>Ga0247723_1000059_pt1 | contig 63339 bp, 95 predicted proteins | sample MSEWelMarce5H_FC_FD_189079 | JGI IMG/M metagenome (GOLD analysis project Ga0247723, IMG submission 189079) | Subsurface sediment microbial communities from gas well in West Virginia, United States - MSEEL Well Study Marcellus 5H_FC | ecosystem: Environmental > Terrestrial > Deep subsurface >...
CTACCGCCACACCGTTTGAACAGCGTTTGTATGGCACTGAGTTGGCGCTGTGTCAGCGGTATTACTATCGCTTTTTCCCTGCATCTGCCAATGGTATGTTTGGTTCTGGCTATACATATGACACAGCAACTGCAATTTTCTATCAAAAGTTTCCTGTAAATATGCGAGCGGCTCCATCTGCTCTTGAGCAATCAGGTACTGCGTCTCATTATCGAATTTATGCTGTAAATTCAACAGTTACTTGCACAAGTGTGCCAGTATTTAACACCGCAGATTTTGATGGAGCCACAACTCAATTTATAGCAACAGGTTTAACGGCTGGTCAAGGAACAATTGGTCGATCAAGCAATACAGCCGCATATCTTGGATGGAGCGCAGAATTATGATTTATAAAATTTATTCAACCAACATGGATGGTCAAGTCATCTATGCTCGTATTGACGATGATGGCAAATGTCGCCTGACTTGCACCGAAGACTACCCAGAGTTCAAGGCTTGGATTGAGGCTGGCAACACACCAGAGCCAGCTAATGAGGAAACACAATGAACGAAATTAAATTATCAACTAACCTAGTAAACGCAGTATTACAATATCTGGGAACTAAACCTTATGCTGAAGTATTTCAGCTAATAGAAGTAATCCAGAAAGAAGCTAAAGATCAAAATCAACCTGATATAACACCATCATGACAGAACGATTATTAACAGAAACAGAGGCACGACTAAACAGCCACGAACAAGTGTGTGCTGAACGTTATGCAGCCATATCAAATAGTCTTGAGGCAGCAAGTATGCGTATTACTAAGATTGAATACTTACTCTATGGGGTAATGTTATGTGTATTACTTGGTCCAGGTACTGCTGCTGAATTCTTTAAACACTTAATAGGAATGTGAAATTGAACCAATCAGTCTTTTACTTATGGGTGCGTACCAATGTGTCAACGCTATCAAAGAAGGTTGTGAGTTATATAAGCAAACTAAAGAATCTTTTGTCGAAATAAAAGAATCTTATGACGAAGTAGCGGGAGATGTAGAGGAAATTAAAGGTATCTTTTTATTCCTCATAACATTCTTTCGTGAAAAGTTATTAGGCAAACCAGTTGTTGTTACTCCTAAACCTAAAGCTAAACAAAAACAAAAAGCTAAGTATGTTACTGTAGATGAAACTAAAGTAAGAGCAGGTGTTATAGCTAATCTTACTGAGTTCTTAACTATACAAGAAAAGATGGCATCTATAATCCGTGAAATGGAATATAAGAGTAGTCATGTATATGATAAAGATCAGAATCATATGAAGGCAGCTCTTGAAAGAGTAGATGCCTTAGATCAAATGGCTGCTCTTGAAGTAACAATTAGAGAAACTATGGTGTATCAATCTCCCCCTGAAATGGGTGCTCTTTATTCTAAAGTATTTGAGATGAGAGATATCATCAGAGAAGAACAAGAGCAAGCTAGGTTAGCTGAAGAACAGCAGGAGAGGGCTAGGCTATGGCAACTAAGGCAACAGGAAACAAAAAGAAAAATAACAATATATCTAGTAATAGCAACCCTGTTCCTAGCTGGATACCTCCACCTGTGGCTCCTGTATCTCAGCATGTAGAGGAGTCTAATATGCACTACTTAGGATGGATAGCCGCATGTGTTCTTGTTGCAATACTATTACCTCTTTCAGGTATAGTACTCACAAGGATGTATAGTACTGAAATAAAGACAGAAGCACTCAATATAGAAACTAAACAAACTCTTAGGCAAATTGAAAAGTTAAAACAAGAGATAGAACAAAAGGGAAATAATGAAACAACTAGATAAAGATTCAGCATACAACCAATTTGATACTAATAATGATGGTACTGTAAGTGATGAAGAGTTATCACGTTCTGAACGAATGATGATGATTGAGAACATGGATAAGATGGCTGATCAACAACGTATCATGGCATGGTTTGCTCTGGGTTTACCTGTTGTACTCACTATTCTATTTGGCTCTGATTTTATTTCATTAGAAAAAGTAGCTGCATTAACTGGTTTACTAACTACGTATTGTGCAGGTATGACTACTATTGTTGTTGCATTTATGGCAGCACAAGCATATACTCGTGGAAAGATGAATGAGTAATGAAATCTGCTATAGCATATCTTTTATTTGGTATACTATTATTTTCAGTAGGTTACTACAAAGGTAATCGTGATGAGTATGAAGAACAACAAATAGAAGTTCAAAGATTAAACAAACAATCAAAAGAAGCAGAAGATAGGTTAGCCACAGTAGCAACTACTTATGCTCAAACTTTAAGGAAAGCAGATAATGTTGCTAAAGTTAAACAGAATAAGCTTATTGCTGATATTAAGTCTGGCGAGCGTAAGCTGTTCTTTCCTGCCCAGCAAACCCAGAGCAGTATTTCAACTACCGACAATACCAGAACTACCAGCGGAAATACAGAAACAGGAACCGAACTTGACGGACGAACTGCTGAAGCTCTTATCACCATCACCTCCAGAGGCGACAAAGCAATAAGAGATTTAAATGTTTGTGTAGATCAATACAACAATGTTAAAAAAGAAATTGAAGGAATTAAATGACACAACTAAGTACTAACTTTAGTTTAAAAGAATTTACTAAATCAGAAACTGCCACTCGATTAGGTCTTGATAATACACCTAATGAAGAAGTAATTGGTAGACTTAAAACATTAGTTGAAACCATTATTCAACCTGTAAGAGATCATTTTGGTAAGACTACAATTAACAGCGGTTATCGTTCTCCTGAATCTAATGCTGCTGTAGGTGGTTCTAAAACATCAGATCATTGTAAAGGTTTTGCTGCTGACATTGAAGTCCCTGGAGTAGCTAATGGTGACTTAGCTGAATACATTAAAGCTAACTTTAAATTCACTCAATTAATCTTAGAATTTTATACTCAAGGAATTCCTGATAGTGGCTGGGTACATGTGTCATATGACCCATCTAACCTCAAATGTGAATGTTTAACCGCTGTAAAACAGAATGGTAAAACAGTGTATTTAAAAGGTATTCAAGCCTAACACAGACGACCCCTAATAGAGAAAGACTCCTTTGAAAAGAAAAGCCAAACAAATGACTGAGCGTCTTCAAACACCTCGGTTATTTCACATTCAACCAAAGACTCTCAATCAACAAATATTGTTAGATGCAATAGAGGACTTTGAAATTACAGTAGCTTTAGGACCAGCAGGTACTGGTAAAACCTTTTGTAGTGCAAGTAAAGTAGCCCAACTATATTTAAAGGGCGGGTATGATCATATTATTTTAAGTAGAGCTAACGTACCCACAGGAAAGTCTTTAGGGGCTTTTCCTGGTACAGTAGAAGATAAATTAAGTCCTTGGTTATTACCTATTACTACGGTATTAGAGAAACAGTTTGGCGTTTCTAAGTACCAATATTTATATAATAAAAAAATAATTCAAATGCAACCACTTGAAACTATTCGTGGTAGATCATTTGAAAACTCATTAGTTATTGTTGATGAAAGTCAGAACTTAACATTTGATGAAATTAAAGCTATTACAACTCGTTTAGGTGAGAATTCTAAAATGATTCTATCAGGTGACTCATCTCAATCTGACGTATCTAATGGTAATGGTATTATTAAATTTGTAAATATGTGTGAGAAACATAATATTCAAATTCCTATTGTTGAATTTACAACCAATGATGTTGTAAGATCTGATATTGTTGGGGCATTAGTAAAAATGTTTGTAAAAGAAAAAGTTTAAAGGAATGAAATATGGCTGAACAGATAAAAGAGTTAGGTAAGGGAGGTTGGAATTCTGACATTCCTTCTATGATCGTACCTATGAACACTTTCACAGACGTACTTAATGTAAGGTTTGACGATGAGGCTGTTCAGACAACCACAGGAGAGACTACATACAGAGTAGTATCAACATCTCCTGACTATGGTATTCATTGGAGACGTCCTGATCAAGGATATAACATTTTTGCTAAGAATGGTAATATTAAAAGGGTAGATGCAGCAGGTAATATATCTGATATGCTAGTATCCTCTGACCCTGTGTATGCTAATAGCGATTGGCAAGGTACATTATTTAATGGGGGATATGCTATTGTTATTAACAATGGTACATCTACCCCATTATATTGTTTGTATGGAAGTTCTACAGCTGGCTCAAGCTTTCAACCGCTTCCAGGATGGAATTATGTTTCAGGTTTAACTGTATATGCTAAAGTAGTTAGATCACTTAACTATTCTTTAATTGCAGCTAACTTAACATTAAATCAAAGTGGTACTATCACTTATGCGCCATCTACAGTAAGAGTATCTGTACAAGCTACTACAGGTGGTATTCCTTCTGTATGGCAACCAGGATTAACTACAGATACTGCTGATGAATTTGAATTAAACTCTACATCTCCTGTTCTTGATATGCAAGAACTAAGAGGGAATATGTTTATATATTCTTCTGATAGTATTTCTATTCTTACTATTGGAACAACTACTAGAGTATCTCCTTACAGTAAGTCTTATGGTATCTTAAGTACAGATTGTGTAGTAGAGTTTGATGGTAAACATTTTGTTGTTGATCGTAATGACATCTATCTTCACACTGGTTCTGGTGCTATTGAATCAATAGCTGACTTCAGAATTAAAAAATATTTCTTTAGTAATCTTAATAAGAATGCTATTAATAAAGTTCATGTAGTTAAAAACCCATTTTACAAAGAGATATGGATTAATTACCCTAAAGGTGTATCTACTGTTTGTAATGAAGCTTTAGTATTTAACTATAAAAATAATACATGGTCTAAAAGACAATTACCTTCAGCTACATATTTGTTTAATGGCCCTGCTAACGTATCTAGTACATTCCAATATGGAAAAGAAGTATTGTATATGTGTACAAATTCTACACAAACATTAGTTACTGATGATAATTATTTAATGTGGACTGGTTCTGCGTTAGCATCATATACTTCTTATATTGAGAAAAAGAAACTTAATACAGGTGATATTACTGGTAGCTCACTTATATCTGCATTGTATACTGTATTTGATAAGGTACCTACGGATACAAACATTACTATCAGAGTTGTAGGACAAAATAATTATTTAGATGATGTTGATTTATCTGTAGATGATCCTAATTTAAAAGATACATTTACTTCCCTTCCAAGTAATGACAAGTCACAAGGTTACAAAGTAGATCCACGAGTTAATGGTAGGATATTAAACTATAGAATTACATCAGGTAATCGATGGAGATTAGCCTTAATGGGTATTGATCTTAAACAAGCTGACAGGAGATAATTATGCTTAACCCTCCAATAACAGGTAATGAAGAACTAGATTCATATCTTTATCAGATTCACCTAGGAGGTGTTTCAGGAGATGGCTCATCAGGATTAACAGTTAATACTGGTAATGGGCAAATCTATGATCCAGCTACGGGAACAGTTGTATCTTATCTTTATAGATATATGCATGTTAAATATGCTGATAGTAACGTTGGTGCTGGGTTCTCTAATACCCCTACTAATAAAAGTTACTTTGGTTTGTTTAATAGTAGTTCTTCTACTGAATCAACTAATCCAGCAGACTACACATGGTATGAGGTATCAGGTGGATTTGGTACTACTAAATATTTCTGGTATATATCTACTGGTGGTAGACAAATTAATTATTCAGTAGGTACTTCTGCTCCAAGTAGTACTTACACAATAGACACTGGTTCTGCTATTGATTTGGATACTATTACAGGTTCTGATGGTTCTTCTGCACGTATATGTTATGCTAAAGCTAACGTAACTACTTTAAGTTCTACTCCAGCAACAGTTACTACTGTTGGCCCTACTTCTTTTCCACCATATAACAGTTGGGGTGGCTCAGAAACATGGCAAGGAACACCTTATGCCCTTGGTACTGGTGAAGCATTATTCCAATCAGATGGTATCTATAGTCCAGCAACAGGTTTAACAATATGGAATAATCCTTATTTGTCTAATCTTAAAGTAGGTTCTTTAAGTGCTATTAGTGCTAACTTAGGTAGTATTACTGCAGGTACAGCTACTTTTGCTACTGATGCAAACAATTATATTATTATTGATGGTAACAATCAATGTATTAAAGTATATAGTGGTGGTGTTCTTAGAGTTAAACTAGGTAAATTATGAGTTATGGTTTTGAAATATACAACGGTTCAGGAACTAAAGTATTTTCTGATGCCGATCTTTCTTATGTAATCTTAGATACATTCCAAGTTAGTCCTACCGCTACTGGTAGTAAGACTTATACTGATATGGGTAATTACCAGTTCTTACTAACCCAAACAGCAGTAGAACCTACTACAACTACTATTGCACAATTAATGTCTTTCAATACAACAACCTTAACTTGGTCATCTTCAGGTACTAATAGAACAGTCTATTGGGCTCCAGGAAAACAACTAGGTACTTTATACAACGTACAGGTGTACGTGCTAGGATATTAAATGGCGTATGGTCTTTTAGTTACAGGACATAACAACACTGTATGTTTAAATTCAGATGTTAAATCTATGGTGTACATGGGTAAAGCTACCAGAATTACTGGTACTAACTTAACATTATTTCCTGCTGATCTTACTGGTAATCGTGTAGAATACATTTTTTGGTTAAATAGAACTACTAATTATCCAGCTGCAGCAGGTCATAGAGATATAACTTGTACAGGTTATTGTAATAGTGGTAACTCAGTTAATACCTTGCCTAATGATAATGGTTGTTATACATACAGTATTGAATCCTATAGTTATCCTCAAGTGTTTGTTAATACTACTAATTACAATGTTACAGGTATTGTTTTAGCAATAGTTGATACAGGAACTACTGGCCCTCAAGGATGGCCTATTTGGTATATTAAATTAGGGGTATCATATCCAGTAGGTTGGAGAGATACAGCGTTACCATACTTATCTCTTTATTGTTTCTCACCTATTCCTCCAACAACTTCAACAAATTATGGTATAGCAACATACGATTCTGCTGGTAATATAACTTTCTCTAATGCAACTAAGCCATTAAGAATTAAAGATATTATTTCAGTTAATTCTATTTCGTTTTCTGATCCAAATAACTTAACTACTATTTCTATTAATCATACTCGAATGGCAAACCCAGTTGTGTCAGTATATGATATGACTAAACCTTCATTCTTAAATATTGACTTTGCAAGGTATCAATGGTTACGATCATTTAACTTAGGAAACATTGCTTATGGCTACAATGACTATTGGGGCTATTGCGAAGATTATGCGCCTACTTATGGTTACCTTAATCAAACATTTTTGATTGGCGGCTTAAGACCTAACTTAACTGATACCGATATTGCTTTTAACTTATTAGGGCTAGATACAACAGCCTATGGTTGTTTAAGAAATCCTGCGTCTTCATTAGGTAAATATGAACAGTTACCCTCTTATGTTCCTGTTATAGATGGAGCCGATTATGATTGATAAAATTGAATGGGAACCTGAAACAACTACAACTCCAGTAAGTTTCTTTAGTAATGTATCTAATATTGAGCTTGTGCGTCATGAACCTGAAGCTCCTTTAGTGTCAGAGCAATATGTAGGTAGCAATGGAGAACAAAGGGTTTTAGTTAGTTCTTGTACTCAACAAGGTAAAGATATTATTTATAAAGCTATGGAAGTGTTTGGAGATGACTTCTTTGATTCTCTTAATACTAGCGTAGTAGGATTACTAGAATCTGAAAATGTTGTAACATCTAATTTAAAGTATCCTAACAATACTATAACTGAATTAAAACTTTATTTAAACACTTGTGAAGCTGCTGTAAAAGAAGTAAATGTGTACGATGGCGATACGTCTTCTTTCCCTATTCCTTCTTCGGCTAAAGTAATTTTTGTAGGCACATACACAAACTACAAAGATCTTAATTTTCCTGAATCATTAAACAATATTATTGATGTATATTTTAGTTGTAATCATAGTGATGTTTGTGATTACTATAAATTTAATTTCCCTGAAGGTTCTTTAAGAACATACTATGGTGTGTCTTTTAATAAAGATACCAAAGAAATTAGAAGATCTAAATCTTATACTTACTCTGTTGATAGCCCTCAATCTAATTGGGATTTAATAGAAGAGAACTACAGGAAAAGAAAAAATGAAAATAATCCCATTAGCTCCTGATATTGTAATTAAACACTGGAATACACTATCTAAGTATATTGCTGAAGCATTAGAACATGGGCAAGGTGAATCAACCTTAACAGATTACTTACGTAGAATTCTTAACAACGAAGTGCATTGTTGGGCTGTAGCTGAGGGTGAAAATAATAATATTGTTGGTGCTGGATTAACACAAGTACTCCAATATGCTCAACATAGTACATTACATATTATTGTTTTTTCAGGTAGTAATTTTGAAGAACAATCTAAAGTATTCCCTACTGTAGAACAATTTGCAAAAGATTTAGGCTGTAAAGCTATTGAACAATGGGGTAGACCAGGATGGGCTAAAACCCTACCTAAGTACGTACCTGGCTTTAAACAAGCCTACGTGGTTATGAGAAAAGACTTATAAGGAAACACAAATGAGTAAATGGAAATTAAACAAGATTACCCGTAGGTACAAAGGTGGTGGCGGTGGTGGAAACCAAACAGTAGAATCTATTCCTTCATGGCTTAGACCTGCTTATGAAAATGTAACTGGTACTGCCAAGTCTCAATACGATTCAGGTAATTTAAGTAAGGTAGCTGAGGCATCTGGTCTACAAGAAGAAGCTTGGACTTCTGGTATTGGTGGTGTAAGAGATGTATCTAAAGCTAACCAAGAAATGTTTGGTGATCAAGCAAGCCGTATAACTGAAATGGCTAAGACAGGTGGAGCTAATGAGCTTAAAGACGCATTAGCATTAGACATTGGTATGGGTGAATCTAGCCTTGGAAATCAATTTGGTAGCTCAGGTACATTAGGTTCTTATCGCCATAACTTAGCTTCAGCTACAAGTGGTGATGCTGCTAAAGCTAAATTTGCACAACAAGTTATTGCTAATAAAGCAGGTGCTGAAGAAGCCCTTGGAAGAAGTGCTTCAGGTGCTTCTGCTGATGCAACTAACTTGCTTAAATCTCTTGAAGCAACTGGTGCTGGTGAACGTGCTGTTGATCAATCTCAATTAGATGCTAATTGGCAAGGTCTACAACGTTATGCTTCTACTATTTATGGTAATCCTGCAAGACAACAACAAGCTCAAGGGGGTAAATAATGAATAATGACCCTTGGGATTGGGCTAAACAAAGTCAACAACAAGTTGTAAACCAACCACAGGTAAGTAACGTTATTGCACCATTAGGTGGTGGTAGTCAAGAGTCAATGCCTTCAGCTCCTGCAAAACAAAGTGATCCATTAGAAGGTGCTTTAACAAGTGCTGCTATAGGTAAAACAATTGGTGGCGCTGAAACAGCTTTAACTGCTGGTAAAGCCGCATATACTGCTGCTAATGCTGCACCACTAGCTGGAGCAACTCAAGCCGCTACTGGCTTTTTAGGTAGCGCATTACCCGCTGGTGCTGGCGGTGCTGCTACTGCTACAGCAGGTGGATTAGGTGCTAGCTTAGGTGCAGGTTTAAGTGCAGGATTAACTGCTGCCGCTCCTATTGCATTACCCGCATTAGGTATGTATGCTGCATATAAGGCAGTAAAAGGAGGAAAATAAATGGGACCACTATCTGCTAAACAGCATAGAGAATACCTAAAGTTTGCCGCACAAGAAGCCAGAGAAACATCTAAGATGGAACGAGAGGAATCTCGTAAGCAAGAATTACATGAATTAAAACTCATGGAAGCTGCTGGTAAAGCTAATCAATCATTAGGCCATAAAGAACAAGTTCACGAATACAAGATGGGTACTATGAGTGCTCCATTAAGTAAAGTTAAAAAGCCTAACCCATTAGCTGGCGCTGGTTTATTTAGCCGTGGTCAACACATGCTGCCATACCAAGTGGAAGATGCTGCTAAGGCACGTAAAGCAGCTAAACAAACTACAGACACTATTCCCGCAATGTTAACTCCTGGGGAAGCAGTTATTCCTGAACCAGCTGCACAAGACCCTAAGAATAAACCTATCATTAAACAAATGGTACAAGAAGGTAGAAAAGCTAATCGCAGAAAACAACGTGGTTATCGTGATGGCTCAGTTAATATTGTTAACTCAGATGTTATTCCTACAAGAGTACAACAAGCTGCAGGCTATAATGAAGGTACTATTCAAGTACCTGTACCCTCATTAGCATACGAGCATAGTGATGTTCCTGGCTCTTCATTTGAAGATGGTACTGAGAGAGTATATGATTTTAAAAGGGGTAGTTCTGCTGATTATCACTTTGAAGACGGTATTGAAGAAGTTCCTAATCCTATTCAGGCAGCTGTTGAAGCTAACAAATTAAGAATAGCAGAAGAAGTTCCAGCTCCTGCAGTAATACCTGTTGAACAACCAGCTTCTGTAGCAAGTAATGCTACGCCTGTAGCGCCTGAATTACAAGTTGATCCAATTCAAAACGCTGTTAAAGAAAATAATGCAAGAGTAATTTCTGAAAGAACAATTGAAGCAGTACCTGTTGTTGACCCTATTAATACTAATGTAGTTAATGCTATAACAACTAATACGCCGCAAGTACCTCAAGCTCAAAATAGATTCCAAGCATTAGAACCAGTACCCGCTACTGCTGTTGCTGTAGGTGGTAATGAATCTACTGTTAATATTGATGTACCTAAGCCTGTAACAGAAGGAATTGTTGCTCCTGATATCGTTCCTAAGCCTGTTCTTAAAGCTGAAGATGATGACACTAAACCTGAATATTGGATTAAACACTTAAGAGGCACTCAAGGAGATGTTGATAAAGCTATTGCTGGTAAAACAGATGAAGATGCTATTAAATCTCTTAAAGATGTTTTTACCTTAAAAGGTTTTAAAAGTATTTTAGGTTTAAATGATCAAGAACTAATGCGGTTAGCTGTTACTACTATTGGTGGTAGAGCTATGGGGTATGATACTGCAAAATCATTATCATATGCTGGTAAACAAGCTTTTGATAGTTCTTTAAAACGTCAGGCTCAAGAGGCCCAAGATAAACGCCAAGATAAACAGCTTAAAGCTCAACAACAACGTGATGATACTAGGTTTGCTATTACTATGGCTAGCCAATCCAAAGCAGAAAAGAAAGCTGAAGCTGATAGAGAGTTAACTACAAGAAGATTAGATTTAGCTGAAAGAAAAGCGGAAGCAGTAGAACTTGCAAGAGATGCTGACAGAAAGTTTCAACAACTTAAAGAAGATAATAAGTGGACTATTGAACAAAATAGAGCAGTTCAATCTAGACATCAACATCTTCAAGATAAATTCCAAACTCATTTAGCTATGGATGTTCCTAGTAACGTTAGAAAATCAGCTTTAGATATGGTTTATAAATCTAAAACACCTGAAGATTGGTTGTCTAATATGGAATCAGCTACTATTTTATTAGCAGCTAACACTCGCCATAAAGACCCTAATGCAGGAGCTAATAGCTATAAGCCTCATTGGTCAACTTATGTAATGGGTAACGGCGATACAATTCAAGCATCACGTAGACCTGATGGTAATTTAGATGTTGTTACTCCTAAAGGTGTTGTAGTTGCTCCCCCTAATTATGCTGTTAACTATGGTGAAAAGAAAGACAATGAAAACTCTGTTAGAGCTATTGTTGAAAACAGAGCTAAAGGTATTAAGGGACTTACCGAAGGTCAAGTAAGCAAAATGAAAGAAGATGCTGTGTTAATGTCTCAGCAATTCCAACATATTAATCCTACTCAATTTGCTTCTGCTTTAGAAAAGACATTTAGTAACCTTAAAGAGCAAGGCGAAGGTTTGTCTAGTGGTGCTTTTCAAAAAGCATTTACAACTACAGCCATTGTTGAGCTTAATCCCTCTTCTTCCCATTTATATAGTGGAACAGATAAAGAAGGTAAATTAGGTTATTTATCAGATAAAGCACAGATTGATATGGGTGATGCTTATCAAAAATTATCTAAACAAAAAGGCAGTTTAGATAAAGCCGATTTAGATACCAAACAAAAATGGAATAGCTTATCCCAAGAACAAAGAGAAACTATGCACCGTATTGGTAGCAATGGTAAAGGCCAAGATGTTGGAACACGTAGAGAAGGTTATTCAGCATATAGCGAATTCGTTATTGAAATGGCTAAACCACCAGAGCAACGCAAATATAAATGGTTGCAATCAATTAAATAAAATAAAGGAGTGAGTGTATGAAACCAACTGACTTAGCACCAATAGAAGAAGATAGTAGTATACTCCCTCCAACCAATGCAACTGCTAATTGGTTAGACCCTGATACTTTTAAATCTAAAACCACAGGTAAATCAAATCGTGTTCAAGGTTTAAATGCACCTGAAGTTAGTCATATTAAATCCGATAGAATAATTCCTGGACAATATCAAGGTGAATCTGCTTTAATACCTGAAGCAGCTCGTATATCTGGGTTTACTCAAGATGAAGTTGTGGGTACTGACAAATATACACGAGATATTAATAAGGTTGTTAATCCAGCAACAGGTGAAAACTTAGGTAATTTTGCAACACGTACTGGATTAGTTGCTCCTAATCCTTTTACAAATGAAAAAGCAATATCAGATAAAAGTTATCTTAACGCATTTTCTACATTGTATCCTTCATTAGCTAGCCAAGATCCTGTGCTTGCTGCTGCAAAGGAATCTAAAAAAGCTAAACAAAAAGCCTTAGCACAACAAGGGTTACCTGAATACATCTTAGGTTTAAATGCCCCTAATGAAGCTGCATTTGCTTATCAAAAGAATGCTGTGGGTACTGGCGCTCAAACTAGAATCCTAGATAGGATGAAAGAGATTGATGCGGACTTAGCTACGTATGGTGGTTCCACTACCATATACGACCCTATGACTGGTCTACCTCAAGGGGAAACTACTGCTGGTATTACAGACTCTCAAAGGGCTATGTTGCTTAAAGAAAAAGCACAATTATCTAATGACCTTCAGTATGCTGCTATGGCTCCTGATGTATATACTGGTGTTGATGTAAGATCAAAAGACCGTACTATGATGAATAAATCCAAGAGTAATCTTGGAACTATGTATGATAGTATGTGGTTAGGATTGTACGAAAACACTTATGGTCTTGGTCAATTAGCGGGTGATGTTACGGGATGGGAAGCTCTTAGTAAAGCTGCATCTAAAAATGTTAAGCTTAACCAAATGGAAAAAGGTAATTTACCTGAAGGACTTTCTTTTAAAGATGTCACTAACGCTAATAGTACTTGGGATACTATTTCTACAGGTGCTTCATTTATTGGTGGTCAATTAATTAACTCATTACCTTATATTGCTGCCATTACTGGTGCTGAAATAGCTACTGCTGGTATGGCTAGTCCTCTTATTGCTGGAACATTAGCTACTATGCCTGTATCAGCAATGTATGCAGGTCAATTTTATGCTGAACAACCTGATAATAAAAAAGACCCTATGCTAGCGGTTATGACTGCTATTGGGTCAGGTGTGTTAGATAAGTTTGGTTTAGATATTGCTTTAGGTGCTAACTTATTTACTAAAGTAGGTGAAAAACAAGCTATTGAAGCTATGATACGTAATAGCGGTGGTGCTTTAGGAAAAGCAGAGGCAAGACATTTACTTCATACAGAAGCTAAAAGTGAAATTCTTAAACTAACAGGTTTTTCAAATGACTTTGCTATGAAACAAATTAAATCGGCTGAAGCTATTGCTAAACGAACAGCTGATTTAACCCTTAGAGCAAGTGCAGAATCAGGTACTGAAACATTACAACAAGAATTAGAAATGTTAGGCCAATCAGGCCAACGTAATTTAAATTATCGTTATACACCTGAATATAAACATCAGCTAATGGAAGCTGCGGGTGGTGGCTTTTTAGTTGGTGGTGCATTTGGTAGTGTTCATCATGGTATTGATATGGCAGGATGGCATGGCGCTGCTGACTTAATGGCTCTTAATGAAAAGATGTTAGGTGATGCACAAAGATTTCAAGCAGAAAATGAATCAGCATTATTAAATGGTACTGGTGGTTATAGGACTGTTCAAGAGATGTCAAGATCTGAAAGTAGATCTGCACAACAAAGCAATTCTCCTGGATTAGATAGTATACCTACACATACAGGTTTCTTTAAAGAGACCCTTATTCCAATGTTAACTAGACCATTGTCTCATTTAAGACAGTTAGCTACTGATGCTATCCCATCTATTACAAATGAAGATGGTAGCTTTAAAACTAATTTAGCAAAAATTAAAGCTATTATGGGTGGCTATGGTATTCTTCCTGGAGAACATGCTTCAGGATTCAGACAAAGATTACTAGGTAAATGGACTGAGGGTATTTCTCTTGATGATTTAGCCGCTGACTTAGGTGTTAGTAGAGAAAAAGCTAAAGAATACGTTCAACACGCATTTGAAAATGTATGGAGCCAAGGTATAAAAGCTACTGGCGATATAGGTTATAAAATTCAAGCTTGGAAAGATAAGCTAGATATTGCTCATCAAAATATGATTGATTTAGGTAGAGTGGCGGGTGTAGATGTTACTTCTATTGATTCACCTAACGCATTATTTAATGCTGCCGAAGTGGATCCTGCTCAATGGGCTGCTAATAAACTAAATATCTTAACTGAAATGGTTAATGCAGGAGCTGATCAAGGTTCTGCTAGAGCTGCAATTAATAACCTTACTTCTAAAAATAAACAAGAAGCTAATTTAGCAAGGGATTATTTAAATCAATACGGTTTATTTACTAATCCTAATTTAAGCCATTTGTTTAAACAAGGTGTCTTTGATAATATAGAACACCATAAAGACAGAATAGCTAATGCTATTATGGCTAATACTTATTTTGGAAAGAATGGTCAAGTCCTAGCTAAATTATTAAAACAAGCCTATGATAATAATGAGTTTGAAAATGAAGCTGACTACAAAAATACTGCAACTAAAGTAAAAGCTTTTTATGATATTATGAATAATAATTATCATATGCCTAAAGAAGAAAGCTTATTACATAAAACAATAGGTTGGGCTACAACAATGTCTATGCTAGCTTATTTAGGTAAAGCAGCAGTATCATCTCAAGCAGAAGCTGCAATAGCATTATTAGGAACCCCTGGACATTTAATTAGCAAACAATTAGGTACATACTTTAAATCTTATTTTAAGGAAGCAAAAGCAGACATAAATATGGGTGTATCTTATGCAGCATCTCGTGCTGGTATTGATATGCTAAGATCAATTCCAAGTACTACGCTACAACAAAGGCTAGATGCTCTTGTTTCATTACAACAAAAACCTGGTTTATCTTTAAAAGAACATGAAGAGATTGAACAAGAAGTTAATCAATTAACTAAACAGTACTTTCATGAAAGTTTAATATCTAGATTAGGATACACAGAAACAGGTGCTGGTGCAGCATTAAGATATGATTATGCTAATACATCTGCTGGTATTCAAAGAAAAGTTATGGGTATATTTGCTAAGGCAATTTCTTTAAGAGCACAAACTGATGCTAATCGTATTGCTGTATTAACAGTAGGTTCAGATATTATGGCTACGCAACTAAGATCGTTAGCTATGATTCCCGCTGCTAATAGAGCAGCTATGTTTGAATCTGGTATGGGTTTAACTAAAGAACAAGCACAATCTTTAACTGAGTTACAAGCTTATGGCTTAGATGTAAATGGCTTCTTAACCTTAATGGATAAAATGCCTGATTTAAATCCATTTTCTAATGACTTTATGAGCTTAGAAGCTAATAGTCCTGAAGCACAACACCTACAAGATAACGTAGCTACTGCCCTTGGCAATATGGTTGATTCAAGAATTGTTAACCCACAAGCGTTTAATACACCATTAATATTTAACGACCCTAGATTTAGATTGTTAACCGCTATGGGTAGATTTATGGCTACAGCTCAAGCAGTTGTATTACCTAGATTGTATAAACAATATTTATTAGAAGGTAATATGGCTATGAAATACAGTGCATTTACTACTATAGGTATGGCTATTATTGCTGGTCAATTAGTTAATATGCTTAAGAACAGTTTGTCTTATGGTGATGATGATAGTCCTTACGTTAAATCTTCTGTTAAGAAAGCACAAAGAGTTTTATATAGTTCTGGTTTATTAGGACAAGGTGAAAGATTGATTGAACAAATAAGTCCCTTATATGATTTCAATAGAGCACCTAACTTCTTTGATAAGACAACTGCTAAAGGGAAAGTTATTGAAGGTAAACCTGGAGAATGGGCTTATGAAAAAGTCAAAGGGTTATCTCCTCAAGCATCTTGGGCAGCTAGCGTAGGAGAAGGTATGTATAAATTAAGTGAGGGTAACACAGAAAAGGGTGTTAAACAACTTGCCAAAGCAGCACCTGTAATGGGTAGCTTCCCAATAACTCAGCAGGAGTTTGCTAACATGTTTAAGAAAGAAGGTAAATAATGGTTGGAAAAGTTTCAACACCATCTACAACCAATGTAAATGCTCCTATAGGCGGCAAACTATCGGTTCAAGATTTAATGAACCAAGCGGTAGATCGTTATGGTCAGGCATCTACCCCAGCAATTCCTGGATCAGAAGCTGCGGCTAAAGGTATTAGTGAATACAATCCTGTTCCCTTAGTCCCTTCACCATTACCAGCCCCTGGAATGAAAGGGGTTGTAGAGTCAAATAGAATTACCGCTGAGTCTTCTCCTCAAGCATTAGCAGATGTTACCCAGTCTCCTCTTGCTAGTATACCTAGAGTAGAACCTGTATTCAATGAAAGAGGTATGGCGGTTATTGATCCTAATACTGGTGAGTATGCTACTCAACAAATCCCTATGGAAAGATTTGGTGAAGAGCAGGAAGCTCAATTAGATTCAGTACCTAACTTTGATCCTGCGTTAATGGAAGATAACTCTGTAGAAATGGCTAAGGCTATTCTAATTACTAACAACAAAGGCGACTTTGATGAAGTAACTATTAGTAGGCTTGCTGATAAAATGGCTCCTACCCTACAGACAATAGCTAATAACACTGAACACGATTTGTTTAATCCAACAGAAGCTACTATTGGTAGTACCCAACTAGGATATGAGAATGTTCCTGTAGGTATTCAAATACAACATCAATTTAATATTCCACAAGAACAAGTAAAACCATTATCAACTATTATGGGTATTGCTCATGTGTTAGCAACTAATGAAACTAATCAGTTTAAAGAAAGCCCTAATACTGGTTACACAAAAGAAGATGGTTTAATCTTAGATTCTAGTGGCGCAGTAATTGAAGATGCCGTTCCTCAAGTTAATTTAATTAACTCAATGATTCATTCTGCTCAAAATGCTTTAGAAAGAGTTGGTATTGATCTACCAGTAGAGGCTGTAAGACAATTAGCAGAAGCTAAAGTACAAGCAGAAATCTATAATGGTAATCATCGTTTAATGCAAGATAAAAACGGTAGATGGGTTCTTGGTTCTACTCCTAGAGTTAAAGACTATGCCAGAGAACTTAAGTATTTATCTGAAGCATTAGCAGGGGATATGCGTAGATCTCCCCCATCTAAAGTACCTCAATTATCAGGCTCTAACTTTTTAAAACCAGGAAGTCAAACTAGTAGAAATACTATGAAAGTTCCTGGGATGATTAGTAGAACAGCAGAAGTAGTTAAAGATATCTTTGGTTCTATAGCAGAAAAGTTTCAAAAGAAAAATGTTATATCTACCTATAAGCAACTTGAAGATATCCGAAACAATATGGTTGATGATGAGTCAGGTTACTACTCTACTAGTGTGTTTGCTAAAAGACACAAAATGGATCAGGCAACATACAAGAACTTATTAGCTCGTGTATCTCCTCCTAAAGATTACGATAACAATAAACCTGAAGACAGAAGTAAATTGTTTGATGCAAGAATTAGTCATGCAAGAGACCAAATGGATTCAAGAATGAAGGCTCTTGAAAACGATATCAAGAAAGCTTCTGGATTAAAGGGCTTGTTATATAGCGCATTCATTCATAGTAGTGCTAACCAACGTTTCTTTAGAAACAGTGATGGCACTGATATCATGGCTTCTAAAGGTGGTGTACGTGAGATGCTTAACTTTGGTGTACAAGGTCATGTTATCTCTACTTCATTATTTAATCCAACAAGGATTAAAGAACTACAACAAAGAGCTGAAGGTGTATTTAGTAAAGTAGGTCAGGCAAGACAAGATGAGCTAATGAAAATGACACCATTTGACAGAGCTACTCTAGGTCTTATGGAAATGGCTGTTGTTAACTATTACTCTTTTTCTGCTGATCCTTCTGTTCAAAAGAAAAATATTAAGAAGTATTCTGAGCTAGAATTAGTTCAGATGTATACTCCTGAAATAGGTCAACACTTAGCTTCGTTAGGTAAAGACTACAATGATTGGTTAAAAGGTGAACTACCTAATGACCATCCTTTTGTTGTAGATCAACTATCTAAAACACCTAGAGGGGAAGCGCAAGGGTTTCAAAACCTATGGGATGATATGTTCCAGCTAATGTCTGCTTCACTTAATCCTGCTGCAACTAGAACACCTGTAAGATTATCTGCATTAAATTTTGATGATGGTAATCAAAACGGTATCTTCTTACAAGCATTATATTCAGGTAATACTGACACAGCAACAAGGCTTGGTACATTTAACCCGTCATTAGCTGACATGCGTGGTCATGCTTTAAATATTATCTATGATCAATTAGATGAATTACTACCTGATCAAGAACAAAAGAAAGAAGCATGGGCTAAATTCTTTACAGAGGCATATAACAAATTACCTGATAAATTAGCTGCTGATTTATTCAAAGTACCTATGATGCAAAATTCTTATGGTAAAGATGCTGGTATGTTCTTTGAACATGTCAGGGAATTCTTAGAGGACTCTCAAGAGTATTCAACTATCTATAGTGATGTTATAGCTGAAGCATATAATAACGATATTAATGCAGCATCATCTGATTTAGCAAATGCTATGGAAGCTACTTTAAGGAAGACTATTAATCCTAAGTTTGTTGAAGCTTTAAAACGAGTAGGTCGTATGTTTGCTATTATGGATACCGTCCCTACTATCCTTGGTACTGCGGGAGATCATTGGGTATTTAGTTCTGTTGACTGTGGGTTTATACCTGATTACAGTAAAAATGCTATTAGCCAAGCAATAACTCCTGAAGGTCAAGAGTATGTTGAAAAAGTAATTGGTCAAACTACTACAGGTTATATGACACCTGCTGGTCGTGTTGAAGCACCAATGGCTAGACGAGGTTTAAATCCTAATGCTTCTAAGGGCATACAAAGATTCTTCAATAAGAAAACAAAAGTGTTTGATGTCTTTGAAAATGCAATTGGATCTGCTTTATCTAGACAAATGGGTGTTATGCCTATTCAATCTACTGATGGCGACTTGATTAAGCTTATGATGCTTGCTGTTAATTCTAAATTAAAATTACCTATGCCTGTGTTTACTGTGCATGATGCGTTAATTACTACAGCAGACTCTATGCACCTGTATCGTAATGCTTATAACAACATTGCTATACCACAAGCTATAGGCGAGATATCTAAATTTGGAATTAAATTAGATGAAGCTTATACTAAAGCTAAAGATAATTTGTTTAAAAAGTTATCAGGAGAACAATACATTGGTATTGGTGAGAATGGTGATTACCCTTCTCTTGGAGGTGTCTTTGATGAGATCTCTAAAAAGATAGATAGCCCAACTTATAAAGAAGTTTTCTTAAGACGATCACATAATGATGAATCAAATTGGAATGATTATGTAGCTAAACAAAAAGAAATATTAAGGAGAGCTACAGAAGCAGGTTGGATTCAAGGTAAACCTAACTTAGCCGTTGATGCTAAGTCATTCAGAGAATTATTTAATCTTTCTGAAGAAGTATTTGGTATGGGTGGATCCAATAATAAATTCAAACAATGGGTTAATAACTTTTCAACTGATGTAGAACAAGGTTGGAAAGAGTTTAAACGTAATACTGGTAAAGCTGGTATAGCCCAAATGACTCATGCTTAATTAAATAAAAAACCCCTCAAGGAGTAATCCTTAAGGGGTTATTTTTTTTTATTTCTTTGTAAGCTCTTTAATTTGTTTACGAGTATCATTAGCAAGTTTATCTGCTTTAGACAAAGCATTTTCAGGAGAATAACCTTTAGTAAGGTATCCTTCATAATTTTCTCGATGCATCTTTTTAATTGCTGCTTCATTAATTGCAGGTGTACCCGCTAAATTAGGGTCTAATCCCAAACTTTCACACACATCAGCATCAGAGGTTTCTGTATCACCTCTTAAAGCAAAGATGTTATAGTTTTTATATTCATTCATTTAAAACTCTTTCCAATAGTTGCTTTGACTTTCCAATGAAGTTTATTTAAGTCTCTTAGGTAATCACCAATATAAGTATTTAATCCACCATAACCAGCTTCTTCAGATACTTCAAATAAACCTTGAGCATTTTGTATTAAGATTTCAAAGTCATTACATAACTCAGTAAACATAGTCTTGCTTGACTCGCCTAATTTATTACACTCAACAATCTCAGTAATATCTAAGATAGCTTTAAGAGAAGGTAATGCTGGCTTATCTAGCTGACGTAGCTGTTCACCTAAAGAATCATGTTGTGCCCATAAAAAATCATAAATCTCGTTTAATAGCTCATGATCTTGAACAAAAGTTGGTCCTTCAACATTGAAATGATAGCCATGAGACTTGTAATATACAGTAAAGTTATCTGCAAAAAGATTTCGTAATGGTACTAATACTGTTGCAAGACTAGATACCGATAGCGGGGGTGTTGCCATTAGGTTGTTCCTTAGTTGGTTGTTTCTTTTTACCAAAGATTTGATCGTAGTTATCTTTGTATTTTTGTTCGTCAGTAGGTCTACGACCGCTACCCTTACCCATTAGCTTCTTCCCATTCATTAAAAACAGGGGAGTCTTCTACAAAATCTAAATGAGTACCTGCTGGAGGATAATAACCCATAGCACGTAAGAATCGTTCAAACTGTTCTACTACCTCAGAGATGTGTACATGGGCAGACATCTCCATACGAGTTGCTAAATGTGGTGTGGTGTATTTAGATTCAAAGACAATAACATCTTTGTTCTCACACATATCTTCAATATCATACTCATTAATCATTTAACAATTCCTCTAGTGTTACTGTTTTATTTGCTAACTTACGTTCTTTGTTTTGTTCTGTTTTCCTTTTATTAAATTCAGGAAAGTGTTTTTCCATAAGGCTACGATAAGCAGATAATTCTTCAATAAGAATACTGATCTTACCAAGCTTATTTGCAAAGTCTTTAGAATCAAATACATGAAAGTCTAAATTAATATTCCTATTACAATCAGAAATAATGATATCACCACCCATAGACCATGACCCAGACTGAAAGTCAGTTTGAATAGCAGCTAATCCTTCTTTTTTATTTAAGAACTTACGAGTAGTACGTTGGAAATCTTTTTTCATATTACGTTAATACCTTCATAGATTTAACAATAGCACAGAAAATATAATCTTTAGCTTTTTGTTCTACAGGTAATTCATCATAAGGTACCATACAAGGGTGCTTTTTATTCTCAACATCTTTAACTTCACCGTATAACCAACCATCTAATTCTTTTTCTTGATACCAAGAATTATGGCTAGCTTCAGGACCAGCATTATGATTATTGTAATGGAATACAACTCCATTGTACGCCGATTGTTTCTGCCAATCAGGTGCTTCTTCCCATGATAATTGGGAATCATCTCCTAAAGATAAACAGTAAGCACGATTAGCTTCATGACATACTTTAGCAATGTTTTCTAATGTTGGTTTCATTTGTGTCCTTAATTATGGTAGGTCATACAGGAATCGAACCTGTATTGATGGCTTAGAAGGCCATTGTTCTGTCCATTGAACTAATGACCTATGTATGGTGGATTTTCTAGGAGTCGAACCTAGTTGCCCCTAAGGGCTACAGATTTACAGTCTGCTGCAGTCGCCAATGCTGCTCAAAATCCTTGTTGTTTAGTTGTTGGTGGCTCCAATTTGCCTTGCCCCGCTAAGGTAAGCACACGCAGAGTCTTGTCTCAACCAAGGATTGCGTTTCCTTTGGCATAGCCACAGCGTCCTGTAGCGTTACGAACTTCACACCAACACGGCTGGGGACTGTTCAGGTGGTCTAGGGCTTCTTCTCTCCCCACCTACGGCGTAGCATCCTTTCGGTCTAGCCCTCAGCCGCAATCCCCATGCGTCTTGATGTTAAAGAAACACCCCCATAAAGAGGGTGTCGGGCCACAGATACGATCTTGTGGGGAATTAAATGGTTGCGGAGGAAGGATTCGCACCTTCGACTTCTGGATTATGAGTCCAGCACTCTACTACTGAGCTACTCCGCTATATTCATTGGTTGCGGAAACTGGATTCGAACCAGTAACCAAGGGATTATGAGTCCCCTGCTCTACCTTTAAGCTATCCCGCATTATGCATTGGGTACTCGGTAATGGATTTAAACCATTATCTCTCAATTAATCGTTGATTGCTTTACTTAAGCTAACCGAGCTTGTTCTCTATTAGGGGACGTCTGTACTTGTAATAAAAATATCTAACTCCTGTAATGAAATAGAACCATTAATCTTTCTGATCATATTATCATTGTCATCGGTCAATACAAACGTAGGTACAGTCTTGATACCGTATAGTGCAGCCTTATCTGGATCTTTATGAGCATTAATATTATTTAATACAACACCATAGTCCAACATAAAGTCTACGTCTTTAATTCGTTCTGACATTTGTTTACAAGGAACACAAGTGTCAGTATAAAATTTATATAAGTTCATTTTTTGTTGGTATTAAAAACCATTCTCCATTTGTTTTATATTCTGAAAATATTTCATGATATGTAGATTCCATATAGCCTTCATTAATACCTTCATACAACACATGTAAAGGATAAGGATTAGACACTTCTAAATTTTTTAATCTGTCTGCTAAATTATCTGTAGAACCTATTTTAACATATTCTCCACAACCAATCATATACAAATGATTTTTTGATTGAGCATCTAAACCTTTACGTCCATTAATTCTAGTAGCACAAGATTTACATTGAGTAGATTTACCTGTTCTTAAGTTAGAATCTTTTACAATACCCTCTTTACCGCAATCACAAATACACTTGTACTTTGAATTATAATTCTTTGTTTTAGAATCAAATTCAAGTACAAGCCACTTATTAAACCTCTGACCAATCATAATAGTTACCCTCCTATTAGGGGCCAACTGGCCAGTAGTTGAGTTATATTTCACATCCCCCAGCAGCGCAACTAAGTGTCTGTACACCCTCTACATTATCACGATCTTCAATAAAGTTTTCCCAATCAATAGTTGGTAGTGTATCTTTTAAACGATGGTATACAGACAAGTCAATATCTTCATATGGAGCCTGACGATAAGTACCACCATCATCAGGTAAGAAGCTGATACCAGTACACTCATCAAAGTGTTCATATACCCATGCACCTACTTCAACCCACTCATGTTCTTTAACAGAGATAGTTACAGAAGGTTTATGTTCGCACCAGTAACGCTGATACATTAACCAGATATTTAAATGATCAATAGCGGTTAAGTCTTTGCGAGTAAACCCAGGAGCATGTTGAGGGAAACTAAACACAGTAGTTTGGTCAGGCTTCATTACACAGTCTTCATTAGGTAAACCTTGTTCAACTAGGAACTGTGTTAATGGGTCTTTCTTATCTTGACGAATACGTCTAATATAGTATGGAGCATGTCCTGCATGGATACCACTACTTGTTTGTGTTAACTGAGATACAGTACCCTCAGGTTTAACGCAAGTAATAGCAGTAGATTCTGGTACACCTAAGATTTCAGCCCATTCTTTATTAGTCTCACGAGCAACATCACGTAGCTTTTGGAGTACAACTTCTAAGTCATAACCATCACCACGGAGAATAGCATTGTCTAAGATACCAGTCATAGATACACCTAATAAGCGTTCTGCTTCAGTGTTAGTACGCCAGATATCACGTAGATAAGGGAAGTATGTTAGGGTGGATTGCATGGTTCCCATAATAGTAGCAACTCTAACTTTGTGCTTAAGGGATTCAAGTGTATCCTTCGGTGACACGACAACGGTGGATAGGTTACAAAATTGGTATGGCTTAAGGATGATTTCTGAACAGGGATTAGTTCCGTAATCAGTATCCGCTGATCGTCTTCCCCATTTAGCTGCTTGTTTTTGTGATGCTTCACGATTAAAGATTCCTCGTTCACCTGAATGACTGTTGTAGATATCTAACCATTCCTTCATGAACTCACCTACAGAAGGTTTGCTGTTATACACAGCTGAGTTATTAGCTAAGGCACGTTCACCATGTTGTTCCCACCATGTACCTGTCTTAGCAGTAGCATGGTCATAGTCACCTAAGTCACCTAAGCTAATCATAGCACTACGGCGTACACCACCTACAACAACTACTTCACCAATCTTACACATGATATCATGGCACTCGATAGGTTTTAATTGGCGGTCTTGAGCATTAGTAAATTTATTAACTGTGTAGCTGAATAGATCAATCAATGGGCCAGGACCAGAAGCACGACCACCAAAGGTTTTTAATGGAGCACCAGCAGGGCGTACTAAGGATGTATCCCATAATGGAATAATACCTTTGTATAATAAATCAATTAAGATACGATAAGCATCACACCAACCTTCTTTGCTATCTTGAACTTGGATAGTGATAGCATTATCTTGTACTAGTGGGGGTACAATCGGTAACTGATTTGTATATTGTTGTTCAGCCGAGAAGCCCACTCCAGTGCCACATAGTAGGATGTACATGGCTTCATCAAAACAACGAGGATTATCGACAGGTAAGTAAGAACAATTATATGCTGCTACGTTAGTACGGCGTAAAGCCTCTCCAGCAGTCATAATAGAACGCATTGAAGGTAATGTAGACAAACTATTAATTTCTTTACGTAGGATTCCCCAGATACTATCGTCTGGTTTTAATTTATTCTTTAATTCCTTTTGAAAGAAAGTTACCCAGCGATCTGCTGTTTCACCCCAATTTTCTCTACGTTTTTTCTCAGGTAAGTAACGAGCATAACGGGATTTAGCAATAAGTTGTTGATAAGAGTTCATGATTTCCTTGTATTATTATGGGTGTTGTTCTTCGGTATTAGGGGCCATCTAACAGAAAAAGTATTTAGAATCATAGACTTGTTTCAAATCTAGATCACCTTCTTCTGGAGGAGGATAATTAAAGCTTTCTTTATTAAGCATTAAGGTATCCATAAGATTACTAAAGAAGTCTTCAATATCATATTGAGCTATGAAGGTCATCTTAGTTACTTCTTGTAGAAAATCAACTTCGCTAGCATGAGTGCTAAAGCTATCATGGACAGCACCAAAATTACCGTTGAAAATGGAGATAACATTAGCCATATGAGCCGCATCATAACTATGAACGACATTAGGACTAATCCCAGAAGCAAAAGATCTACGGCAGGGGACTTTTTCACCTGTTTCTTTATTGAGGACATCCACTTTGATGACATGTCGGATCCTTCCTTTAGGGTTACCAGCAATACCTTTAATAGTACCTCTGTGTTTACGTTCATGTTGTAAGAATGCCTTGTATACTACAGGGAATCCTGAAGGGGTATGCCATGACAATTGGTTACGACCAGAATTAAGCTCATGTTCAGCAATTTTCTGTAAAAACTTAGTAGTCTTTAATGGGCCAGAGCATACAGTGTTAATAGCTTTAATTAAGTTACCTGCTAACTCTCCACATTCAGACTCAGTAATACCATACTTAACAGTGAAACCTTCTACGTGGCAGTCATCATACATATTTTTAGCAATACGTTGTTTGCCTGCTGAGTACGCACGAGTCATAGAACCTCGTTTAGCAATACCTTTTCGGATGTCTTTCATAGGCATCTTTTTATTTTCAAAGTAGTCAGGCATTAAGCCAATAAGTTCTTTAGCTACTGCTACATAGAAGTCTTTCTGGATAGGTGTAGGTACTAATGATACTAGTGTACCTGCTTGTTTGTCTCTAGACATAGCTGCTAAATGCTGCCATCCGTTATTACTACCATCAATAGGAATAGGAAAGCCAGACATATAAGGTTTACCTTTAAGCTTTGATTGAATATAGTTTTTTATTTCTAAACAACAAGCAAGGAAGCTATAGGGTTTCTCAGCAGAGATATCAATAGCATTATGTTTAGATACACTTGCTATTAACTCTAGATTGTTATCTACCCATGTAGCTCTATCTTCAAGAGTCATTTTATCTAAAGAAATAGTATCAAGACCCTCTTCTTTAAGATATGTTTTGTAGTCAGTTGTAAAATAGCTTGGTAGCTTATTAGCATTAAATGATTTGTTATAGCATCCTGCTGTATGAACCTTTAACCAAAAGTATCCACGATCATCTACGTGTTTTTTATCAGCAAATAAAAAGAGACTACGAGCTAAGTCACTACCCTGAAACTCTAAGAAAGATTCAGCATAATATACTCGACCACGATAGTCACATGATACTTCTTGATAGAAGGTTTGATCACCAATTAATTCTGCCTTCTTTACTACTTGATTGTATTCAAAGTATTTACTTAGCATACGTTGTAGCTTAGGGTCTTTCTTACCAAGAAAGGTAGTACCATCCATATGCTTAAGCTTCTTAGGTAAGTTTAGGTTTTCATAATGAATATTATATTCATAAATAACACTATCACTATCAGTTAAAGACAATACCTCTGTTGGTTTAGCCTTAAGCATACCTTGTAAGACTCCTTGATTAAGTACCCAAGGCTGTTGGCGTAATGTCTCAAGTGATTTGACAAAAGGTTTATCAAGGTATTCATGAAATAGTTTGCTGTTAGTCCATCCCTTAATAAAAGGTTCTTTAGTAAGGTTACTATACAGTCCAGCAATAGGTAACAATGGTTCAAATGAAGTACCTATTAATGTTGGTTTAATATTGTCAGGCATATTGACAATACGTACCATGTATGGGGCTTTAAACCCTTCATACTCACGGAAGATATCAATCAATCCATCTTGGAGAAACGTTTCGAGTAAAACATCTCCAAGAGCGAGAGTTGATTTGATGTTGTGTTCATCAGTTCCAATAGCTCTTGCGATTCGCTTTCCGATAAGGTCACTTGCAAAAGTAAGTTTAACTGATGCGCTATGAGTTGCATTCTTGTTGCGAATACAGTAGCGGAGAAGTGTGTCCCACGATTCATTTACAAACCTTTCTAAGTCATATTCCCACGTTGGATGATGTGCTAATAGTCGAGCACCTTCATTATAAATCTTATCTGAGTTGACTACGACTTTAGCTACTCGTTCAGATAAGTATTGTACTGGATTCATGTATTCCTTTTATTGAAAGTCTACGAATGTGTTTTGATGTAGACGTCCTGTGTTAGCATCGTATTTAGTAGTACCACAGTCACCTGTAAGACCTGTAAATCGAGACTTCAATACACGAAGACGAATAGTATTACGCATTGCTTCTGTTTCAGCAATCATATTACGAGCAAAAGCAATAATATCAAATGAAATCTGTTTAATAGAACCAGAACCTTTGATGTCATCAATAGTAGGTAGGTTACCTTCTTCAAAAGGCTTTTCACCTTTACGCAAGTGAGATACAACACCTAACCATACATTATGTTTCTTAGCAATCTTTAATAGGTCAGACATAACAGAGTCAACTGCTTCATTACCTGTCTTACCTTTAGCACCTTCAGATACAGCAATAGTGATGTGATCAAGAATAATATATTTACAACCCATTAATGCTAGGTGTTCCATCTTATCAATGAGTGACTCATCACTTACAGAGCCTTGATGATCTAGAAGGATTAATCGTTCATCACCAAAGACCTTTTGAAATGCTTCATATTGTTCTTGTTCAGATACAACATCTAAGTTAAGGTTCTTTTGTAGTTGCATACTAATAAACTTCTGAGCGGTATCACCTACTGATTCTTCAAGAGATACCATACCAACCATATCAGTTGTTTTATTTAGTACTTCAAATACAATTTCTTTAATTACAGTTGATTTACCTGAGCCAGTACCCGAAGTAAACAATACAATTTCACCTTGACGCATACCATATAGCTTATCATTTAAACCATCTAGGCATTGAGGATAAGGAACAGATACAGTAGATTGCCTACGTTGATATTGTTCCCAGATTTCTTCACCCTTAACTACACCTGCTGGGCTATATGTACGTGCATTAAAGATACACTTCATTAACTCATCCGATCCATGTTTAATTAATACATCACATGGGTCTTTCTCAGGTAACTCAGCTACTTTAATCTTATCATAGCCAATAATTTTAGCTGCTTGTTGAGTAGCTTTACGACCAGGTTCATCCATATCAAACATGAGTACTACTTCATCAAAGCTCCGTAAGTACTCACGTTGATTAAGGATTAACGCCATTGCCGAGGCCGAAGGGATTGCAACTGACGGGTAGAATTTAGAATATTTATTGTGTTGGGCCTGTGCCACTGCAAGCGCATCCAGTTCGCCTTCAGTAATAATAATACGTTTACCACCTGTGGAAACATTCTGGCCAAACAATTCAGTGTCTTTAAAGTCACCATGAATAAGGAATGTCTTAGGTAGTTTACGTTCTTTATAGGCAACAACGACACCGCCTTTAGTATATGGATAGAAGTGGCTACTAATAGTTCCATCTTCAGCATACGATACCTTAACTCCATAGTGAGATGCAACCACTTTTGTGATAGCTCTTTCTTGAAAACCTCTAGTGTCATAGTCTTTGATTTCCTCTAGTGTGTGCATATTGTAATTCTCTTTGTGATATACAGTTGGTTTAAAGTTAGGGTCTATAGGTGAAGACTTTTGACAGCTAAAACAAAAGCCAAAGTCATCATTTTCTTTGTAGCTAAATGCATCTGATGATGAACATTTAGGGCATGGTGCATGTACCCATCTACTCATAGTCTCTTTCTTCTTTAAGTTCTCGGATAAACTTACGGCGTTCCTTAGCTTCTTTTTGTGTAGATTTCTTTTTATGAAATTGATTCTTGAAATCTTCTTTAAGGCTAATGTATTCTTTTAGAGGTTCAGGTTTTTTATTCTTCATAGCTTTGGTTTAAGAAATTTTACTGCCCCAATGTTCCCATTGTAGTAAAGGCGCTCTCCATCAGGTGTTTCAGCTCTCGAAAGAACTTCACATTCCCACTGCTCTTGGACTTCCCTATACGTAAGCATTCCTTTTCCGAATACCCACTCGTAGATAACAAAAGTAAATGAATTAAATCCGTAGTACTCAATATCATCAAGGAGTTCTCTGCACGAGGATTTATAATCTCTCCAATCACTTTCTCTTCGAGTGATGGTTCTTCGTTTAGATCCAGGTAGTAGTCGTTTTGATTCACTTATTAATTGCTTTCTTCCAATGTATCGTCTTCCTGTTTGGAGGTTTTCGATATAGTAGATGAATCCAAAGGCTCCGTCTGGTCTGTCTGTGAGGGGGTGCCAATGTCCGTATGACTCAGCACTGAGGCATTGCTGTTCCATGTTAATCTTTCTTTGAGTTCTTCAAAAGTTAGGGGACGCAAGTCTGATTCAAATTCCCTAATGTAAATACAGTTAGCGCATCTCACAAAGTTATTATACCACAAGTCACCTTGTTTTGCTTTCCAGATTTCAATAACCTTATTCCACAGTTGGGTATTAGGTGTATCTTTAATTAGCTTTTCAGCTGTCTTAGTTCCTACACCACGTAACCCTTGGATGTTATCTGTAGCATCTCCTGTCAGGATTTGAGTCATCAAGAAACGATAAGCCTCTGCGTCATCCATGAAGTATATTTCACCTGTTCTAAAGTTATGATGCCATCCAGGAATAGCATTCAAGTCTTTATCAATGTGAGATACAATATACAACTGACCTTCATCAAGAGCTTTCTTAGCGGTAATACCACATAGATCATCTGCTTCACCGTTGTCACTAAGAACACAGAAGTCTTTAGCGTATTCATATAGCATATCAATACGATCTTTTACTTCAGGTTCAATAGTGTCTTTACGGTTTCCCTTGTAAGCAATATCAACTTCATATCTAAAGTTGTTAGCACCCTTAATAAACACCACTCCATTAGAAGCATTTACGTTCTCCATAATCTCTTTTAGTTTATTATCGAGTGCTTTCTTACATTTAGCTGGAGATGGTTCAACGAAAGCAATCTGATACATGATACTATCTGCATCTATGATTGCCAGATTAAACTGAATATCATTATCAGTGTACTTCTGCATATGTCTTTCCAATGTGAGCATCACCGCCCATACAATTAATGCCAAACCATTTAGGCGCTTCAGTGAATGCTTCAATGGCTAACTCTTTAACTTCTTCTGCGTATTCATCTTTAACTACAACAGCTAGTTCATCATGATAATGAATAGAGAAGTAGAATTGTATACCACGCTCTTGTAGCTTACGTTTAAGATAAACAATAGCTGCTTTACAAGTAACACCTTCAGCTGTCTGTAGTAGGTAGTTTAATACTTGATGACCAGAGCTAACAAAGATTAATCTACCATCAATACCACGGATGAAAGCTTTATCCTTACCAAACGCATTAGATGTTCTTTCAAACATACCATTGAGTTTGTCTTTAAGTTCTTTTAATCCTGGAATAGCACTTTCAAACTTATCTTGAGAGGCTTTACCAATGACAGCATCACGTTTACCTGTAAGAATTAAACCAGATTTACCTGCACCTGCACCAAACAGATATGCGTATAGCCATGGTTTAGCTGTCTTACGAGAGCAAGGATAGATGGTACTTAGAATGTTAGCATTCTTTGTATGGACATCTCCATTAATTACTTCATTAGTGAATTCGTCATTACCAATATAATGGCATAAACCACGCATCTGGTTACCAGCAGAATCGGCTCCAACGATTGAGGTACCAGATTCGCATATGAGAAGACTTCGCATCTCTTTTCCGTATACTGAATCCACACTAGGCAGATTAGCAACAAGCTCATGCCTACAACGGAAAGTTGGTGTACCAATAGTCCACATACGACCATGAAGACGATTATCACGGGATCCTTTAACAGCTTCAATCCAACCCTCCAAGATACCTTTCCTTGATCTGATTGTATAGTATTCACTAACCAGCATAGCATCAGGGCCAAGCCGTTCAAGAGATGACTCGGTAATCTTAGGACTTTTATTAACAAACTTCCCATTGATTTTCTCCACATTCCATTCATCAGGTACCCAGCCAAGACTATACAACCAGTCTTTAACTACTTCAATACTACCTACTTTGCCTTGTTCAAAAGCAATACGACAATATGCACCATCAATAGGTCTATCTTCTTTACCTGACTCTTGTGTATATCCAAAATGTTTTACTGTTGCTACAGTATAGCATCCATCCTTACGCCATGCAGGTTCTTTATACTCATCTGCTTTATCCATCTTTAAACAACGCATACCAATTCGAGGCTCAAGTACAGCTTCAATAGCATCAAGCTTATTATTGATCTGCATCAATAGCGTTTGAGCAGCAGCCATATCAAACATCCAACCTTTTTGTTGTATCTCTGATTCAATCTGAGCAAATTCCATCTCAACATCCATACCTGTTTTGTACATAGGATGTTTGTTGATGATCTTAGTTGCTTCTTCTGTAAGTACCTTATAAACCTTTACATTAAGCTCTACATCTCGGATACAATATGTAAGCATTTCTTTACTGTATTTATCAAAGGTATTGAATTCTAATTTAGGAAACCCTAATTTAGAACCCCATCCTTCAAGACCATGCTTATGATCTCGTTTATATTGATTAAGCTGAGACAATACCCAGGTATCAATTACCTTGGTGGTACTAGCAGGAGTCCATCCAGTGATATATTTGAGTACAGTAAAATCATAGCCAATAATGTTGTGACCGTAAATAATGTCAGCAGTTTTAAGAAACTCAAGACCTTCTTGTAGAGATGGCAGTTCATTATCATAATCAGAAAAAGAATAAATAGTTCCAGTATCAGAATCAATAGCTACCATTAGCCAAATAGTATCTACATTAGGCATAAGCCCGTTTGTTTCTATGTCTACACATAGCCTTAATTTTTTCATAGTAATCTATATCCATAATAAGTAGCGTATGGGGCTTCTAAAACCCTTGCTTCTATTTCTTCAGGATCAAAGAAGTATTTTTCTTGTTCATCTTTTTTGTTAACAGTATGATTAGGAATTTTAAATCCTTTTCTTCCTGTTACGTATTGGCATACATGAACAATCTCATGACATAGTACATGTATAAACATTAACATAGCGTATTCACTATACTCTTCTCCAGCAAGGAATGGGTCTTTAACTTGAACTAAGATTCTGTTTTCAAAATCATTAAACAATGTAAGACCTAACTCATTACCATCAGGTGGATAGTCTACTGCGCATATGCTTACTTTTAAAGGTACTTTAATAACAGGTAGATTAAACCTTATTACGTAATCCATAAGACAATCCCAAAATAGTTTACCTATTTCCTTTTCACAGTCAGGTAAGCAAGCTACTTCTAGTGTAATACCTGGGAATAATTTATTTTTCACGTTCAACTACCTTTACGTTAGGAGAACCTAACTCTTGTAGTTCTTCAGCCATACCTAAAACGAGGTCATTATACGAATTAATTTGTTCTTCTAGCTCTTGAATACGATTACTCATTATCCAATTATATACACCCAGAATTATAATTAATCCTGACAGCAATAAAATATCTACCATTGTAGTCCTGTTCTAGCCAACCATTCTTTAGAGGCTAATTTAGTTGTTGAGTATTCTTCATTGACTAAAACGTTATTAGCTTTTAAGAATTCAATACCATCTTTACATTTATATTCATCAATATAAACTAATCGTTTGATACCTACTTCACTAATAAGCTTTGCACAATCAATACAAGGGCTAAGGGTACAGTAGATAGTAGCATTATCACTAGATAAGGTTGACTTAGCCAACTTAGCAATAGCTTGAGCTTCAGCATGTAAAACCATTGATTTAGTTTTACCATCATCTGTTTGAGTTTCATTGTCCCATCCTCTAGGTGTTCCATTATAAGAGAAAGAAATGATGTTATCATTCTTTACAATGACAGCACCTACTTTACGATCTTTAGCATAGCTTTGTTGCGCTACTAACTGGGCTACCTTCAGATAAAACTGATCCCAATCTGTCTGGGTTTTCATATTGTATTACTAGCTCCTGTAGTTTTTTACATACTTCAGTTAGATGCCATAGCTCTGTTTGATCTTTAGGCGGTCTAACCATAAACAAAATAGTTACAATATCACCATGGTCTTCAATTAGCATATTGCTTATCCCATAGATCATAGTTTTTATATTTCTTTTCGTATGCTTCTGTTACCTTTTCTCTGTCTAACTTCCAATCATTAGCCATTAGTTGCATCATAGCTAATAGCTGACCAACTTCTTCTTCAAGATGAGCCTTGTTAGTTATGTTTGTAACAGGAGACATATGATCTATACCAAAACGAAGTGCTTTAGATATAGCTTGAATCACTTCAGCACATTCTTCTTGTGTGATACGTGCGATTAAATTATTCTTCAATGACATCGATTTCCACCACGTTATATGTTTCGTTAGTATTAAGGGTTTCACCTATCATATAATCAATAGCATTTCGAATTGTATCTTCTTCGTGTTCACCATCAAACTCGATGACAACTGTTGCGATTGTTTTTTTCATTTTGCACACTCCTATTAGGGGACAACTGCGGTTTAAGGTTGAAACTCTTCAGCATCAATATAGTTACGGCTACTTAATTCCCTGATGACTTCTCCTGGTAATTCATACACACCATCATAGTCAATCAAGAACATACATTCATCAAACCACAAACCACCAGCACAATCTTCTCCTAGTAGTTTGTGTTCAAAGAATCCATATTTAGCATCAAGATCAATACAGATTTGGAAGTTGCGTGTATCGATTGTTTGATTATAGTTAAAAGTTTTGAAACACTCTTGTGTAGACATGTTAATCTTTCCTTAGGTTGTTACTCAAATTATAAAACAATTCTGACTTAGAAGCTTTAAGCTGTAACAATAGCATTGTCTCTAACTCATGCATCTCTTGATCAGTACCATACGCTAAGATTGTTCTGATGAACCGTGAGGGACAATCATTGTATTCCTCAAGCATCGATTCAGAACTGCAGACATATCCATCATCTGTTGTTCCCTTGTGCTTTCCAATGTACTTTCTATCGGTGTCTTTATTGACCCAAAGATACACAAATGACTCACCGCTTGGGCTGTAAGCGTCAGATTCACTGGACACCTCTCCATCATTTACTCCATTAAGATGATTCTGCCATAGTTCCTTCAGATATGCCAACATAGGCTTACCCTTAGGTGCTCTCCACATGACCACAAAGGATGGTGATCCTTCATTTTCGCATAGATACTCATAGACCCATTTGTTATATAATCCTGAGTATTCTACTTCATTAACCTTAATACGAATCATGGATTTACCTGAGTCAGATGTATAAGACTCAACCTCATCAACAGTACATTCGTAGATATCAAAGTATTTATCAGTACCTGTAACAAACTTCTTAATTGTCTTTATTAAGTTCATTTAGTTTCCATTTGATAGCATCATGCCACATACCTAATGCGTCCATTATAGATGTGTATTCATATGAGTAATTAAAATTCTCATCTGATTCATATCGAGCAACAAACTCTGCTACAATACTATCATTATGGTGAGCAACATTATTACTATATGCTTTTACAAAAGCTTTTTGTTCATCAATATTCATTTTGCTAACATATATAAGCCTACGTTACCGAAGGCATATCCAAAGTAACAGATAGACATTCCTATATTACCTTTAACACCTTGCTCGATAGCAATGTAAAGGTATATAAGCCCTACAAGGATAATAAGCCAGCTACTCATTTGCTTTTAACACACTCATGTGAGTTACCTTGTTGTTTAGTTTCAAAGAATTTTTTGCAGTTAATGCACTCATATAGTTTTGATTGGACTATATAAGTGCTTCTATCTCCATGCAAACCACGTAGTCTACCAAAGAAAGTATTAATTTCCTTTAGGTAACTCATTAACAAATTCTTTAATTAACCTTTGAAGAGCAAATTCAACTAATTGTTTTGTTTCTTCAGGAGTAATATCAAATTGAACTGTGGCACTACCATCTTCATGTTCTTTAACTTCAATTACTTTCATTATGATTCCTTATGTACATGTTCGTCAATACTATAGATAGAATAAAAGTCATGAACTCTTTTAAAAGATTTTAAAAGTTTCTTGACTGCTTTACGATCTTTTTTAATTCCTATATGATATAAACTTTGATGTTCGTTGTTATCATATTTCTTTTTAAAAGACCAATAATTATCTTTTAAACTTTGAGCTACTGCTTCTGCAAAAATTTCATTATCAAGAATTTCTATTTTCATAGCACAATACCTTCTTTTTTGTATTTAATAAGAGCATTTAAGTACCATAAAGCTTTTTCTAACTCTTGTACTTCTTCATCTTTATTACCACAACGCATTAGGTATTTGTATACTTGACCAAATAAATGAGCTTCTACACCTGACTTACCATCAAGCATATCAACCATTAACTCCATGTATTGCTTACCTGCAGCTACATTTTTGTAGTGCTTAGGGTTAATGATTGCATCTAAGTTTTGTTGTCCAGAGAACTTAGCATCTAGCATAGCTTCTTTAGCTTTGGCTTCATCATAATCGATTTCTTTGTTATAAGCTTTAGCAAAGCTACTAGGCCACAATTGCTTTTTAGACCATTCATCATAGAAGTCTGATTTGTAGGAGTCATCACGAGGGTCTTTTGTTTTAGACCATAGAGCATTATCGTCATCAATGTTCATTTTGTTCCTTAAATGGTATGTAAATAGTGTTTAATGTTTCAAAACTACCATCATCAAATTTATATTTTATTAATGATGTACGTACTTTATCTTCATCCCATATAGGATGATTAAGGGCATTTACATAAGCAATTTCACCTGTTAAGTTTTGATTAGTATTCCAATCAAAGTATTCTATTATTTTGAATACAGGTTTATTAATAAAATGTACTTTAGGCTTTTGCGTAGACATCCCCGTTCTCTTTCATTTTAAGATCTTCATATGGTGCAGCAATACGGCGATACAACTCTAATTTAGCGCCTTCTAATGCACCCATGCAGTCATTAATGTTTTGATAACTTTTACCGTTTGATAATAGGTATTCATTAATAATGCGTGTGAATAGATAATTCATTTCACCTGCATTACTTGTACCTACATTAGAGATAGTATCAGTAATGTATTCTAAACGATCACGATCAATACTATGGATATATGGCATATTAACCTCCTGAGTGTGTTGGTTGATGGTCAAATTTGTTGATTAGAAAGTATGTTGTAATACGTTCATCTTGTTTTTCATAGTAGTCATCATCTTCATAATGATATGAACCACCATTAAGTGGCTCAACTACAAATTTGCTATCACGATAATAACCGATGAAGTCGCAACCTTGTTCACAGAATGTAGCTTCAACAGTATATCCTTGATCAGTCATTTTATAGTAGAAAGCTTCAGGTGGACTCCATGCGGTATCAAATGTTACATGAATATAGTCTTTTCCGTTATCGTCTTCAAGGATTAATTCTGCAGCATCCCATTTAGTACCCCATGTAACAATGTTAGCGTCATACCAGTCATCATCTTTAGATGATGGAACGAAGTATTCAAAGAAACCACTTAAGAATGTTTCATCACCGCTATTTAGTCGGTTGATTAGTTCAGTTAATTTAGCGGCGTGTTCAGGTGTATTTGCAGTGATTTTTAAGCTGTTAGCTGTCCAGTTTGGCATATTAGTTTCTTTTGAATTGGATTAGTATGTTTGGTTTATTTGTTAGTAATACACTTATTAGATACAAAGATAAGCCTAACACTAATGTGTATAAGATATAGAACCAGAAACTTGCTACACACGCAATAAATATTGCTGTTAGCATTAAGTTTATGAAGTTACTCACAAATATTCCTCGATAATAGTTTTACAAGCTTTATCTACAGTTGAACGCCATTCAGTGACAAGGGACTCAAAGAATGGATGGATAGTTGAGGCATCTGCTTTGAATGCAACAACAGGTTTACGTAGTACATAAGAAGCATAGAATACTTCCATAGCTGTACCATGTTTAGCGATTGTTGGATTATCAAGATTGACAAGGATAATGTCAGATTCTTGGATGTCACGTAGGTCTAACTCAAAGATACGTTTCATGTATCGTTGTTCGAAGTTATGGATACGTCTGCATGGGTTAAGGGTTTTGACATCAGCAAAGTTTAGGATAGCTTCTGCTGATGTACGCCAACCGATAGCATCTTCTTTAGATACATGTTCCATTGGACCAGCTAAATAGATTGTTCTTTGTTTCATAGTTCTTGAAGGATAGTTAGTTTGTTTGCTGTATACCACAATCCACCTTGATTAGCTGGACGCATATGTTCTGTGTAGTCATCGATAATAACTAGACACCATACACGATCTTTCTTTGATAGATGTGGCGCATCAGGTGCTGCACAACAGTGCCACCCTGGGCGATGAGCATAACCTTTTGTTTTGTGATCTTCTGCTGTGTATGTTATACCTTGTTCAAGCTTTTGTTTACGGTTAATAAAGAGTGGTCCATATGTACCATCTTTACGTTTACGAAAGAGTTTATAGGCTATTACTGTCATATGGTTCTACTTCAGTCCATGCTGCAAAATGATATACATTGTTGAATGCATCGGTTACATATGAGTACATACCATCAATGTTGCGTAGTTTGTAGATTATGTTAGGGATTCCTTCATATGCGTCTGGAGGAACTTTAGGGCTTTCAGACAGTACAAATAAGGAGTGGTTAGGTAGTTCGTATAGTTTCATTTGTTTTTAAGTTTGGCAACACTCATCGGAAAGTTGCATTAAGTGTTACTTTCCGATAAGTCTTTCATTTGGTAAGGACGGTTTGTATATAGATTACATTTTTGGTTAGAGCATTTAGCTACTTCTTGAATGCTACCACCTACACAGTCAACACAGAAAGCTTTGATAGCCATTAATGGTGTAACTTTACGATTAGCTTTCTTTTCTGCTTCTTTAAGAAGCCATTTCTCAAGGGTTTTACCACCTTTTTTAATAGCAATAGAACGTTCTTTACGCCATTTAGCTAAGGCTAATGCACCTTTAGCTTGCATTTCAGGTGTTAGGTGTGATCCTGGTTTTGTCTTTGAAACGTTTGTTGAGAGTTTCTGCATGGTGTTCTGCTTCCTCTTTAGTTAAGAACATTATTGCGTCTGTGAAAGATATTTCTCTACCTGCTACACCGTAGTACATACGATCATAGCCTTGTTTAGAAAATACGAAATAGTCAATAGTAGTTACTTTCTTGTTCATCTTTGATATATTGCTCCCAATGTTTATTTACTTCTGCTTCAACAAGATTCCAGTCTCTGAGAGACAGTTCATCTTGTACTTCACGAATGAAGTGACCTTTGACGTACATATATACAGACCAATTAAATGAGTCAGGTAGACCTGAGTGTGGATCACCTTCATCAAACTCGTATTCACAAATTAAATTTACCTCAACACCATTAGGAATGTTATCGAAGTCGAAATCTTCTAGAAAATCAACATTAAATTCGTTCATGTGTTTTTCTCTTTGCGTTTTGGTGAACAATTTACATATTTAAAATTTTCTTTACCTTGTTGGCGATACAAAGCGTCCATTGCTTTGTAGCATTGTTCTTCTGTAGGGTATTCAATTTCTCTTATAATTCCGCAAAGACCCCAAGCGGCTGTGCAAATAGTCAGTATCCATGTCATGTGTTCTTCTCCTAGGCAAAGTTGTTCTTCTGCTTGAGTTTGGCTTCAATGGCTGTTGCAAAGAATTTAGGAACCCCGTGCAAATCCAGCGTAGCTGCTTCAATTGCATTGCGCTCCTCATCCGTCAGCCTTACCCATGTGCGCTGTGGTGGGTGGGTGTAATACGCAATAGCTTCTAATCCCATTTCATAAGCTTCTTCTGGATAAATTGCGGGTTCGTCAATTTGTTTTTCATAGTCAGCAATTATTTTTGCTTGACTTTGTATGACTTCACGCAGTTTGCTAACTTCTTCGCTGCCATAAGTTGGCAATGATTCTTTATGGCATTGTTGGCAAAATTCTGGCCCTGCCTCACAATGCGCTACAGGCTCTTGCTCAATCTCTTGACCCAACCTCTGCACTTCATACATGGCGTGTTCTCTGATGGCTTCTTTGATGGCGGTGATGGCTTGTTTGGCTTTGCAGCTTTCAGAGTGCGGATTGTAAGAAAGCACATCGCAACAAGCCCTGCGCCCAATGTCATCTTGTTCATTGTCGTACTTGATAACGTCTACAAAATCTTCCAACGCCTCAAGCGCCTGTTTTATTGCTTCAATCATGCTTGTTCTCCTCTGGCTTTGATGGCGTCAATCACATCAGCTTGAAAACAATCATCAAATAATGTTTCTTTGATGATTTGTATGATGTCTTCTTGTTCTTTGGCGGCTACCAGTTTGACAAAGGCTTCAAGAAAAGGCAACAAACTAAATTCGTCATTCACAACGATCATACCCGCCTTTTCAGCCATCTCAATGATTTCATTTTGTGTCATTGTAACACCTGTAGAATCATATTAATAGCTTGTATTAAGATCATTTGTTCTTGTGGATGAAGTTCATTCCAAGGACGACTTGGTTGAGGCCACTTTTTACGGATAGCTTCATAGAATTGTTCAACATCAGACATATATACCCCATTTGTTGCATTTAGCTTTGGTGCTTGGTTTAAGTTTCTTTTTATGACATACTTTAAGTTTAGAAGACATTTTAGCTTTTAGACTTAATTGGTGGGATGTCATTGGTGTGGGTGACTTGGGTAACAAGATTGCTAATCCTGTGTACCCAAAGCATAATGCAAAGATAATAAGTTTTAACTTATTTAAGGTTTGCAACTTCTTCTCTTACTGCTTTTAGAAAGTTGATTAGTTCATCGATGTCTTCAGCACAGAAGTAGTAGTCATTAATTGTGATTTGAACGTCAGTGCTATTGAATTTATATTCGATGTCAGCAGAGTTATCAAAGGTATGTGTACCTTTTGGGTAATCAAGGTTTACTACTGTATTTGTGTTAAAGTTATATTTTTTCATTATAGGCTTTCAATCATTTCTAGGACTTCAGAAGCATCATCTGCTAAGTATAGTTTGTCTTCGATAGCAGTACGTTGTTTATCAATATCTTCACGTAATTTAGTTAGTAGTGCTTGATGCTGTTTGTATTCATCCATGAAACCTACATTATCTTCAATTAATTCACGAATACCATTAGAAAAGTAGTAACCATTGTCATATTTCTTTTTGAATGTTTCAAAAGACATAACTTCACCTGAGTACAATGCTTTATATACTTTTTCAGCATCATATCGAGGGTCTTTTACTTCAGGAATACTGTTTTGTAGATTATTAAGTTTTTCATCTAGTTTGTTATTAGCACGTTTAACAGCGTATTTGACTTGATCTTTGTTTAGTTTAGCCATGATATTACCTTTGATTATGAGCGAATAAAAACCCCTTAAAGAGGATTCCTTAAGGGGTTATTTATCATTTAGAATGGTGAATCATCAGAAGATGATGAAGATGTATCATCAGACTCGGTAGCATCAAAGTCTACAAAGTTTTCATTATTACGTTCATATTTAACAAGTTTAGTTACTTGAACAGCAGTGAGCATGTTGGAGATACCTGACTTAGTAACTTTACCATTAGGTGCTTTGATTTCATAAGGTTTCTGCATAACCATTACGTTACCGATAGAACCATTACCAATGAGCTTAGAGTCAAGAGGATTCTTAGCATTATCTACAACACGTACTTTAACAGCATCAGTTCCATCAGCTTTAAGAGCTTTCTTCTTGAGGTTAATAGAGATTTTACCACCATCAATAGACTTAACTTTACCGAAAGCAGATAATTCTTTTTCACGTTTCTTGGGAGCTTGGATTTGTAGTTCATACTGTAGAGTACCGAATGGATCAACTGGCTTGTCTAATTTAGCCCAATGTAATTCTACATCTTTGATGATTACGTTTACTGTGTCATTGATTGCTGTTGTCATGATATATTTTTCCTATGGATTTAAGTGTGTAAGAGTAGTCCCCTAATAGAGATAGCGTAGTTATCACTACTCTATAGGAGACATTATATGAAGGAGAGATTATGCCTAGAAGCATACACCCAAATTCATTAGCTAATTTGAAGGTTATTACGTCTGAGACTGCAAGAGCTGCTCAATTAAAGAGTGCTGCATCAAAGTCATTAAACCACAAAATGGCTGAAGAATTTAAGATTTCAGCTAAAGCTTTTCAGAAAGCTCTAGTAGATTTACCACAAGTATCATCATTAGATGTACTTAGAATGGCAATGTTCAAAGCCCTTCAAGAAGATAACTTTGAAGATGCAGCAAGATACGCTAATATGATAGCAGAGTATGAGAATCCTAAGCTAGCTCGGATTGAACAGACTAATACTAACAAGACAGTGGATCTTACTGATGAAGAACTTAAGAAGATTATCTCTGAAGAAGGTCTTCAAGAATAGTAATCAAGAGAACAGTATTTAAGGATATATCCTTATTTATTGTTCTCTTTTTTATTTATCTTTAATTAAGTTCTTTTATCAATAATATACTTTAAATAATATATTAAAGATGAACTCCCTATTAGGGGACAACTAAATTGGGAATCTTTAACGTTGTACTAAAGTATACGTATAACGAGTTGGATTAACTAGGTCATAGAAGTCACAATCATCAATCTCAACACTTGACTCTTGGTCATGTAGAGATTCATAGGCTTCTTCAATAGTCTCACCGATACCCATTAAAGAGAAGTCATCACGAAGGATAGCTAAGAACATTTTAAGTACTCCATTCTATAGATTTGATATTTACTGACTTGATAGCAGACATACATATAGCACATGGTTTAGCATACATTTGTCTGCCTTCTTTGTTTGTTCTGATAACGAGCATTTTGTATGCTTTTGATATATCAGAACATTTCACAATAGCTGAAACTTCAGCATGTAAAAAGATTCTCTCAGGCATATTCTGTTTCTTTGCATGTAATGCCTGAAAAGGATGTGTCTTGGTATAACTGTTTTTACCTATACTTAAGATCTTTCCTTTCTTGTCATAGATTATTGCTGTTAGGTTTTGTTCCATTGGATACCTTGTTTACTTTCAATAATTTACCTTTAAGAAAATGTTTTTGGATACCAGTTTCAGGGTCATACACAATGGTTGTGTCAGCTTTGACCTTAGCTTTGATACGTTTGATCAGATCGAAGTAGATTTCAGCGGCTTGATGAGCCATTATTTGATTCCTTCCTTACCATAAGCTCATTGTGTTGTTTAGCTTTCTTTGAGTATTCTTTAGCCATATTTGTTTGATCAACGTCATTAAGATATTGATTCAGCATATATGATAAAAGAATTAGTAGGATTATCAGTACAATTACCATTACTAGAGCGACCATCATTCTGGATCCTTAGCTTTAATTATACCTTGAAATAATGTATCTTCAGGACAAACTAGAGGATCATTATTTTGGCTACTGTATCTGAATAATGTTTGATAGATTTCATCACATTCATTCCTGACTTTATTTTCCCCTGAGACTCTACCTACAAGTTCACAGACTATGTCTAACTGTAGTTGGTTTAGTGTTAGTGTGTAGTATGTTTCTTTTTCAAGAAGAATACCATTGTCTTTAACTCTTGTTGTCTTCATAATTGCTCCTCGATTAAGTCAGCTAGTTCGTTGAAGGTGTATGCAAAGTTATCGTTTAACTCTGCTAACGTTATTAGTGAGTCTTCTCTGATTATATTTTTATATCCTTCCTTAATGTTCTTTTCATTCATTTTTATTTTTGGATTTTCACTTTCTAGCTTAGCCCATTTCATTACTGGATAAGGTAATTCTGAGTCTTCATTCCAACGTTCTTCGAATGAGTTATCATACCAGAAGGTGTAACCCATGTGTTCTTTTGAACGATCATATTTACCGATACTTTCTTTTTCGGCTAGGTCACATAGTACACCTAGACAACAGTATGTATCTTCATTGGGTCTTAACAGGTTTTTACCTTGATGGTATTTACCTGACCTGAGAGCAGATACCCATTGGGCTTTAACTTTGGGATTCATTAGGTTACTCCATTGATGATGAGGCTATGATAAGAGACAATTTTGTTTCCTTGGTAGGTTAAGATGATGCTACCGATTTCTTCATATGATGGATGTACTTTACCGATACCCCTTTCTTCGAACTTTTGAGCTATGTGTTGAACACTGTTAATGTATATCTTACGAGTGGTGTATGTGATGACTTCTTCACTGGGTTTTACTCGGTATGATTTATCGTCATACCACATTGGTTTCTCGGAGTCGTACCATGTGCTTGTATCTTCGTTGAAACACTGGATTTTAGCACCAGATGCCCATTCTGTGATGAGGTCGTAGTGGATGTGTTTGGTCATTTGTTTTCTTTTTCTATTGCTTTATCGAACATTTCATGGGCGAGATTCATGGTTATCGTTGCTATGAATAATGCTATAGCACGATCACTGTCTGTATATCTTCCACAATATTCGAGGAGTTCATCGACTGATCTAGGTGTTACGAAGAACCCTGAGTATGGAAACGGGTTGTTCATTTGAATGCTCCTTTTGATTCACTTTGTTTCACTTCTGACACACAAAAACGATTTTCTACAAAAACTGTCTTCTCGCTACTTCTCTGCGGTACTTCCTCCCAAGAACAGTCTGCCCAATGTATTCTTTCATTATCTTTCAAGGCTAGTTGGAGCTGTTTTGTCCTTAGGTATACCCTACCCATCATTTTCTGTTTGATGTCTTCTAGGTATTGTTCTATAGTAATGTTCATTATATGACTCTTACTAGTTGATCGTATACAGAAGTATACTCGAGTACTGTCCCTTCGATATCTACCTGAGAGCACAGTCCTTCGAGTGCTGTCTTGGTGTTTGCCATGATGAATGCTACTGTTCCTCCTGTGATTGTTGTTGACATTAAGATGTCACATCCAAACTCTTGTGTTGCCTCCCTGATTTCCTCGTAGGTGTCTAGGCAGAAGTCTGCTGGTGTTACTGGTGTTAAGAGTATGTACTTCATGTTTATCCCCTTGTGGTGAGTGTGTTATGTAAACTTGGTACCTACCCCAAGTGGTCTCACTTTTATTTAGCCGTGAAGACTGTCTTACAGGTTATGCTTCAACTACTTCATTGAACCATACATTACCATCCCATCCTTGTGTGACACCGAAGTGTACCTTCTTACCTACCAATGCACGAGCAGTCTTATATTCCTTACGAGCATGGTCTACATCACGAGTGATGGACATCTTACGGATAACTTGTTGGTCATCCACTGCATACCAGTAACGGTTCTCTTTGTCTACAAAGACTGCCATCAAGACAGATGGATGAGCTGTGTAAGCTGTTGTGGTTGTGTCGCCCTTGATTGCAAAGGCTGGTTTGATTGCTTGGGTTTCCATGATGTTTCCTTTCAGGTTGATGATAACTTACCTTGGTACTTACCCCAAGTGGTCTCACTTATACTCGTGAAGAGTTAAACCTTAGTACGTTACTACCTCATAGTACTGTGGATCGTACTCATTGAGGATAGTTACTGATGATGTCTTGCACATCAATACTCGAGTGAGTCTATGATAGACGTAATACATTATAATACTCCTTCGTTGTGTTTGTCTTCAATGTTACGGATGAGATCAATTGCTTGCATACCAGCTAAGACAGCAGATGCGATCAGGATAACAATAACAAGGATAGCATTGTTGTCATGTGTGTAGATCTGATCAACAGACCAAGAGGCAGCAGAGTACCACATCAAAGCGGTAAGGACGTTGAGGATTGTGTACATGTTAATCTCCTTGAGTTATGTACTAACAAGAGCAAGATCGCTCTCCATTGGGTTGTTACACCCAATAGGCAGAGATCTTAGGCACGAATAGCAACCAACAGTGCCTCAAGAGCAGCAGCACGAGAGTTGTCACCATTAACCTTCCAGTCAGCAACAAACTTAGAGTTGCATTCATCGTCCTCCTCAAAAGCCAAAGACACAATGGCAGGCCACACAGCAGCAACAACAGGCGGCAAAGCAAAGTCAACAAACGCCTGACCAGACCCGTAAGAACAGACAGACACAGACAAAGCACCGTCCAACGCAACCTCCGACAAGAACCGAACAGCAGCGCCAAAGGAAGGAGCAAACGAAGACAGAGACACAGAGACAACAGGAGAAGAAGAAGAAAAAGAGACCACGGAACACCTCCAAGAGAGAAGACAGGGCAACAGCGCCCAACGAGACCCGACCAGCAGCACGACACCCCAGCACGAGACAGGGGGGTCACACGACACAGAAGGGGGAGAACAAACAAACACATGATTCTTTTTCACACACAAAGACTAAGGGGGTTATAGAAAAAATAACAAAGAGTAGTCCCCTAATAGAGAAACTATAACGAAAGCATATGTCTAACATCTCAAACACCCGCAAGCTAGAGGCTTTAAGGGAACTAAAGCGAAGAGAAAAACTCGCAGAATACCAAAATAACTTTGAACTCTTTGCGAAAGAGCAGATAAAGATTCTACCCAAAGACTCCCGACTAGGATTCCAACCCTTTCTCTTTAATGACGCCCAGAAGATTGTTAATGATGCGATCGAGGGGCAACTAAAGGAAACGGGCAAAGTCAGGGCTATTATTTTAAAAGCCCGTCAGATGGGTCTTTCTACATATACTACTGGTAGAGTATTCTGGAAGTCTTATTTCAATGCTTTTAACAAGTCAGTTGTCATGGCTCATGATGCTGCAACCTCAGACGCTCTCTTTACTATGTCCAGGAATATTATTTCTAATATGCCTGAGCAGTTCTCACCCACATTAAAGCGGTCTAATGCAAAAGAGATTATGTTTGAACATAATGATTCTGGTTATAGATTGTATACAGCTGGTTCTCCTGAGGCAGGTAGGGGTATTACACCAACAATCGCACATCTTTCAGAAGTTTCTTTCTGGCTCCATGATGAAAAGATTTTAGCGGGATTATTCCAGGGGATCTCCCAAGCAGATGGTACAGAGGTTATTCTCGAGAGTACGGCTAATGGGGTAGGTAACTCTTTTCATAGGTTATGGACAGATGCTGTAGCAGGTAAAAATGAGTATGTTCCTATATTCGTACCTTGGTTCCTTATGTCTGAATACCAGAGGAAGACACCTGAGGGGTTTGAGAGGACAGATGAGGAAGAGTTACTTGTTACAAGGTTTAGCTTAACTGATGAACAGTTATACTGGAGAAGATTAAAGATTGCTGAGAGTGGTATTGATAAATTCAAACAAGAATACCCAGCTACTCCTGAAGAAGCCTTTATTGTATCTGGCTCTAATGTATTTAATATTGAAAAGTTAAATAGGTTAATACCACAACCAATCCTAGCTCAAAGAGAATTTAACTTTGAGAGTATGATGATGGAGGATGCCCGACAGGGGTCTATTGAAATATTTAAGTATCCTTCTTTTGATCAATCTTTTGTTATAGCTGCTGATGTATCCTTAGGGGTAGGCAAAGATCATTCTGCCGCAGTAGTTATGAATGCAGAAAAAGAAGTATGTGCCACGTATAGAAATAATATGATTGATCCCAGTAAGTTTGGGGATCTATTGTTTTATTTAGGTAGGTACTATAATAATGCTTTAATGGCTGTAGAGTCAAATAGTATGGGTATTGCTACTCTGAATAGACTAGTTCAGATGGGTTATGTCAATATGTACTATCAGACTAAGATGGCTAATGTATCTAAGGAAGAGGGTATGCGGATGGGTTGGAGAACAACAACATCATCTAAACCAGCTATCATTGGATTTCTTAAGAGTGCTATTGAACAAGAGGAAATATGGATACCTTCAAGGACTATTATTGGGGAGTTAATGAATTATGTGGCTGATGACAATGGTAGGACAAATGCTATTGTTGGTCACAATGATGATACCGTTATCGCTCTTGCTATTGCTCTCGAAGTAATAAGGACACACGGAGATAAACTAACAACAACTAATGTACCCTTCACACAGAAGATGGGTTCATTCCAACAAATAGAAACAACATGGTTGTAAAGGAATATAATGGCAAAAGATCCAAGGTTAGAGAGAGCTGGAGTATCAGGGTTTAATAAACCTAAGAGAACACCCAGTCATCCAACAAAGAGTCATGTGGTAGTAGCTAAGAGTGGTGACACTGTTAAGACTATCAGGTTTGGTGAACAAGGTACTCAAGGGAGTCCTGATGGTTCAAAAAGGAATGAAGCTTTTAAAGCCAGACACGCAAGTAATATTGCCAAAGGGCCACTATCAGCGGCATATTGGGCTAACAAAGTAAAGTGGTAAAATAATATGGCTATTGATTTAAGCTTACGTGGTAAAGAAAAGGAACAATTAAAGTCCTTAATTAAACCACAACAACCAAATAAACTAGTAAATCCTAAACAGGATAGTAAACTAAAAGAATCTGATGGTCGATTTATGGCTATCAGAGGACAACAATACAAATAGATACAAAGTTCCCTTGTGTCCAACCTTGTTGGCTACTCATGGGGAAGGAACAAAGTAGTAGCACTAATTAATAGGTCATTGTTGACCTTGACTGATTGACAGATAGTAGTGGCGTAGACACGACCACTTACCCAGAAAGGTTAACAATGGCAGACAATACAAATACTCCTATCAGAATTACTGACAGGTATAAAGAGCCAGTAGGTGATAATGAACTATTAGCTATGATTGAACAGGGTGTAATGAACTCTGTTGGTGACTTCTTAAATAGTTCTGACTTAGCTCGTGAAAGACAGAAGGCTACCTACGAATATGGTATGATGCCTCAGTACCATTTGACTCCTCAAGGGGTGTCACAGATTGTTTCTTCAGATACTGTAGAGGCAGTTGAGGGTTATACAGCTATTATTGCTGAATTAATGTTTAACAACAATAAACTAGCTCGTTTTCTACCTGCTGGACCCACTCCCACAGACTATCACCATGCAAAAGTAGCTTCTGACCTCACTAATTATGCTATTTTTAAGCAGAATCCTGGTTGGGAAATCTTAAATACATGGGTTAAATCTGCTCTTTTGTGGAAGAATAGTATTGTTCGGTGGGAGTTTATTGAGGATTTTGACTATTCTTTTGAAGAATATGAGTCAATCTCTCAAGAAAATCTAGATTTAGTTTTATCTGACTCTGATGTAGAAATTATAGGTAACTTAAACTATGATCAAGAGTTAGGTATGAATCCTGATGGTAACTCAGAGTACCAAATGATTTATAAAGATGTTCGTTTAAAACGTAAAACAAATAAGACACGAGTTCTTATTAAGAACGTACATCCAGAATGTTTTAGGATTACACGAGATGCACATTCATTAGATGATGCTGCTTTCGTAGGTATCCAAATTGACATGACCCGATCAGAGGTCAGAAAGTTTTTCCCTGATATAGCAGAGAACATTGATTGGGACGCGATTGGTGATGGGTCATATGATTGGGCCACCAAGTACACCGAAGAGCAAGCTGCTCGTAAGCGTTTAGTCGGTGAAGAGTACTGGCTAGGGGGAAATTCAAGGGAGCTATTCCCTTCTGAAGCTAACAGACAGCTAACTGTTATCGAGTGTTGGTTAAGAGTAGACAGAGATGGTGATGGTATTGCTGAATTAAAGCATTTCATTATTGCTGGATCAACAATTCTTCTTGAAGAAGATTGTGATATGATTCCATTAGCAACTCTTTGTCCTTTTGAAGTACCTCACGAATTCTTTGGTATGAGTGTTGCAGATATGGTTCGTCCAGCTACACTTGCTACTACTGCTATTATGCGTGGATTCGTAGAGAATGTATACTTAACTAACTATGCACCTAAATTAGCTGATCCTAATGTAGTAGACTTTAGTGCTCTTCAGAATATGAAGCCTAAACAGATTATTGCTACTAATGGAAACCCACAGACTGCTGTGTCCTCTATGACTCCTGACGCTATTAGTGCAGGAACTGTACCTATCCTTGAGATGTTACAGGTTCATAAAGAACAAGCTACTGGTATGGGTAAAGCTGCTCAAGGTTTAAATGATACATTATATGTGTCAGGTAACAGTGAAGAAAAGATGCAGAAAGCTATGTCTGCTGCCCAAGTACGTATTCAGTTTATGGCACGTAGATTTGCTGAGACTGGTTTTAAACGTCTTTGTGATGGTGTATACCGTACCATGAGAACTAAACTCCGTGGTAAAGTAATTAAGTACACTGATCAGAATGATATCTTTAAGTCAGTTGACCCATCAACATTACCAAACAATATGCTCATGTATATTGATGCGGATGTAGGTGAGAATGGCAACAGCAATATTGTTAAGAAGATGACTATGGTTGGTCAGCAGTTACTACCTGCATTAATGCAAGCGGGGGCTGGTGCATCAATTAATCCTGAAGCAGCTGTACGTATTGCTTGTAAAACTTTAGAAGCATTAGACATGGATCCTTTAGATTTCCTTGTTGACTATACTTCACCTGAGTTTAAACAACAGGCTATTCAGTCAAGAGAGAATGAACAAAAGGCTGGTGAAAAGCTTAAACAATTAGAAGAACAAGTTAAGATGTTAGACTTAGCTCAAAGACAAGCTACTATTGACTTGACTAATGTACAAGCTCGTAATGCACTTCAAGATAATACAAAACAACTGATGGTTGCTCTAGATAAATCCTATCAAGAGTGGGGTAAGTTGTATATTATGGCGGCTAAAGAAGGTGTTACACCTCCACAGCAACCTGATATTACTAAGCTACTAGAGATGGCTAAACAGTTTATTGATACAGATATTAATACTAATGCATCTAAGCTGGATAATGGTGCTCAAATACCTCAGGTACAAGGGCCAGCAGCAGAGATGCCACAACAACAGTAAATAAAGAAAGCTTATGGATAAATACAAAGGCGGCTTCGAGAAGAGAGTGAAGCCCAAAATGAACCATGAGACAGGCGAATATAAAGTAGAACCTTTCCGAGACTCCCAAGTGGCTCTCGGGAAGGCTGAGTTTGCCAGTCGTGAGAGGGAACAATTCTTTGGTGATGCATATGGAGAGATTTTATCTGATCTCTTTGTTACATGGTTAAAGACTGAACCCCATTGTGCTAAGGAACGGGAATACCTATACCATACAGCTATGGCGTTAGGCTCCGTGAAAGAAAAGCTTATTGGTATCGAGCGTTTCGGTGCTAACATGCAATTCTTAAATAAACAAAAACAGGAATCCCAAGAAGGGGAAAATGAGAATGAGTAAATATTCAACAGTAAAGCAAGTATTATTACGTTCCAGAGAAGAGATCCTACGTGAACTCTCACGAGCTGGAGAGAATGGCGGTACGGGTTTAGCCCAACGCTATGCACCCATCTTAGTAAGTCTTCAAGGTGCTATTGAGGTTATTGATCGTATTGATGATCAACCCACAGTAACTACTAAAGCGGCTGGCAAAGAATTTGCCGAAAAGATGGCGGCAGCTAAGGCTGCTAAGAAGACTGCTGTTGCAGTTTAATTGGACACAAAGGTAAATAATTTATGAATCTACAACATCTCTCTACCAACACTCCTGCCTCCAACGTGAGTAGTCAGGACTTTGATGACGGAAGTTATAGTGCAGATTTGGAAGCAAAGGGTCTTGATGACATTCTTCGTAACTCACCAGCAGCAAAACTGCTTGGGTTAAAGGAAGAATCTCTACCAACAGAAGACTTAGGCGTCCCAAATCCAGATGAATCATCGGCAGAAGAAGCCCAAGAAGAGAACGATGAGGAGTCTGCAACTGACCTAGATGAAGAGGAAGAATCAACAGAAGACAAAGAAGAAAGTAAAGATGAGGATGATACGTCTACCCAAAACTCTGAACTACCTTCTGAAGAAGATATTGATTGGGAATATAAAGTACCTGTAACCGTTGACGGTAAAACAGAGTACGTTACCCTAGAAGAAATCCGTAAGGGTTATTCTACTGATAAACATCTATCTCAAAAGGGGCGTGAACTAGGCGAACTGAAGAAACAGGTCGAACTAGAAAGAAATGAAAAGTTACAAGAAATTGTACAATTAGGTACGGTAATTAATGAAGAATTAACTGCTGTTGAAACTAATCTTGCCAAAGAGTATCACAAAGTTAAGGCTGAAATTGATAAAGCACGAGAAGATGGGGATACCTATACTGCTCGTGAATTAAAAGATCAATTAGAAACAGTGCAAGAAAAGTATTGGAAGGCACGATCTAATCGTGAAGCCAAGACAACAGCTATCGTAGAACAATTACAGGCTCAACAAGCTGAGTATCAACAACAACAACTTAAGAACTATGAAGAGAAGATTACGGAATTTATTCCTGACTACTCTGAAAAAGTTGCTACAAGTATTCGTGAGTTTGCCCTTAAAGAAGGCTTACCTGAAGAGTTGTTGAATCAAGTATATGACCCCGTAGTTGTTAAATTTATTAATGATTATCGTAAATTAAAAACCGCAAAGGAAACTGGCGAAGTGAAACGTAAAGCAGCACCATCTGTAAAATCGATACCCTCTAAAAAGGGAAATTCGATCTCCCAGAAGGAACAACAAAGTAACACTAACAACCGTTCCCGAGTTCTTTCTGGTCAAGGATCAAAACAAGACGAATTAGATTTTCTAAAACGTATTTCTTCGGTGAGCAAAAAACTTTGATTTAAATTTCTCACTATTAAGGAAAAAACAAAATGGCAATTCAAACTTTCGCTACTGGCGGCCCTAAGGCTGCTGCACGTAGCTCTGCCGCTACAGGTAACGCAGTTAACGCTGGTGAACGCGAAGACCTAGCAAACTTTATCTCTATGATTTCTAGAGATGAAACCCCTTTCATGTCATCTATTGGTAAGACTAAAGCTACTGCTGTGTTCCATGAATGGCAAACTGACGAGTTAGCTGCACCTGCATCTACTCCTGTTGCTGAAGGTATCTCTTATGCTACCCAAGCTGCTGCTCAAGCTACTGAGCCTTACCGTACTCGTTTAGGTAATTACACACAGATCAACAGCAAGTCTGTTACTGTTACTGGTACTAAACGTGCTGTTGACCAAGCTGGTGTTGCTGACGAATACGCATATCAACTTAAAAAGCGTGGTACCGAACTACGTCGTGACGTTGAGTTCGACTTAGTTAACAGCTGGAATAGCTCTAACGGTTCTGGTACTCGTACCTTTGGTGGCTACCAAGCATGGGTTAACTACACTGCTGCTACCACTACTCCTGCCACTGCTCTAAACATTTTAACGACTGGTTCTGAGTACACTGCTCCTACCAATCCAGGCGGTGGTATTGCTGGTACTTTCACTACTGTTACTTCTGCTGATAAAAACAGCTTAGCACTATCACACATTGATACTGTTATGCAAGCTATCTACGAAAACGGTGGTAAAGCTACTAAGCTAATGTTGTCTCCTGCTAACCGCCGTGTATTCTCTGCTAAGGCACAGTCTGCTGGCTCTAGCTCAAGCAATGCTGGTGATGGTAACGTTCGCCGTAACATCGACCAAGATGGTAAACTACGTCAATCAGTAGAAATCTACATGTCTGACTTCGGTGACATCATGGTTGTTCCTAACTACGTAATGGGTATTTCTAATACCACCGTATCTGGCTTAGATAACACTGCTAACTTCAGTGCATTCTTATATGACCCAATGTGGTTCAGCTACGCTTCTTTACGTCCTCTACAAGAAGTTGACTTAGGTCAGCTCGGTGACTCTATCATCGGTCAGATCGTTGAAGAAGGTACATTAGAGTGCCGTAATCCTAAGGGTTGCGGTCTAATCTTCGGTTTATCTGGCGCTTAATCGTCAAGTAACCTAAATAAGGAGGGAGAGAAATCTTCCTCCTTTTTTATTATAAGGAACACAAATGGAATTTCTAAGAATTACAGCAACAGACGGTACTCGCCAATATATTCCTGATAATTATGTAGCTAATATTGCAACTACTGCAGATGGTACAGATGCTGGTTCAGCCTATAGAGCACCTAATGTAACTCGTGGACGTATTAGTCAAGTTAAATATTATGATGGCGCTAATGGTACAGCTGGCGCATTAGTAGTAACTGCAGTTAGCGCATATGCGTCTGGCGGTATTCTATATGAGTATGGTTGTTTTACTATTGATGGCGCTTTTTCAGTAGCATTACGTAACTAATCAAGAGGACACATGGGATTTTTATCACAAGAAAACAATGCTAAAAGCTTTGTTGTTAAAACAGACGAAAAGAATTTTCAATTAGAACAAGATGTGAACGCATACAAAGAGTATGCTGCACAGCAAAGGGAACTAGATTCATTTGCCGCAAATGGTAGAACATACAGATCATTTGCTATTATCCCTGATATTGTTGCTATTGATATGTTAACTAAACATGGATTAGATGTACACTCTCCTGAGTTTATGCAGGATCCAGCTAATCTAAGAAAATTAAAACAAGTTATTGAATCAGATTATCCATTACTAAAAACTAGTAATGTGAGAGCTTTATAAGGAAAATAAATGGCAACACCTAGATTTGACGCTTTAGTCGCTAAAGTAAGAGACTGGAGTAATAAACCTGAGATCAACACTATTCCCGACAGCGTCATTCAGGATTGCTTATCATACAGCGCTGATGAATGCTATCGACAACTACGTATTCCACCATTAGAAGCAACAACAATCTACACAGTTGCTGCTGAAGATAACTCAGGAGAAAATAGTTTAGGACTACCTTATGGTAATGCCTACACTTCTTTTGATATTCCAGAAGATTTAACACAATTCGTTTATATACGGACATTAGCTCAAGAAAATCTTGGTACAGCATACTCTACTTTCCCTTCTAATGTAAGTAAAGTATTTAATGAAGTAACTGATACACGTACTTTCTTTGATTTATACAGTGAAAAATACTCTGTATATAACTGGATGTGGAAAGATGGTAAGATTTATATTCATCCACAATTAGCTGTTGGTGCTGAGGTAGAGATTCATTATTACAGACGTTTGCCTGCTTTAAATGCTACATACAGTGTTACTCCTATTAACTATTTAATTGGTTTATCAGATGCTGAGCAACCATACCTATCTCTTACAGGTGTTAGCACAGATACTCCTTTGTATTTTTCAACAGCATCATCTGTAATGAAATGTTTTGCTACATATGCTGAAGCTGCCGCATACAATCCAACTGTAACTACTAAATATTATATTGGTAAAGAAGTATCTAATTGGTTAAGAGACAATAATGAAAGATTAGTTGTGTGGGGTGGATTATACAACTTAGGTGCATATTTATTTGATGAGACTATGGAGAAACGTTATGAAAAACGTTTTAATGAAACATTATTCTCACTTAACAAAGAAGAAAAATGGCGTAGAGCTTCAGGCGGTAACGTACAAGTTAATTTTAATACTAACGGTTTAATTTAAAGGGGAGTTAAATGGGATACCAACAACAACCTGGAATGACTGGTAGTATTTCTGCTGGTGGTGAATACGATAATTTAGATAACGTAACATCAGTACAATATACTAATTTGGCCGCAGAAGATGCTGCTGCAGCCGCATTAAGTGCTGAAGAAGCTGCTGCCTCTGCATTAGCTGCTGCTGGTTCTGCTAGTAGTGCGTCTACCAGTGCAGGTACCGCTACTACTCAAGCGGGTATAGCTACAACACAAGCAGGAATTGCCACTACACAGGCAGGTATTGCGACTACTCAAGCGGGTAATGCCGCTACTAGTGCAAGTACTGCTACTACACAAGCTGGAATAGCTACTACACAGGCAGGTATAGCAACTACTCAAGCTGGGATAGCTACTACTCAAGCGGGTATTGCAACTACTCAAGCAAGTAATGCAGCCACATCAGCCGCAGACGCATTAACTTCTCAAACTGCTGCTGCGGCATCTGCTGCACAAGCATTAGCTGCATTTGATAACTTTGATGACAAATATCTTGGTGAAAAGAATGCTGACCCCACAGTAGATAATGATGGTAATCCCCTCCAAACAGGTGCATTATACTTTAATACAGTAACTAACACCATGAAGGTGTATTCTGGTACTATCTGGATAGAGGCTTATGCTGATGGAGCATCATTCCTTGCAAAAGCAAATAATTTATCAGACTTAAATAACGTAGCTACTGCACGTACTAATCTTGGATTAGGTACAGCAGCAACAACTAATAGTACAGATTATGCTACTGCTGCCCAAGGTGCTAAAGCAGATACAGCGTTACAAACAATTACTTCTGTTGATGGTAGTGTGACTATTGCTACAACAGGTACTACAAGCGATTTAAGTGTTGCTGTTGCTGCCGCTTCTACAAACGTTATTGCTCAAGTACGTAATACAACTGGAGCAACATTAACTAAAGGAACTGCAGTATATATCTCAGGTGCTACAGGTCAATTACCTACAGTATCTAAAGCATTAGCTACATCTGATGCTACTTCAGCTCAAACACTAGGTTTAATAACTGCTGACCTAGCTAATAATTCTAACGGTTATGTTACTGTTATTGGTTTAATTACTAATATTAACACATCAGCTTATACAGATGGTGAACAATTATATTTAAGTTCTACAACTGCAGGAACATTAACAGCTACTAAGCCTTATGCACCTCAACATCTTGTTTATGTAGCTGTTGTTGAACATGCACATGCAACTCAAGGTAAGTTGTTTGTTAAAGTACAAAACGGTTACGAAATGGATGAGCTACATGATGTGTCTGCTCAGAACCCTACTAATGGTCAAGTATTAATCTATAATGAAACAACTTCATTATGGGAAAAACATACATTAACTGATGGTACTGGTATTAATATTACTGAGGGTGCTGGTTCTATTACCGTTAATTTAGCATCTAACTATGGTGATACATTAAACCCTTATGATTCTAAAACAGCTAACTATGTATTAGCAGCACCTAATGGGACAGCTGGAGTACCTACATTCAGGGCTATTAATGCAGCTGATATTCCAACATTAAATCAGAATACAACAGGTACTGCTAATAACGTGACAGGTATTGTGGCGTTAGCTAATGGTGGTACAGGCGCAGACAATGTAGCTTCTGCTCAAACAAATCTTCAAGTCGATCCAGCAGGAACTGCAGTAGCTTTAGCGATTGCTCTTGGTTAATAAAGGAAAATAAATGGCAAATACATTTACATCTTACGGCAATAAATCCGTGGGAACATCTGCGGCAACAGTCGCTACTATTGGAGCATCAACGCAGACTACTGTAATTGGAATGTCTTGTGCTAACACAACTACTTCACCTGTTACTGTTGATGCTTATTTTACACGTTCTGCAGTAGACTATTACTTAATTAAAGGTGCAGTAGTACCTGTAGGTGGTGCATTAGTTATTGTTGGTGGTGATCAAAAAGTAGTTCTTATTACAGATGATGTACTTAAAGTAGTATCATCTGTTGCATCATCTATTGACGTTGTTACATCAGTATTAAATATTACGTAAGGAGTATATATGTCATATATTGGTAGTACTCCTACTCAACAATCATTTGTTCCTTCATTAGATTATTTTAGTGGTAATGGATCAACTGTAGCATTTACATTATCTAGACCAGTAGCCTCTGTTGCTCAAGTACAAGTTAATATTTCTAATGTAGCACAGAATCCAAGCAGTGCATACTCAGTTAATGGTAATGTTATTACGTTCACCTCTGCTCCACCAAGCGGTACAAACAACATCTATGTGTACTACACCAGCCCGATTACTCAGGTGATTGCACCGGGGCAGGGAACGGTTACATCAGAGAGCTTTGGAACTATCACCAACTTCACCACCACAGGCAACACTGTCCTTGGTGACGCATCTACTGACACACTGAATGTCGGTAATGGAGGCTTGGTCAAGGATGCCAGCGGTAATGTGGGTATTGGTACTGCTTCGCCAGCTTATAAATTACAAGCAAATGCTGGCGGTTCAAACAACAACAATGACGCAAATACTATTGTAGCCACAGGAACGAACCACGTTCGATTGAAGGTGCACACGCCAACTACGGGCGGGTTTCGAGCGTCTTTGGTTCTTTCGTCTGACGAGGCCGTTACAGCAACGGGCAACGAGGTCAGCATTTCCACAACTGGCTCTGATGAAATGCAGTTTGCTACTGGCGGCTCAGAACGTGCCCGTATCGACTCCAGCGGTAACTTGCTGGTGGGGACTACGAGTAATGGACGAACTGACTCAAACGGAACTGCGATTGACCCAACTGGTGTTGTTTACCAAAATCATATAACTGGTACAGCTTCAGGAAGTTTTTACACCCGTTTTTCTCTTGCAGGCACTCAAATTGGCTCTATTTCTCAGAGTGGAACTACTGCTGTTGCATATACCACATCATCCGACTACCGCTTAAAGAATACTATCGCCCCAATGACAGGAGCACTGGCGAAGGTTCAACAACTCAAGCCAGTCACATATAAGTGGAACGCTGACGGCTCAGACAGCCAAGGCTTTATTGCACATGAATTACAAGAAGTAGTACCGGATTGTGTGCATGGGGAAAAAGACGCAGTGGACGCTGATGGCAATCCGCAGTATCAAGGCATCGACACCAGCTTCTTGGTTGCCACACTGACAGCCGCAATCCAAGAACAACAAGCCCTCATCACCACCCTAACTAACCGCATCACAGCACTGGAGAATAAATAATGCCAATCAGTACTATTAACTCAGCGGGGTTGACAAGCCCTTTAACGGGTGCGGCTATAACCTCCACAGGCGGTGGTTCTGTTGCCACCAACACTGCGTTTGGTTCAAGTGCTTTGGCTTCTAACACGACAGGTGCTGGGAATGTCGCTATCGGCTATCAAGCTGTGGCTACCAGCACAACAGGCAATTACAACGCCGCAGTTGGTCAACAGGCCATGCAAAACGGAGATGGCGCAACAGGAAATGCCGCTTTGGGATACCAAGCGCTCAGAGCAAGTACAGGAACATACAACACAGGTATTGGGTTTGCTACTGGCCAATCCATTACATCTGGCAACTACAATACTGCAATTGGAAGTCAAGCGCTCAACAGTAACACCACAGCCTCCAACAACACTGCTGTAGGTTATCAGGCGGGGTATAGCAATACCACAAGCATTGAAAGCACTTACATCGGCCATGTTGCGGGCTATTCCACTACAGGTGCTAGCAATACATTTATCGGACAAGGCGCTGGCTACTCTGTAACCTCTGGTGCAAAAAACACCATTCTTGGCAAATTCACAGGCAACTCAGGCGGCTTAAACATCACTACAGCAAGCAACTACATCGTGCTGTCTGATGGGGATGGAAATCCAAGGGGTCAGTTTAACAATGGTACTGCGTTTGCTTTGCAAGGTGCTGGAAATGCCGCAAATCCATACATAACTAGTTTTGATTCTTCTCTTTATGCCTATGGAAGGATTGCATCTAGTTCGGGCGTTTACCTTGCAAATAACGCAACAAGCTGGGCAAGCACTTCTGACGAACGCCGTAAAGACATCATTGAACCAATTACAAACGCCACAGAAAAACTTTTAACACTGCGGACGGTGATTGGAAAATTTAAAGTTGATGAAGATGGAACACGCAGACCATTCTTGATTGCCCAAGACGTGCTGGCTGTTTTCCCAGAGGCTGTAAACCATCAAGAAGACGAAGATGGTGAATTTTTGGGTATGTCTTATACGGACATGATTCCACTGCTTGTAGCCGCAATCAAAGAACTCAAAGCAGACCTTGACGCAACAAAAGCAGAACTTGCCGCATTGAAAGGTACATTATGAGCTATATAGGTAATACACCTACAACAGCAGCCTTTCTAACTGATCAATTCAGTGGGAATGGCTCAACCACTACATATACAATGTCAGTGGCTCCTGCCACTACATCCTCTATTATTGTGGCTATTACAGGGGTAGTACAAGACCCCTCAACATATTCTGTTAATGGTACATCATTAACATTTTCAGCAGCACCTCCAGCAGGAACAGGTAATATTTCTATACGTTATCTTGGTATCCCTGCTTCAGGTGTAGCTACTACTGCATACAGAACTATTACCGATAGTACAGCTACTGCAGGACAAACAACGTTTACTATTCCATCATATACTGTAGGATATTTAAATGTATATCGTAATGGAGTAAGATTAGCTACGGCAGACTATACTGCAAGTAACGGTACATCTGTTGTATTAACTAATAGTGCGTCTGCTGGTGACACTATCACTACTGAGTCGTTCTATGTGTCTTCCGTGTTGAATGCTTTCCCAACAACAGGCGGGACACTCAGCGGTCAGTTGGCAGTCAACAGTGCCACAGGACAGAAGCCCTTGATCGCACAGGTCAACGGTACTGAGGTGTTTGAAGTTGATGCAAGTGGGCGAGTTGGTATAGCCACTTCGTCTCCACAAAACCTGCTGAACATCGTCAAGGACTCAGCCAACTCGTCTGCGGCGGCCAATGCTGGCGTTGCCATCCAGTCTGATTCTGGTGCAACCTATACCGCAGGATTGCATTTTGGTACAGATAAAACAGGCGTTCTTTCCTATATCCAGTCTGATAGCTCGGCGTCGTACTCAGCAGTGCCTCTTGTGATTAACCCACTTGGCGGTAATGTGGGGATTGGTACGAGTTCGCCAAGTTACAAGTTGGATGTGTCTGGAGCTATAAGTTGGTTGCCGGGAGTTACAGGCGCTCCAAGAGGTTATATGAGCGGCGCAAGTGCAGACCAATCTGTTGAGATTGGCACAAATACAAATAGTCCTCTTGGGTTTGCAACCAATGCTATAAGAAGGATGGCTATCGACACCAGCGGTAACTTGCTGGTGGGGACTACGAGTACAGATAGTGGAAGAATGTGTGTTGAAGCCCAAACAAATGGATATGCTATTTCATTCCGCAGAAACACAGGTGTTTATGGTTCAAACACAAAAGTCGGTCAAATTTCTTGTGATTCATCATCTACTGTATACACCACATCATCTGATTATCGTCTAAAAGAAAATATTGCACCTATGACAGGTGCTTTGAATAAAGTTACTCAGCTTAAACCTGTGACATATACATGGAAAGAGTCTGGAGAAGCAACGCAAGGTTTTATTGCCCACGAACTTCAAGCTGTCGTGCCTGATGCTGTTGTTGGTGAAAAAGACGCAGTAGACGCTGAAGGCAATCCTGTCTACCAAGGCATCGACACCAGCTTCTTGGTTGCCACACTGACAGCCGCAATCCAAGAGATGAAGACAATCATCGACACCCAAGCCAGCACCATCACTCAATTACAGGCAGACGTAGCCGCATTGAAAGGAACAGCATGACTAATGCAGTTGATATAGCCCAATCAGGGTCAAACAATGTAACGATGCGCAATCGGATCATCAATGGCGGGATGGCTATAGATCAGAGGAAATCAGGCGCAATTGTTGCAACAACAACGACAGGTGCGTTTTCTTATACAGTAGACCGATGGGCCTACTTTGTTGATGCCGCTTCAAAATTTACAGTCCAGCAAACTCCAAGTGCCACAGAAACTGGGTATGCAACTCGTGTTGGAGCAGGGTTTACAAACTATCTTGCAATGACTTCAACGTCTGCTTACACCGCTGGGTCATCAGAAATACTTGTGATGTCCCAACCTATTGAAGGATTTAATTTTTCTGACATGGCTTGGGGAACCGCAAACGCCAAAACTGTTACGTTGTCATTTTGGGCGTACTCAAGCTTGACTGGAACTCATAGCGGGTCAATTGGAAATGGAGTTGGATATTCATACCCATTTTCTTTCTCAATTCCAACAGCAAATACATGGACGCAGATAAGCGTAACAATTGCTGGCCCGACAACCAGCACATGGCCGACAAATAACACGGCAAACGCATATTTGTTTTTTAATATGGGTTGCGGAAGTGCAAGACTGAGCACTGCTGGAGCTTGGACTGCGACAGCTTCTTACGGCGCAACTGGCTCAGTCTCCCTTGTCGGAACAAACGGAGCCACCTTCTACATCACAGGCGTACAGTTGGAAAAAGGCTCTACCGCCACACCGTTTGAACAGCGTTTGTATGGCACTGAGTTGGCGCTGTGTCAGCGGTATTACTATAAACAACAATCAACCGGAGCTGCTTCATATTTTGGAGTAGGAACTGTCAATAGTTCCACACTCGTTGTCGCACTTATAAAATTTCCTGTTGCGCTTAGGACAGCGCCTTCAGCATTAGAGCAAGACGGAACTGCTGGAGATTATAGAGTTACTGTTGGTGCTACTTCAACAAACTGCAGTAGTGTTCCTGTATTTAACTCAGGTGATGTTTGGGGGGCTACAGTTCAGTTTACCGTTGCTTCTGGCTTAACAATAGCACAATCCGCTTTACTTCGTTCTGTCAACTCAACCGCTTATCTAGGATGGAGTGCTGAATTATGATTTTCAAAATTCATTCAACCAACATGGATGGTCAAGTCATCTATGCTCGCATTGACGATGATGGCAAATGCCGCCTGACTTGCACCGAAGACTACCCAGAGTTCAAGGCTTGGCTTGCTGAAGGCAACCAACCCCTGCCAGCAGAGGAGAACACATAATGGCACTGACACAAGCTTGGAACCCGACCGCATTGTTGGTAATGCGCCATCGGGTCACGGGCTTGCGTTATTTCTGCAAGACAACCAATCTAAAGCTGATGCATCAATACAAAGGCAGTGGCGTTTATTGGAAGCGTCACATGCGCAAGCATGGCAGAGATATTGAGGTTGGATTGCTTGGTGTTTATTTTGACAAAGAAAGATGTCTTGCCGCCGCAGAGCAATTTTGTGAAGAACACCAGATTAGCTCAAGCCCTGAGTGGGCAAACTTAATTCCTGAAAATGGGCTTGATGGAGCGCCAATGGGCGAAGCTCATCCAATGTTTGGCAAGCCAAGCCCATGCATTGGTCAAAAACGTCCTTGGGTGGGTAAGAAGGGCTCTGACAACCCCATGTGGGGAAAGCCCGGAGCTATGCTTGGCATACCAAAGCCAAAAGGTAAAGATAGCCCCTTGTACGGCAGAAAGCGTCCTGAAGGCGGCGGCAAGAAGCCTCATGCGGTCATCAGAATAGATGCTGACGGCGCGGAAACGAGATACGATTCTGTGGCTGATGCGGCAAGAGCTTTGGAAGTTTCACGCTCTTGCATACACACAGTTTGCACTGGTAAAAACAAAACCGGCGCTGGTTACAAATGGCGATATGCCGAGGAGAAATAAATGGCTTTGACGCAAGTGGACGGTGGCTTACTAAGCCCAACAAACGGTCAGTTTTATTCCATGAAGAACCGCATCATCAACGGCGCAATGGTTATTGACCAGAGGAATGCGGGGGCGAGTGTTACTTTAGGAAGCGGAGGCGCATACACACTTGATCGTTGGCGTTTCTACTCTGCTCAAGCATCTAAGCTATCTCTACAGCAAAATGCTGGCTCTGTAACTCCACCAGCAGGATTTATTAACTATCTTGGGCTTACTTCATTATCGGCATATTCTGTACTATCAACAGATACTTTTACACTGCAACAAAAAATTGAAGGTTTGAATGTTGCTGATTTGGCGTGGGGTACTGCGTCTGCCGCAACAGTAACTTTGTCTTTTTGGGTTCGTAGTTCTTTAACTGGAACTTTTGGTGGTTCAGTATATAACTCGGCTCAAACAAGAAGTTATCCATTCAGCTACACAATTAGTTCAGCAAATACTTGGGAACAAAAGTCAGTTACTATTGCTGGAGATACATCTGGAACATGGCTAACCACAAATGGTACAGGTGTTGAACTTGTTTTTAGTCTAGGTGCTGGTTCTACGCT
>Ga0247723_1000060_pt1 | contig 63296 bp, 60 predicted proteins | sample MSEWelMarce5H_FC_FD_189079 | JGI IMG/M metagenome (GOLD analysis project Ga0247723, IMG submission 189079) | Subsurface sediment microbial communities from gas well in West Virginia, United States - MSEEL Well Study Marcellus 5H_FC | ecosystem: Environmental > Terrestrial > Deep subsurface >...
GGGGTGGGGGTGGTGGCGGCGGATACGGCCCGGGTGGAGGTCAACCGGATGCTAGATATCAAGGTTCGGCAGGTCAATCCGGTTTTACTTTTGGAGGAGGCGCAGGAGGAGGAAATGGTGGAGGAGGTAGAGGGGCTAACAACGGGGCATCCGGTGGAAACAGTGGAAATTACGGAGGAAACTCAGGTGGACCGGGTGCACCGCCCGGTGGCAAAATCGGCGGAAGTTATGGATACAGCCAAATTGTGGATTAAAGATTTAGATACATATATTAACATGAAGTATTCGTTTTACACACACCCAGTCACATTCTGTATAATAAGAGACTACTATACAGAAGATGAAGTTGAACTCTTACTCGACGAACTTGACAATTTAAAACCAGAATTACAACCCCCAGAAGTCACTGGTTCAGCCATGAATATACGAGGTGAAGTACACAAAAAAAATAATGGTCTCTTTATCGAAAACAATCAAAACATAATAGTAAAACTAAATAGAAAACTGTTTGGGGAAGTGTCTTGGGAACTTGCCAAAAACAATTGGTTTTATTCATATTTAAAACAGGAGGTGTATGATAGAACTTTGGTGAGTTATTACGAGGATGGAGGATACTACAAACCACATCGTGACAAGTCTTTGATTACAGCAATTTATTATGTATGGAAGGACCCCAAGACTTTTGAAGGAGGTGATTTGTACTTTGGGGACTTTCGCGTACCTATCGAAAAGAATTGTTTACTTGTGTTTCCGTCTTCGACCGAACACGAAGTAAAGGTGGTCAAAGGAAGCGGACGCTGGGCAATTTCGCAGTTTGTAAGCCTAAGTACAGAGGAACCACCCATATACCATTTTCCAAATTTTTTGCATGTTACTGATTTTCAGCATGTTCAAGATGTTCTGGACAAAGGAAGCTGGAAATACATAGGCCGGTCCCTCGTCGAAGACACTTTTAGTTTTTGGAACATGGATCTCATACACGACAAGTTTTTTACAGAATACTTGAAAACTCATATAGAAAATGTCACCAGAAAAAAGTTTAGTATGGTAAGATCCGTGTATGCAAATGGTCAGACTCACGGACAAGATGGAAGTTTTCATCAAGACGACTTCAGACCAGGAACCTGGACCTTTTTGCTCTACACAAATACTATCAAGGAGAACGAACTTGCAAGATGGGGCGGAATGACACAGTTCAATCTGAAAACAGGAATTGTAAGCCAGCTCCCAATTCCAAATCACGGTATCCTTTTTAAATCAGAAATTGTACACAGGGGGTTGGGACCCGCGATCCATGTGTCTGACATAAGAAAAACAATAGCTTGGAAGTTAATAGAATGAACTTTATAGAAGAATACTTTATAACCCCTAATTTGTGTGATGAAATAGTAAAATATTTCGAGTTGGATTCAACACCTAAAATGCCAGGTCTTTCGAGTGACGGTGTTTGTATAAACATAAAAGAGTCGACCGATACGAGCCTCTGTGAACCACTCAGATCCGTGTATATAAATGAATTACAGAACTGTGTGGAGAAATACAAACAAAAATATCAAATGTGCGATCGCGTGGTTGACTCTTGGTCTGTTATCGAGAATATTAACATACAAAAATACAATCCTGGTCAGTGGTACAAAAAGTGGCACTGTGAACGAGATTCACCAAAGAGTCACAACCTGAGAAGGATACTTGTGTTTATGACTTATCTAAACACGGTCGATGACGAAGGTGAAACTGAATTTTTGTATCAAAATATGAAAGTGAAACCTGAAAAGGGCAAGACACTTATATGGCCCTCGGAGTGGACTCATACACATAAAGGAATTCCTTCACGCACGGAAACCAAGTACATAGTTACCGGTTGGTTTAGTTTTGATAATCTGTGCCATCAGGGAACATAGCTCTGAGTGCAGCATAGATGTTGACAAAGGGACCCTTGGTCAGGTCTGAATTTGGAATTTCAATTGGGAATTCATAGATGGGGAGGTCTTCCCTGTCAGGTGAAGAGTAAACCCGGACCATACAGGACATCTGGTAGTCTTGGCCGCGCACTGGATGGGTATACACAAATGAATTATTCAATGAAACATACACATTACTAAAGTGTCTTCCATCTGGTAGAATAAGCTCAGGTACTAGAAGTCCCATTTACTATGATTCTAGAATAAAATTCATAGCAATTGACACCCTGTGCTCATCCGTCTTGTTGGGAGTAACCCGGTGAGCAACATTAGACTTGAAAATCATAACATCCGACTCACCCGGAGTATATGTCGCAGTAGTCACATCACGGGTGAAGGATGTTCTGAACAGGTCCGTAAGATATGTCGGTGAATTGAACACTATATTACCAGAATCCGTTGGGACTTTGACATAATACACAAGACTGATGTGTGAATTCATATGGGTATGAATTTCCTGATAATCATTTTTTTCATATAAATTGAACCAACACTCACTACATCTGACTGACTTGAACTCATTAGCACCCAACTCTCTCACAAAGTTGAGTACATGCACTTTACATTTTGAAATTAAATCCAAAATTAGAGGGTCATCCCTGATGTTAACTGCTGCAAGTGTACTGTATGCGTCCCAGTCACGAGCCTTGGGAGTACTCTGTTTGAGTTCAAGCGCCTTTTTGTAAAGTTCCTGATTGTCCACAAGTGGACCCAAATTCTCTTTGTAAATTAGAGTCGGAAACCAAACTTCTATCATCTACATAGAGATTTTAAAAAAATATACGGTATGGAACCCGGTGTTATCTTCCCATGTGTATTGTACCGGGAGAAACTAAACATATCCGAAGAATACAATAACCAAATGGCTAATGAAATTTTTAGAATTACAAAAAATACTACATTCCGGGACCCTGTTAGCCTCCACTGTAACCCAGTCTTTTTTGAATTTAAAACCAAAATTGAAGAGGCAGTGGAGAGGTATGCCCGGCTCATGGGCACGGATCGAAAGTTTAAAATTAGCTGGATGTGGGCAACCGTGGGGTACCGTGGGGACCATCACAGCACGCATACACACGGGGTGCACCCTATTAGCGGTGTGTACTATGTGAACATTCCGCAACACCCAGATGGTTACTTTTTGAAATTCGTTTGGGACAAGTGGACACTTCTCGGAAATGAATGGAACGAACCAATTGAAACCAAAAAACTATTACTCTTTGAAGGGTGGGTCCTCCACGGATTTCCGCCAAACCCAAGCTCAGAACCTAAAATATCTATATCATTCAATTTTGAATAAAATCTCATACGAAATTAATGGATCTCAACCAATTCTTTTATGAAATTAGACAATCCAAAATAACAGAAGAATTTCCATCAAAAGATCTGTACCCTTTATATTACAAAGCGAAAAGGCAAGAATTTATTGTAAAAGAAGGGTCTATGTTGTTTATACCCGCCGGGTGGTTCCACTTTATATTCAGTGAGGAGCCAAACGAGGAGTGCGGACTCAATGCAAGTTTTCACTTTGTCTACAGACACCAAGACGACTGGATCGAAGGAAAGAGCGGAAAACTCATTCCAAAACTCACCCCGAGTGTAGTCCCAGAAATAAAGAACCTACCCACCTTTATTGGACCTGAAAAGATTATGAATGTAACAAAAAATCCAAATAAAATATTTTCATCGCACAACATATTCCATAGATTTCCAGATATGAAAGGGTCCGATAAAACATTTGAAAAATTTCTCAAACAGAAAAAATCTGATGAATATATTCTATTAAATAGATTGTTTGATATAGATTATTTGAGACCTGAACATAATACCAGGTTTATTAATGCGGGTATATCTGTAAGTTTTGGTCACATAACGACTGCTCTTCACTATGATTATAACGATGTTTGGTTATGTCAAGTGAAGGGCACGAAAAGAGTCCTCTTGTTCCCGCCCGAAGACCGGGATCTACTTTACCTGTGGAACTCTTACCCTCTTGATTTTATTTATAAATTAGTAGACAAAACTGGGTTTACAAAGTGGTGGGAGGTTGACGAAGAATAATCTCCGAAATTTGACTAAAAATATCTGTCGAGAAGACAAGGTTACTTGTTTCTGAAATATTAGAAACATTGCTCAGATCGGCTTGGAGCGATGCAAGCGTGCTCGTAGAGATGACCAAGTTACTCGTCTGAACAGTTTGGTTCAGATCAATCACATCAACCGCCCCTGGGTACTCTTGTTTTAGGGCATCGTAAAGGCAGATGTACGGGTTGCTCGTAAACTTGTCAACAACAGTTGCAAACTCGATACGGATGTTCGAGTACCCATTTTTGGCCGAAACCTGATCCTTGAACACTTTATAATTGGATTGGACTCTCCATTTTCCCTGGAATTGTGCTGTATAGACCACCTCTCCAGAGAAACTCATGTAAACATTAGTAAGCTTTATACCCGATGGAAGGGTCGCTTGAGGAACGAATATGCCCATTTATATTTCACAACATATTTATACTATTCGGGTAGAACTTGTTCATTTCATTGTACAAATATGTGTATATTCCCTGAGAAATATCATTTGTGTGGACCTGAATAGGGATCCTGATGTCGTACGAGCTTTTTTGGTCATTGTTTGGATAGATTTTGTAGTAAGAATCGATGATGTACTTTGGTTTTTTACCACGAGTGATGTAAATCACCTCCTCTCTGAAACACATGTAAACATTTGAAACTTGAAAACCGTCCGGAAGTGTCCCCTGTTTCACAAGTATTCCCATTACTATCTGTTAAGAACTAATTCTCTGAGAGAATTGACTTCGTCCTGTAACTGTTCTCTCAACTTTTTCTCCTCTTTGAGAGCCTCGATGAGCAGAGGAATCAACCGATCGTACTGTACAGTCAAGTAGTTTTCGCCAGACTTTGAAGTCTCCTCCTTGTTTACGCTAATAGAGTCGAACGGAGCCAACTGCACAACCTCAGGTACAACCTTCTGGACCTGTTGGGCACTGAGACCTATTCTCTGCTTGTCGTCAGTTAACCCGAGTCCCTTTGCCGTGTCATTGTTCACATACAAGAAACCATCAAGGGATGCGATTTTCTCAAGTGGAGACTCGATAAGGCCCGTGCGTTTCTTCAATCGGTCGTCTGAGTAGTAAGCGACGATATCACCCGAGCAGTAAATTGTACCGGACACATGGAATGTCGTGGAGGGGTTTGTAAGACCGATACCCACTGATCCAGAAATGTATGTGTAACCGGCACGTGGAGTAATTCCAACATTTCCGGCCGGTGAAATCACGACCGAGTCCGGACCAGGTGCGCCGCTGTAACCCTGACCTGGGCCATCATTCTCGCACCCAATAAGTAATGTCGCAACCTCTGAATTGTTTGTAGTACCCCAATAGTTGTAGTTGCGTGAGACTCCGTTTGGATCCGTCCAATTTGTATTCACTGAATCCTCAATAAATGTGATGTGACCCATGTCCGAACCGAAATTGATCTTTGACGGGAAAACTATGCTGGACACTCCAGAATTGTTCCCGTGTGATATCGTAATTGAACCCTTGTTGTATGCCGCAGGCGTGCCGGTCGACTCGTATACATGCAGTGCCGATGAAGGGCTAGTGTTGATACCCACACTTCCAGATGTTGTCACTGTGCTGTTCAGTGCTGTAGTTCCGTTCACTATAAAGTTTCCAGACACATTCCACCCGACATATCCATTTTCAGTTTCTAAATACAAATAGTTTGTAGCACCTTGCCACCCGACATATCCTACGCGAGTGTTGGAAGGGTTATAGATGGCCAAGTATCCGGGATTGCTTGACCCACCTGAAACTAAAACTACCTGCCCTGAACCAGATGTATTCACTTGAGAGGCAGTCACAGTTCCAGAAAATGTGGTGGTAGGTGATGTTATCGTTAACACACCGGGTGCTTGAATGTACATGTTATCATCCGTAACAATGTAAAGATTACCGTTATCATAGATTTGTGAAAAGGATGAACCCCAATTGAGGCCGGCACCATTGTTTGGGAAATATATAGTTCCATTATTGTAATGGGATCCGTTCACATGTAAAGTGTAATTGCTTGGATTGGTTATTCCGATACCGACATTGACTGTATTAACAGCTCCCGACGAGCCGTTCGAATTATAACAGGCCGAAATCAAACAGGTTCTGTTTGCTGGATTGACAGTATCCGAAGTTCCTCCATAAATGTAGACACCGTTGTACCCTCCGATGTGCAGATAGTCGCCGTACTGTGTTGCTGCCCCTGTATAATTTTTGAAAACTAACCAACCTCCGATATTGTTATCCTGCCATACTAGACCAGAGTAATAACCGGTATCACTTGAATTTCTTAATGTTACGAGGGGCCCATCCGATTTATCAATTGTAACGACTGTACCGCTGGGGACAGCTGCGACTCCACTTGCAGTGCTACTTCTAACATAAAATAGAGAAGGAACAGCCGTACCCGTGTCTGCTCCGATCGAGACGCTTCCACCCTCGGGATTCAGTGCAAGCACATAGGTACTTGTTCCTATACCCGTTGAGGACCCTCCCGCACGGACCTGAATACTTGCATAATTGTTTGCTCCTCCAGTGTTTCCTAGATTGAGTGACACATCCGAATTGTAAATACTTATTCCATTTGTTTTTGAAGTTGCTGGAACAAACAGCTTGGTCTGTGGAGTCGTGACACCTATTCCGACATTTCCAGAACTGTTGATTGTCACGCGTGCGGCTGTGGCAGTTGTATCGTAAATTTCGAAACAGCTTGCACCCGATGCATTTGTTGAGCATGTGCTTCCAATTTGGAAGCTGCGGCCTCCACCGGATGTGGCAGCATCGAACAACATGTAACAACCAGCTGTCGACGAGTTTGTGACTGCTCTGAAGTGGTAATTGTTTGTACCTGTTGATGCAATTTGTCCAGCTACTTCAAGTTTGTACCCTGGATCTGTTTTTCCTATACCCACATTTCCACTTGCTAACCAGGACATTACAGTTCCTGTACTGTTACACCCGAGTCCTAAGTTCCGGTCGCCCACACTGTAAGATGTAACTCCGTATATCCACATATCTCCCGCTGTTGTTGTAGATTGGTCCGTGTTTCTGTAGAACCCTATGGCAACTTCAGATCCGGCGCTTGTTGATACGAGGCGCAGTGGAGACCCGGCACTTCCTGAACCGTGAACTTGGAGCACTGTGCTCGGGGCACCCGATGCACCCACCACACAATTTGTTGTGAATATTCCGTTTGGAGCTGTTACGCTCGTAGAGAGAGACAGAGCACCGGTCGATGTTAATATCATCTTATCGCTGGTTCCGTTGTTCCACCGGATATCGGTACTTGAGCCCGGTATGTACTCTTGCCACTGAAGTGTACCGGCTCTGTTGAACTTTATGCCCACCTGATTTGTCGCCGTGTCATTGTCCAAAAGAACATACATGTTAGCCGCACTTCCGTAAAATCTCGCCACTGTCCCACCCCATACATCCAACTTGTAACTGGGACCGTTTGTTCCGATGCCTAGCTGTCCCGTTGCACTCAAACGCATCCATTCATTTGCCCGGTTGACATCCGTAAAGACGAGAGGCGCGGCGGATGCGGATGTAGAGCTGAGTCCAGATTGGATAGAATTAATTCCGGTTGTCGATACCATTCGGACATAGCCGTTGGTAGGTGAATTTCCATATGAAACTGAAAAAGAGGTGTTGACATCGAGTGAGTTTTGAGGTTGGGTCATTCCGATACCCACATTTCCAGATGAAGTCTGTAAGTAAATGTAAGGTGAAGTTGACTGGGCCGCTAATCTAAGGTCACCTGCGTTGTTGCGGAGTGTCGCAGAGTTGGCCGCGCCGTCAGATGGCGATGCACCATTCAGGTAAAACACACAGGTTCCGGCGGCTGAGTTTTGCAAAGAGTAACCAGCTTGCTGCGATGCTGTTGAGGCCTGGACCAGAGTGCCCGCGACTGTCGCGCTTGAACTTGGCTGATACACATGAAGTTGGTACAGTGGAATCATTGTTCCGATTCCAACATATCCGGTCGTGCCCGTTACATCACAATTTATAACGACCGCGTTACTCCATGTTTTGGTCTTTGCACGGGTCTGGAATATAAGAGGGGTCGCACCGGTCGTCGGGTCCTGTGTAGTCACGATGCGGTGCCCGGATCCGCTCACATCTGTTCCGGTCTTGAACTCGAGACCGCCGTTACCCGACCATGTCCCTGCGTTTTGCTGGATCCGAATTGTGCCTGTATATGTCGCATCTGACAAATTAGAAAAGGATCCGGTTCCTCCGTAGACATCGAGCGGTGTCCCGGGGTACTGATTCACGGATGAAGTTCCGTAGCCCCAAGACATGCTTGCATATGGGCCACCTATACCTACATTCGAAACCGCATAGTAAATTGGTGGAGAAACGAAACCGGTCACTTGGGCCCACACGACTGTTGCCGCCGGGCCGCCCCACTGAACAGCAGATCCCGATCCGGTCGCTGTGATAAACTGGCCAGCAGCGCCAGTCACACCGTTGATAGATATTCCAGCCGCACCTGCTCCGGGTGTAGTCGAAAATGGAATTGTGCCCGTGTTCACATTTGACAAATTCAAATTAGAAACTCCGGATGCGTTTCCGTAATAGTTGCCAGTCATAACTGCATAGACCGCATTAAAAGCAGACTGAACATTTCCGGTAAATATATTTGTATTGAAAAGATTTGCGTTGGATGACACATTGATGTTCGAACTAAATTGCGTGACTATGTTGGCCGTAAATATATTTGCATTTGAAGTCACAGACAAGTTGGTCGTGTTTGAGTATGAAGAAACATTAATGTTCAAAATATTTGATGTGACCGCATTTAGGAATTGTGCGTTTGCAGTGACTATGTTTGCACTGAATGCATTGGCCAAGGTCGAAACAGTCAGATAAGTTGTGTTTGATCCGGTCGAAACATTCAAGTTCAAAATATTGGCCGTAACCGTGTTTTCACTGCGGATGTTGGCAGTTATTAGGTTTGCACTAAAAGCATTGGCTAGGGTCGAAACAGTCAGATAAGTTGTGTTTGATCCGGTTGACACATTCAGATTCAAAATATTTGCCGTAACCGTGTTTGAGAATTGCATGTTCGCAGTCAGAATATTTGCATTTGCCACATTAGCAATTTGGGAAACATTTAGGTAGGTGGTGTTGGCCCCGGTTGACACATTCAAGTTCAGGATGTTCGCCGTGACTGCATTTAGAAACTGATTGTTTGCAGTCAGAATATTAGCACTGAAAGCATTTGCCAAGGTCGAAACAGTCAGATAAGTTGTGTTTGATCCGGTCGAAACATTCAGATTCAAAATATTTGAGAATACTGTATTGGAAAAACGCATATTTGCAGTTAAAATATTTGCGTTTGCCACATTAGCAAGTTGGGAAACATTCAGGTATGTGGTGTTGGCGCCGGTAGACACATTCAGGTTCAGGATGTTAGCCGTGACTGCGTTTAGAAACTGTGCGTTAGCCGTCAGAATATTTGCATTGGCTATGTTTGCAATTTGGGAAACATTCAGGTAGGTGGTGTTGGCCCCGGTTGACACATTCAGGTTCAGAATGTTTGCCGTGACTGCGTTTAGGAACTGTGTGTTAGCCGTCAGAATATTTGCACTAAATGCATTTGCCAGGGTTGTTACTGTGAGGTAGGTGGTGTTTCCGCTTGTCAACACATTTAGGTTGTAAATATTTGCAGAGTTGAGGACATTTAAGAAAGATGCGTTTGTTGTGACACATAGAAGGTTCGTAACATTGATTGAATTTGACACAAAGACATTACCGGTTACATTCATTGCCTGCTGCAGGGTCGAAGAGCCTATATTTGCAGTCTGCAGGTACGAGTTTGCAAACAGGAGACTGACTGAACCTAGACCGGAGACGCCCGTGCTCGAAGGCTGGATGACACCGGTCGTCGAAGTGTACCCTGTCAAAAAGGTGTTTTGGAAGTGGTACACCGAATTCTGAAAGCTTGCAATATTGGTAACATTCGAAGTAATTATGTTTGCGGCGAATATGTTTGCGGTTGTGTAAACATTTGTGTTGGACGAAAAGATATTAGTAAATCGTTGTGCTGCTGTACCTATTCCACACGCATAGTCTCCGCTAGGTATGATATTACTTGAGTGCTGCGTGACACCGGCGACTGCGAGAGTCCCGGCCATGACAACCGCGGAACTGGCACTTGAAAATGATGAAGTGCCAGTTCCCTGGATAGTTAGGTTCCCAGTAGCTGTTGTGTTTCCCTGGGTTACCACATCCCCAAAATTGGTGATGGTTGGCATATCTAATTAATAAAGAGATTTTAATACAAGTCTTTCAGACATCAGTTGTAACTTCGTACTTTGCTTTGATTGCGTCATACAGTAACTCAAATGGAGAACTGCTCATCTGTTCGGGTGTCAACATGACAACCACACTTTGCCGATCAAGGTACGGACCACCAGTCTCGCAAATAGACTTGTTAGCCCAGATGTTATAGTCGGACATAAGCGCCCATCTAAAAACTCCATTTTTCACTGAGCTATTGATGTGAATTGTCTGGTATCTCAGGGACACATATGTATCAGATGCACTTAGGCCGTTTGGAAAAGTCAGAGTGTCGTGAATAGTGATACCCATCTATACTTGTAATACATATTTTCTTTAAGACCACACGATCGATTCGATAAATTGAATGTTACTTGAGGCTTTCACCTGTGAAACCAAGTTTGCATATTTTGTCTGTAGGGCCATTACAGAACTAGAAAGGTCCTGTTCAATCTGCTGTGCCTGTTCTGGTGTGTAGTCTACAAAATTCCAGTTATTTGAAGAGTCCAGAGTCCATAGGGACCCACCATACTTTGCGGCCGTGTGTATGTTTAACTGGTCAGTCGTTTGACTGCCGTATCTACAGTTTCCAGAATTAAACCCTGCTGTAATTGCTTGACCACAAGAAATTGCAAGCTGAGGAATCTTATTCGCACGGGCTTTAACAATCGCTAAATCTTCATCAATAACAATTTCACCATTTTGTACTTTAAAATTAGTTTTTGACAAATTTTGAACTGTAAACTTGGTCGTCTCGACACCCTGGGGCACCGAGTTGATGTCCATTGTGGCTGCAACAGTGACACCATCATCTAGTATGTAGGCCCATACATCCATTTACTATTTGTAATAGATTTAATATAAACGGGTAATAAAGCACAGGAGTGCGCCCGTGTTGCTCACGATGTAAGTACCCAATGAAGTCCATCGTGTGGATGTACTGTTCCAAACACTGCTCGTAAAGTTTTCACCACAGTTTGTTCCGCCGCTCCCACCTGCTCCTACGTGCATAATCATTGGATATGCACTCGAATTTCCTGTGTAGAAATACATTTTTCGAATATATGGGGGTGCAGCCGAACCATTAAGATCGTCAAAATAGAATGAATTGTCAGCACCACCGTATGTAGAACCTATAGTACCTGAGGTAGCACTGAGTAGTCCGGCGCGTTGAAACTGACCAGTATATGTAGTGTTGTTTGGATAAATGAAAATATCCAAGTTAACATTCGTGTAAGGCCCCTTGTGTACAAGGACAACTTCGTAGTACTGATTGTCACCACAGTTTACATTCATAGCCAGAGATGTCACCTGTGTGCTTCCTGTATCGAGGTATGCCGTCTGACCAACATTCAGAGTTCGTGCAGATGCTCCATATAAATTTACGAGTGTATTGAGCCCAGTGGAGGTCACAGTTCCGGAAAAGGTGGTAGCAGGTGATGTTACCGATAACGATAAGGGTGCTTGAATGTACATGGCGTCGTCCGTAATAATGTAAAGATTACCGTTATCATAGATTTGTGAGTATGATGCACCCCAATTGAGTCCGACGCCAGTATTTGGGAAGTATATAGTTCCATTTGTGTATTGAGATCCGTTCACATGCAGAGTATAATTGCTTGGATTGGTTATTCCGATCCCGACATTGACTGTATTAGTGGCCCCCGAAGTTCCGTTTTGATTGTAGCACGCCGAAATCAAACAGGTTCTGGCGGTTGGATCGACAGTATCTGAACCACCTGCATAAATGTAGACACCGTTGTACCCTCCGATGTGAAGGTAGTCACCATACTGTGATGAAGCTCCTGTGTAGTTTCTCATAACTATCCAACCTCCGATGTTGTTGTCGACAAAGGTAATACCAGAATAACTTGAATTATCGGCAGTTGTGCGGAAAGTTAAGAGGCCTCCATCGGCCTTGTCAATTGTTGCGACTGTTGCACCGGGCACATTTGCAGCACCGCTAACTGCACTGCTCTTCACATAAAACTGGGAAGGAATGGCTGACCCCGTGTTTGCACCAATTGCGACGCTTCCGCCTTCGGGATTTAGTGCAAGCACATAGGTACTTGCGCCTATAGATGTCGAAGTTCCTCCCGCACGGACCTGAATACTTCCCGTGTTTGAGTTGACAGATCCTGCAGTATTACCCATAATCATAGCTACATCTGCATTGTAAACAGCTACTCCGGTTGTTGTCGAAGTTGCAGGGACCCATATCTTAGCTTGGGGCTGCGTATTTCCCATACCTACATTTCCGCTAGATGTAAGTGACATAATTTCAGTTTCGGTACCAGTTGTTGCAGCCTTTGTATACCAGTGAAAACCTGGATACAGTGAGCGTGTATCAACACGAAACCACGCCCCCAAGTAACTCGAATTCCAAGGTTTGCCACGATTGTCATTTATTCCTATGTTCAGTGTCTGAGCACCTGTATTCACGGTACCTTCAATATCAATACCTCCATATATAGAATTTTGATTAAATAAAATTCCATTTGAAGTTGCGGCCGAGTTAGTAATTATAATACTTCCGGCACCTAAAGTAAGTTGGTCTACAGGATTTGTTATTCCTAATCCCACATTGCCAACCCCTGTAATGATCATAGCAGAAGAGCCGGTCGAGGTTAATGCACTAAAAACATTCCCGGTGCTCAGCTGCTGAACAGTAAATGCATTTCCGGTTGTTGAACTTCCAGTCAGAAATACATTTGAACCGACTATACTCATCGGCAAAGTTGGAGCCCCCTGTGAGAAGCTCATCTAATCTATTCTTAGATTATTTAATTCAATATATACGAGTGACTAAAATTAAATACGAAGTTGTGTTGGCGTTAACTGTTCCAAGAGATGTCCACCTTGTGGATGTGCTGTTCCAAACGCTGCTCGTAAAGTTTTCACCACAGTTTGTTCCACCGCTCCCACCTGCACTGACATTCATAATCATTCCATATGCACTGGAATTTCCTGTATACACATACAACTTATGAAGGTAGGGTGGAGCCACACCACCACCGATATCATCAAAGTAAAAATTAGAAATAGAACCGATATATGTAGAACCTATAGTACCCGATGTACTACTGAGTAGTCCGGCACATTGGAATTGACCGGAATATGTTGTATTATTAGGGTACCAGTTCAGATCCAAGTTTGTATTCGTGTATGGACCTTTGTTTAAAACCATAACTTCATAGTATTGATTGTCGCCACAGTTTATATTAAGAGCTATACTTGTAACTTGAGTTCCAGGATCATAATATGCCGTCTGTCCAATATTCAGAGTTCGTGCAGATGCTCCATACAAATTTATGAGTGTATTGAGACCAGTGGCGGCCACAGTTCCGGAAAAGGTGGTCGCAGGAGTTGTTACCGTTAATGTAGTAGGTGCTTGAATATACATATAATCGTCCGTAACAATGTAAAGGTCACCGTTATCATAGATTCGTGAGTATGATACACCCCAATTGAGTCCGGCACCATTGCTTGGGAAGTATATAGTTCCATTTGTGTATTGAGATCCGTTCACATGCAGAGTATAATTGCTTGGATTGGTTATTCCGATCCCGACATTGATTGTACTCGCAGTTCCCGATGTTCCATTTTGATTGTAGCACGCCGAAATCAAACAGGTTCTAAGTGTTGGATCGACAGTATCTGAACCTCCCGAGTAAATGTAGACACCATTGAACCCTCCGATGTGCAGATAGTCGCCGTACTGTGTTGCGGCCCCTGTATAGTTTTTGTAAAGTAACCAACCTCCGATATTGTTATCCTGCCATACTAGACCCGAGTAAGTACCGTTATTTTGACTTTGTCTGAATGTTAAGAGGGGCCCATCAGATTTATCAAATGTTACGACTGTTCCCGACGGTACAGATCTTACAGTACTTACGGTCGAAGCCTTAACATAAAACTGGGAAGGAATTGCAGTTCCCGTGTTTGCACCAATTGCGACGCTTCCACCCTCGGGATTCAGTGCGAGCACATAGGCACCTGTTCCTATACCTGTTGATGATCCTCCCGCCCGAATCTGAATACTTGCAAAATTGCTTGCACCCCCCGTGTTTCCAAACATCATAGCTACATCTGCGTTATAAATACCTAGTCCGGTTGTTGTCGAACTCGTATCCACCGATATCTTAGTTTGGGGGTATAGCCTACCAACACCCAAATTACCATCTGATGTAAGTGTCATTATTTCAGTTTCGGTACCAGTTGTCGCATCTCTTCTAAACCAGTGAAACCCTTTATAATTGAAACCAGTGCGGGTATCAACACGAAACCACGCCCCCAGGTAACCCGAGTTCCAAGGTTTGGCACGGTTGTTGTTTATTCCTAGGTTCAGTGTCTGGGCACCTGTGTTAGCTATACCTTCAACATCAATACCGCCATATACAGAATTTTGGTTAAATAAAATTCCATTCGCCGTTGCGGCCGAATTCGTAACTACAATACTTCCAGAAGCTAAATTAATCTGATCCGTAGGATTTGTTGTTCCTATTCCTATGATTCCACTTCCGGATGCACACAAAGCCGGGGTGCCCGTAAAAGTAACAAATGAAAATACATTTCCTGTGCTCAATTGTTGAACAGTAAATGCATTTCCGGTCGTTGAACTTCCTTTCAGAAGTACATTTGACGCCGCCCCTATGAGCGGCAAAGTTGGAGCCCCCTGTGAGAAGCTCATCTACTGTATTATTAGAATATTTACTTGGGTGTATTGATGTAGTCATACTGACTGTCATAGATGGTCGCAATCTGTTTTGTAGTGTTGTCAAGGTCATACAAAGAATTATTAAAAACAATTGTTTCATACAACTCGCCTTGGTAATAGGTTGGACCGTTTACATAGTATCCTATGTAAAAGTTACCCACCCCAGATGCAGAAAGGAGTGTTGTTTTGGTTGTATCAAATGAAGTCACGTACCCTAGGGGGTCACCATACACATATATTCTCCGACCAGACGCCGTCGAAGATGCCATATGGAATCTGAACCGAACTGGCTCTGTAGCAGCTGTAGTAAATGCAGATACAGTCGCAGATGTGTCATCAAAAAATTGCCCGTAGTACACAGTTGTACCGCTCCGGTAAGTGATGTGAAGTAATTGATATGTTGTCTGATTTGTTCCACACGAAATAATTGCATTATCAACACCATTAGTAACAGGTGAAATAGAAGCAGTCCGCCGATCCACTTCACACACTGTATATTTCGTATTTGCCAATTTAGAATAGGCAAAACCGGTAAGGTATTGATTTTGTGTTGCAGTAAATGAGAGCATGTACCCAGGTCCTTTTGTTCCGGACTGGATGACTGGCTGATTTGCACTTGTGCCCTGGGATGCGTGGTTACCGAGTCCGGACTGGTCGTACCAGATCGTGACATAGCCTGTAGCACCACCGAGCCACGATGCGAGGGTCTGACCCGCGCCGCCTGAAAGGGTCGTCAAGTTTCCACGAGTGTCTGCATAGAAATCCTGGGTCAAATTGTCCGATGAGCGCCGGACATTCACAACCACCGGTGAAGTCCCATACAAGTCACGCAAACTGTATGCACTCAAAACGGCCGATCTCACCGTAGATGAAGTTGTCTGGAAAAGTGGATTAAAGTTGGTTATACCCCAACGACTGCACACATCGGCTAATATAGCAGTCTGGTCCGTTGCAGATAAAACAGATTGGAAATAATTAAATTCGCCTATGTAACTGTTACAGGCTTCATTGGTGTCACTCTTCCCGATGTACATTATCTTTGACCCAACTGTTATGGTTGAGGTCTCCGTTGCACTAGTAACATAGGACGAGGTTGATGTAAGCATCTGGAAAGACATGGCTGTTCCGTTTGTCATTGTGCAATACAGAACCATCGGCGTGTCATAAATGATTGCCAACTGATCACCTGTATTGTCGTTATTTGTGTGCCAGTGGATATAAGTCGGACTTAATCCGTTTTGTCTTATAGACCAATCATAGTCGTGGTGTCCATGATGGGCAAAATTACCCCAAGTGGCAATTGTGTTTTTGATAACTATAACCATAACCAGGGTTACATTTATTGAATTTGTGAATGCAGCTGTTGTGAGTCCACACGAATTTTGGAAATTTAATCCAAAAATATTACTTGCTATGAGGGCCGAGGTGATGACTGGTTGGTATGCGGTCGTGCCTTGGGACGCGTGGTTTCCGTTTCCGGACTGGTCGTACCAAGTGGTTATGTAGCCGGTTGCAGCACCGAGCCACTGCGTGAGGGTCTGACCGGAGCCGGCACCGGTCGTCAGGTTTCCAAGGGTGTCCGCGTAAAAGTCCTGGGTTGCATTTGTGGTCCCGTTTCGAACATTGAATGCTAGGGTATAAGTTGATTTCTGACCACGCAGACTATAGACGGCGATGGGGACCGCTGTCACTTTGGAAAGAGACGGGGTTGACCCTGTGAACTGCATAATAGTCGTGAGTCCATTCTTGTTAGTCGCCGAAACTGTGAAGCGGTTCTGAGCGACGGCAGTCGGTGCACTCAGAGACAAAGTATAGTCGGACGAACTTGAAATTGACAAGCCGTTTCCGGTTGGAGCGAGTGACCAGGTGATGCTGTTTGCAGGTTCGAGAGCTGTTTGTGAAATTGTGAGAGCCTGACCGAGCGTGAAACTCTGTGTCCCTGGATTTACGAGGACCGCGGGGAGGACCGGACGGGTTGTAAATTGAGCTTTCGTACCAGTGTAGCCATTCTCCATAATATTGCGATCGGCTGTTGAAAGTGCAGTGCTAAACACATACATATCTCTCATCGTACCGGTGTAAAGTGTTGTACCACGACCATCAGCAGGAGCCCATATAATAGCACCTATAGTCTGATTCCCTGAAGCTCCATTACGGGAAGAAACCGCTGATGTTCCTACCTGTGTTCCGTTCAGATACAGTGTGTGTGAAGACTGATTGTACACTCCTGAAACGGTTGCATTTGCAGTATAAGTGGGCCCTTGAACATCACCGGTCCCATAAAAGAATTCTTCGTATCTGTTCGGGCTAAAGTCGGTTCTGAGATCAAAACCGACGCATGCACCTGATGATGTTGTACCAAAGTTCCAAAAATAAGTCTGTGAAGCGGTTGGATGAGTACCAAGCTTTGTTATTGTAGTAAACACGCCATTACCTATAGGCATAACCTGATTTGCAATTGTAAAATATCCGGTTCCACCAAAGTTAATTAGATTTGGAGTTCCAAGTGTTATAGTTGGTTGAAGTGCATTTGTTGATTGAGCTGCGTGGTTACCGAGCCCGGACTGGTCGTACCAAGTTGTGATGTAGCCCGTAGCAGCACCGAGCCAGCTCGAAATGGATTGACCCGCCGAAGTTGTCAAATTTCCGTAGATGTCTCCGTAAAAGTCTGACGTGGCAGCAGTTGTCCCATTGCGCACATTGATCACAAGCGGGCTGGCGCCGTTGACCGCATACAAACTGTAAATTCCCTTTGCACTTGCAGAGGCGGCACTCGATATTTGATTGAAAAGCGTCTTAGTAGTCAGTCCCGTCTGAAAATACTGTGTCGCCAATGAAAGCACTGTCGTGCCCCCGGACACATATGAAGGGCTCGCAAGTCCAAATGGTGCCGTGACGGGAGTGAAGCTCGTTGTGGGAACTAATCCACCTTGGGTAACACGGACATCTTGGATGTACCCTTTTGCTGTGTTTCCTGTAAGGAAATCAGTTCCTATTTGAAGAGTATGTGAAGAGTCAAATGCACGCGGTGTAGTACTTAAAAGATTACCTACAGTTGCACCAACAGAACCATTAACAAAAACATATGTCTTTTTATTAACAGAATCCCAAGACCCTGCTAGATGGTACCATGTGTTATATTGAAGAGCTGTCGAGTTACGGGCTTCATATGCAGTGTTCACTGTGTTGTACATGTAAAAATCAGCATAATTTCCTTGATAAAAGAAAAGTCCCCACACTTCAGTGCTTGTCACGGTAGGGCCAGAAACTGCAATTATGTGTTGAATACGACCATCTCCACCTCCTCCTGGTCCAGGTGAGTAAAACCAAGCCTCTACAAACAAGTTAGAAGAGGCTGTATCAAAGTGTGCTGGGTGAGTTGTTCCTAAATTCATATAGTTTCCCGTTGGTCCAGGTAAGCTCAGCCACGACGGGTAAAAGTACTGTTCGTACAGACTGAGGACAGTTGTTCCACCGGAAACATAGGGTGGCGCATTGAGGCGAAACGGTGCCGACGCGGGTGTGAAGCTGGTTGTCGGGACTGTTCCACCTTGGACAACACGGATGTCTTGGATGTATCCATTAAATGGGAAGTAATTTCCAGCACCTGAATTATTGGCAGCACCTATTTGAACTTGTGAACTAGAACTATACCTGGCAGTTCCCGTGAGTGTAATTGAACCAAGTAACACTCCATTCAAAAAGCTGTACAGGGTTTTTGTAGAATAGTTCCACGATCCGGCAACGTGATACCACTGGTTAGTATTTAGAGTACTTCCAGTTGGTGCAGTAAATTGATTTCCAAGTGTATTCCAAAGACGCCAATTTACCCCGTAAATACCAGATACCCATAATCCAACATCCTCGGTCGAAGTTGTAGAACCTGTAATTACAAAAATAAAATCAACATTACCTGGGTATGAAGGTGCATTAAACCAAGCCTCTACAAATAAATTACTCGTAGTAGTGTCAAAATGGGCAGGGTGAGTAGACCCCAAATTCATATAGTTTCCCGAAGTTCCCGGAAGGGAAAGTGCTGTGTTACTGGTTGGTGCCCCTCCATAAGTTATGGTTGCTGTGCCTTGGAGCTGTCTCCCGCTCACTCCAGAACCTGAACCATAAGTTACGGCGGCTGTGCCTTTGTAAACCTGGGCATTCGTTGCCGTCAGGCTCATCTATTAGAGTTAAAGATTAGTTTGGTGGGGTTGGCCACTCTGGATTTAATGGATCAGTAGTATTTATGGGAAAGTCCCGAAGAGCTTGTCTATAGACAATCCACGCTTGTTGTTCCTCGGCCGTATGATAGTCCGGAACACTAACACGCCAATCAGATGCGGCTAGTAGTGCATTCCGTTTGTTACGAAGACCCTGTAGAGCAATTTCATTTCTGTTGTCATTCGGGTTTTCGACTATAGAAATAACACCATCAGAATCTTTTTGGGCCAGCGTCAAGTTTGATTTGTATCCATCTGGTATCTTCACATGAGTAAAGAGATCTGGGTTTCCCCAGTCTCCGTGGTATTCGAGTTGAACATCTGGGTCTGAAGAGTAAACAGTTGCAATTTCGAGAGTTTCAATGTTCACAATAGCCCAAGGCATCCTTCACATATAGTACCCTTTAACAACAAAATAAATATATCCTGACGAGATTGAGTTTCCATAATTACTGTAGTACATAACTCCGTTTGCAGCTATAGGTATAGTAAGAGACGGAAACCATATACCACGGAGACCCATAAAATAGGCAGTCCCCGTTCCATTTTCGCCATCAGTCAAAAGTCTTACAATTTGATTGTTCACTGTACCCATATATGTTGTTGGGTTGCCACCCCAACCACCTTCTGTCCATGTTCTTTGGGTTCCGTTTGATACAGAACCTAAATTAAAAACTTCATGGTCCACTGCACCACCACTAGTTAGCCCAGGAGATATAAACACATCGGCCAAAACTGCTCGAGCAGCTGCCGGTATATATGTAGCAGACAGAGTAAGAGATGTGTCTACAGTATTTGTATAAGAAACTTGCTGTGTAAAACAAGTAGTCAAAAAGTAAAGTAGAAGTGCTTTTGTTCCTTGTCCTGAAGTGGTTAAATTTCCAGTAAGGTAAAAATCTGATGCCATTTCCATTCTGGCATTTGCTGAACTCCAATACAAAGCAGATTTAGAGGTGTTTCCTACAAAAAAATCTATAAATGGATTGGTACCGGTCGCGGCATTAATACGCATACCTGCGTTATTACCACCGGCAGTATTGTCTAAATGTAAAAGGTTGTAATCTCCATATGCCGCTCCTCTGAGATGCATCTTAACAGTTTCACCAGAAGTTCCAGTTGGACTCGTCGTTCCGACGCCTACACTACCTTGGACTATGAGACCGTTTGCAGGACCTGCCTGAGTTCCGCTTTGGGCGTATGTAGTACCTATAATACAATACCCACCTACCACGAGAGCATCCCATACTCCAAGGCCGGTTGCTAATGTAGACCCTCCGTTTGGATCTATCGTTGTCCAGCCAGCGAGGGGGATTCCGAGTCTTGAACCAGATGTAACATCAAGAGTTGTCGCGTATGATCCAAGAGAGAAACCATAACCCGCATTTGATGTATAAATTTGTAAAGGAACCGTCGTACCTGTCGTTCCGATACCAACCAGTGAAGCATTCACAAAAGGGACCGTCAAAGTATCAAAATTAAAAACTGTATTTGTTGAATTGGAAGTGAACCCCGAGGTGACTACATTTCCGGACACCTGTAGGGCATTCACGCTCGGATTTGATGTGCCTATACCCACATTGCCCTGAACAATAAGTCCGTTGGTCGGCGCGCTCACCGCTTGGTATCCAGACCCAAACGAGCCGCTCCCGCTCACAGTCAAGAGTGACCCGGGGTTTGTAGTTCCTATTCCAACAAATCCACTCGTTAAAATTCTCATCTTTTCACCAGTGCCATAACTCGGTGCAATGATGACCGGAGTGTTATCTGTTCCTAGGGCCAAAGCACCTGTACTAAACGCAAACAATCCTGTTCCATCCAATCCGCAAAAGACCCGCCGGGAATCTGCCGTGTTTACAAAAAACATAGAAGCATTACCTCCACTTGTAGTCGTGTACAGGTTAGAGTATGCTGAAGTCAAATTTACATTTAAAATGGTAACTGGGTTGGTAAGACCTATGCCTACACTCCCAGTGGTGTAGTATATGGATGACCCAGAGGTTGTCCATTGAGAAGTAATTGAACCGGCGAGGGATGAGATTGTTCCCTTGACGGTACAGTTCCCTGTGATGTACACATCCGAAAAGACATTCGACACTGATGGCAGTGACATGTTCTACTTTTAAATAAGAAATTAAGCCTGTGCCTCGGACCAATACAAGTTGTACGAGGAGGTTGTGATGTTCTGGTTAAGAGCGGCTGCAGCAATCATGAGCGTATCTGGACCATCCGGATAGAACCTGTTTCCGCCGATGATGGTGTTTGAAATCTCCTTAAGGGAGGACAGATCGATTGATGTTTGATTATTTCCAATGCAAAACATAGAGAAAATTCTTTCACCCGAACCAACTGTCCAGGCACCACCTGTCCACGATGAGGCGTACTGTGTAAAGCTCGGCTGACCCCCCTGTGCAACTGCATTGATTGGGAGCCAAGAGAATGTTGTTGATTCAAAACCAGCTGGATTCAACACACCATAAACATTAAGTGTGCCGTTTGCACCCACACAAGTGACATCGAGCTTTTGAAGTAAGAGCTGTGCACGATTCAAAAGATCACGAATACCAATGTCACCCACGATACCGTTACTCACAGATGGAGACAGACGCAAGAAAAAGAGTGGAGTAGGATTTGCACTCGCCGTCAGTGTACTTGTGTAATTAAATTGAAAATTGAAGAAATACCCACGATCCTGGTCAAACTGACCATCCATAATGAATGCCGACCCCCAGTGTGTCAAAGACGGTGAACAAGTACAAGACACCAAGTTCACTGAGGCTCCAGCCGCGTGTGTCGCAGCGACACCACCCGAAAACACTCTGGATGTATCTGCTATGTTATATGACAAAGTGGCCGAACGGGTCAGACCGGTCAGAGTCGTGGTTCCCTTTCCAGTGTATGCAATAAGCTCGTTATCTATCATAACAGTACCAGCAGTTGGCCAATAGGTTGTCTGGTCCGCGAGTGTCAAAGATGTATCTGATGTACCCATTCCAATTGAAAGTGATGAAATTGCCGAATTTGATTCATTTGTAATTTCGTAACGCACAGGCATATTACCGGTACGCATATATGCTTCATCATTTGCGTTGTTATTCTGGAGTCTGTGAACCATTGTCCAAGCACCGTTCACTCCACGAATCATAAAATCAACAAAACCAGCACCATACCAGGTGTATTGAATCCCAAGCATTTGCATTCTTGTCAGATCGACTCTGTATCCACTCGGCCCGTTTCCGTCGATCGTGTCTCTGTTAAACTGGGACTGGGGTACACGGACTTCAATAACCTTGCACGCCTTAACACCAACCGTAATATTTGCGGACCCTCTGTAAGGAGGATTAAATGTCAAAGAATTTTGGGACGAAATTGAAGTAACTGTATGGGTCATACCTCTGACGGTTATACGATTACCAACCTTGAGTTGATCTTGGAACCGAGTATTTGAATCACCCGAAAGTGTCTGGGAATTTACATTCACAGTGACTACGCCAGCAAGCTGGAATGTACTTGATCTCTTGACGACCCAAAGGGTCTGGCCGTCATATTCCCAAAACAGGCCATTTTGATCTTCAAAACAACCGGCCCGAACAGATGACCCGTGCCAGGCATTCATCACAAAACGAGGTTGATCACCGAGAACCGCTGTCGTGGTGCTAAGTGTAATTTGCGCCTGGACATTAATTGTGGTAGATTCGGTAACATCAGTGATCGTGTATGTGTTGTTGTATTCAGGTGTTGTAATTCCTCTAAGGATAACCGTAGCGCCTCTCTGAGGAGCACCGTGAGCAATATCAGTCACAACTGTTATGTTTGATCCTGCGCTTGTTCCAGCGGCAATAGCGCTTACTATATCGTTATTTGGACAAAACAGGGTACCCGAAGACCACAAAAATCCCTTTCCGGATTGGTATCTGAAAACCTTTTTGGATTGACGACACGCATTAGAACCGTACGCAGGTTGATTAGGTGACATGAGGACACCCCCGTCAAAAGGTCGGTGGACTGTATATGCAAAGGGTTGGACATACATAGATCCACCCGTGCTCGTGCCTGAGCCCGTAACAGATGACTGAGAAGTGAATGTAAATGTAGTCGCGGTCGCAACTGAATCAATAAAGAAATTACCCTGTGTGCTTGTCCCGAGTGTCCCTGAGACTGCTGTCCACGAAGTAACAGTAATAGGTGTTCCCGGAACGAGCCCGTGGTTAGTCGTAGTCGTGACCGTTACGGTCGTTCCAGACTGAGACACTGAACCGGCACTCGAGGCCACCTGAATTTTTGCATTTCCGTTGTTGAAAATACCACCACGACGCACGACCGTGTATGCGGTGAATATTGTACCGCCTCCGTTGGGTGCAACTGTGCCACCCTTGGAGATGTATGTGAAGGATGTGCTCGCAGTGTTGTTTGTAATTAAAAAGAATCCCTCTGCACGATCGGCCGACTTGTTCGCATTTGCAAGTCCGGACACGACAATTACTGAGTTTATAGGTGGAGGAGTTGTCGTGAATACCGTGATGGTCGATGGGGTTGTTGTCGTGCCGTTTGTCTGCACATCAGTCACGACAAGATCTGTACCAGGAATTTCGTAGAAACTGGGTGTCTTGCGCACCTCCTGATAGTTCTGCCATTTTGTTGCTTGGAGACCATACTCAAAGTCAGCATCGATGACAGATTGGCCGAGCGATACACGCTGGCGCTCGATGGCATCGGTACCAAAATCGTAAGGACGAGTTTGGTTATTCAGGACGAAAGGCATCCTCTATATTAGTACCCATCTATTATTTGTACCAGTCCACATCACATTTACTGCGGTATATGCCAATTGGACATATACATTAGATTGACCGTCTATAAGGTCCGAACCTGAAGCCTGAATAATTATATTGTACGATTGAGTTTTTCCTGCGAGACCTGATTCATCCTTGATGGTGTATGTCTTTCCTCTTGTAAGCGTGGCTCCTTGGGGCAAGGTCACGGTGCCGCCGTTTGACATTCCGATGTAGTAATCAGAAGAGGTGGCGGTGTATGAGGTTGACTGGGCGGTCACCACTTGGGAAACCACTATTGAGGCGGTCGTCATCGGGTTAGGAATGTATGAGCTGAGTGGCGTGACCGCAACATATGTACTCGTGGACTGTATTGTAATACTTGTTGATGTATCGACCGTGAGATCCAGGTAGTAAAATTTGGTCGTGTCAGTTACATTGAGCGGTAACACGAGTGTGTGGCTCGGGTCCGATGTGTACATTTGAGCATAACTGTAAAGGTATGTTCCTATAGTCGATGGCAGCGACGAGTCGCTCGTTGAACTTCCTATTCCGACCTGCATGGTCACACGAGGACTGCCGACATTGAAGCACACAGTCACATTGTAGACACCTGCTTGCAGGAACTGCAAGTTGCCGTTTGAAGTTACAGAAACGAGCGAGCTCGAACCAGTCTGGGACCAGCCCGCACCAGATGTCATGGTGATGTGGTATGTGTTTGATGGCGAGGTCAAAGGGGTTGCCTGACCCAAAGGGCTTGAATATGTGCTTCCGGTGGTTGTCAACAGAATTCCGGCCGCTGCATTCTGAGCAGTACTTATATATGTTCCAAATGGATTAATCTGAATATATGTACCGTTCTGTGTTCCGGTGACGGATGTACCGGCTGTGAGGTAGTATGTCCCTGATGTTACAGAGCTCTGACAGTACACATCCAGGTAGTAGTAGTTGGATGTATTTTGAACATTAATTGGAATTATGATGGCGTCACTCGGGCTTGCGGCCGCCGCAATGTTCTTTATGTATGTGTATGCGTTTGTAGTTGTTGGGAACGCTGAAGTTGAGTTTGTTCCGAGGGCCACCTTGACAACCGGGGAATCCATCACGAGCACCAAGGTTACTTGGTACAGGCCTGTAGAACTGAACTTGATGAGGCCCTGAGCTGTTATCGTGTAGCTTCCCACGGCTTGGAGTGCATTCTGAGTGAAACTTTGGAGTGGAATGTGGTAGGCCTGTAAAGTAGGTGCATCAGAGCTAGATGCAAAGGATGTACCAGTGCTCAAGTTTGTGCCAAGGGTCAATAAGGTGCCTTGGTTTGTACCGTTCCAAACACCTGAAATTGTTCCGGTTGCTGTTAAATTTGTTGTGAAAATATTTGCGGTCGTGATTGAATTAGAAACAAACAAGTTACCGGTCACTGTCAAGTTTGCACCAGGATTTGTAGATGATCCTACCGCCACATTTCCTTGATTGTAGTACAGTGGTCCTCCGATCGTGCCGACCCACTGGGAACCCACAAATCCAACTATATTTTGGGTGTAAATATTTGCAATATTTGCAACCACCAAGTTTGCACTTGTAGTCACATTCAAGTTGAGTAAGTTAGCAGTTGTTATGTTGGCAGTACCTATATTGGCGGTTACTGTGTTTCCACTTGCGATATTTGCCAGATTTGTTACTGACAAATTAGAAGTGAAAATGTTACTGGTCGAAAGTGCATTTGACACATACAAGTTACCAGTCACTGTCAAGTTTGCACCTGGATTTGTAGATGATCCCACAGCGACATTACCCTGGTTATAGTACAGTGGACCTCCGATCGTGCCGACCCACTGAGAACCCACAAACCCAACTATATTTTGGGTATAAATATTTGCAATATTTGCAGTCACCAAATTTGCGGTCGAAATTACATTCAAGTTGAGTAAGTTGGCCGTTGTTATGTTTGCGGTACCTATGTTGGCAGTTACTATGTTTGCACTAAACGCATTCGCCAGGGTCGAAACAGTCAGGTAGGTGGTGTTCGCCCCGGTTGACACATTTAGATTCAAAATATTAGCCGTAACTGTGTTTTCAGTTCTGATGTTGGCGGTTACCAAGTTGGCACTTGAGACATTGGCCAGGGTCGAAACAGTCAGGTATGTGGTATTCGCCCCGGTTGACACATTCAGATTCAAAATATTAGATGTGACCGTGTTTTCAGTTTGTATATTGGCTGTAAGCACATTAGCACTAAAAACATTGGCCAGGGTCGAAACAGTCAGATAGGTTGTGTTTGATCCGGATGACACATTTAAGTTCAAAATATTTGCCGTTACTGTGTTTGATGAATTCAGATTACCGGTTACTATGTTAGCACTGACAGCGTTCGCCAGGGTCGAAACAGTCAGATATGGTGTGTTGGCTCCGGTTGACACATTTAGGTTCAAAATATTTGCAGTTACTATATTTGCTGAATTCAGATTACCAGTTGCTATGTTAGCACTTACCAGATTAGCCAAGGTCGAAACAGTTAGGTAGGTGGTGTTCGCCCCGGTTGACACATTTAGATTAAGAACATTAGCTGTTACAGTATTTGATGAATTGAGATTACCGGTTACTATGTTAGCACTGGCAGCGTTGGCTAGGGTCGAAACAGTCAGGTAGGTGGTGTTCGCCCCGGTTGACACATTTAGATTCAAAATATTTGAATTGACAACATTATCAGTTTGGATATTGGCTGTAAGCACATTAGCACTAAACACATTGGCCAAGGTCGAAACAGTCAGATAAGTAGTGTTGGCACCGGTTGTCACATTCAAGTTCAAAATGTTGGCCGTAACTGTGTTTTCAGTTCTGATGTTGGCTGTGACCAAGTTGGCACTTACCAAGTTAGCCAGGGTCGAAACAGTCAGATATGTTGTGTTCGCCCCGGTTGACACATTTAGGTTCAAAATATTTGAAAATAATGAATTCGAATATTGCATGTTCCCATTGACTATGTTTGCAGTTTGAATATTGGCCGTGAGTATGTTTGAGCTTACCGAGTTGGACAACTGGGAAACAGTCAGGTAGGTGGTGTTCGCCCCGGTAGACACATTTAGATTCAAAATATTAGCCGTAACCGTATTTGAAAAATTCAAATTGGCCGTGAGTATATTTGAACTGACGGAGTTGGCGAGTGTCGATACACTCAGGTATGCTATGTTCCCTGACGAATTTACATTTAAAATTGAAATGTTAGCTGTAGAAAGGTTGGCTGTAGTGACATTGGCTGTGGTCACATTGGCACTTACGAGATTGGTCTGGGTCAGTACACTCAAGTTTCCAGAGGCGACTATATTTGAAACTGAAATTGAATTGCTGACTGCAAGGTTAGTGAGGAGACCTACGGTTGTGATGTTGGATTGGACGGGTGTAGCCAGTGACCCCAGGATTGATCCATTTAAATTGGAAATTTGAGTTACATTGAGAGTCCAGAGTGTACCGACGGATGTGATATTTGTCTGGGTATTTTGGAGTTGATTCAGGGTGAGTGCGCCGTAGAGGCCTGTGACGGGTACATTTGTGAGACCCGCTCCTGAACCGGTGTATGTTCCTGTGACGGTTATGTTGTCTACCAGGGCTCCGTTGTTTACGGACAATGCGTACCCTGGACTCGCACCTTGGTGAATTGCAACATTTCCTTCGGGGTCTATACACATGGCCAAAGTTTGATAGTCCCAAAACTCAGCCACGTTATGTGTGTGTCCGCCTCCACCCCCCTCGTACTGATTCACAAACAGAGCAGTTGCTGTACCAAAGTTGTTTATAGTAAGAGAATTAGAAAAACTTGTATTTGTTGCCGAAATTGTGAACACATTTGTGACTGTGAGATTACTCACAAAAGCATTCTGTAAAGTTGTAGTACCCTGGACTAGAATATTTCCGACAAATGTTGAATCTCGCCTCACATTGAGATCTCGTGTTATAGTGGTCGAGACCACATTGAGGTCTCCTGTCACATTGGAGTATCCCATCTGCTATTAGTTCAGATTATTCTGTATCCGAGGTTGTGTAAAGTGCCGGACCGTACCACGGTACAACAATCCAGGTAACCAGTAAAGTACCGTGTTACGAGTCCCGTTCCTTAACCCATTCGACATCCCATTACTTTTACGGGTTGCCGCCTTTTCGTATATTTCAAATAAAACAGTTACAAAATTGGATGCGGCCTTTTTTGCATTGTTGTAAGCATTCTTTCTATTCAAGTTATTGCGTGCATTGAGGTATTTGTTGTAAGCGGCCACAATTTTGTTTCTGTCGTTTGCATTGAATCTATAGTAGTTTAGGACTTTTCCTAGAAAGCCCCGACCGACGTGTCGGTACGCATAGTTGCGTGCACGATTTCTTAGTGCCATACTATTAGCAGTCATAAATTCTCTGGGACTTTTCGATACGGCGCTGGTCCTCCTTGATATGCTCCTCTTTTTCGTCCACCTTGTGTATGGCCTTTGTGAGCTCTTCTACCTGGTCCCACGCAACTTTGCAGTCCTCTTTCGTCTTTTTAAAGTCGGAGCAAACATACTGAGCGCGATTAATAGCTACACGGCGTTTGTGTATCAAATGAATTTTGGCTGGAATAATCGCCGGATTCATTGTTGTATACTAATAACTAATTCTTTTAATAGATTTCAGAGTCTGCTTGCCAGACGAATTGTAATTCTGAAATTAAAGTGTTGAACCCTCCGTTATTCTGAGGGAAACTGAGTGAAAACCCGTACTGTCCTGGTATGTACCCACTTGCTGTCACGACAGATGTCGACCCGCTGCCCGTGTATCCGAGCATGTTACTCATATTTGTATTTGAAATTAAGTTTGAATTATCATAGTAAACTGAGACATTTGCGTTCGCACGCTTTGTCACCACAAAAGGTATAGTTCCTATACGGCCAGATGCAAGACCGACTGCATATTGTGTTTGTTGATTGTTCTCGTAGTATCTTTGACAGAACCGTGATGTTTCTGCGAGTAATCGAATCTCAAAAGGTGTCGCAATTGTTCCAACCTCGAGTTGTACTGCAGTCACCTGTAAATATGCATTCGTTATATTCATCCAATTTGTTGCTCCTGTGACGCCGATCGGTGCATACCCTGGACTTGCTGTCCAGTTTGTTGTCGCGGCTACATTTGCACGGGTCGCTCCGAATGAAAGTCCGAACAGGCAGACTTCAAGAGAGCCGGCCGTTCCAGTTCCCCATGTGCCTGTTGTACACGCCGGTATATATACTATGTATCTGTTCCATGAATTTGTCACGGACACCAAATTTGCATAGTATGTGTTGTCTTGTTTTGATCGTACAACAACCGAGTAGTTTCCGGCCGGATATGTATTCGCATAAAATGAAAGAACCATCGGTTTCGCCGTGGACTGTCCAAGACGCAAGTCGTACACACCCGAAGCCTCGACTGTTTGGACCAGTGGGCACAACCAAGTATTGTCCAGATTTGTACCGAACGTGTGCTGAACACTCACATTTGCCACATTTGAAAATCCGTTATTCTGGCCTATTGGAGTGTCCTGCCGAATAGTCACAGAAACATTCGAAGTACTCAGATTTCCTTCGTCGATGTGCCATCTGTCCATGACCCACGAATTTGAAAGTGAAAATGAAGATGTGTTGGAGACTGTAATTGTGTTGGCCCGAGCAGTAATACGGAATGTTCCGTTAATCAAACGATTTCTCCACCCTGAAAAGTTTTCATAAGAAACATGATTTGAAAAGTAGCCCTGGCCGAATACCGTAAGTGCGTACGGCGGTGTTGTGTTTGCGACCCCGGTCGAACCACCGACCGCCAAGTTTGCAGTGATGATAACATTGCTATTCACATTCAACACAGGACCGTGCACTCCGAGTGAACTTATGTTTGAAGTGACAAGCACCTGTGTAGATGTTGTCCCTGATCCCACATCTAAATTGTACCCTGGCGCTGGACTTGTTCCTACTCCGACTGAATTTGGAAAGTAAATATTAGCCGCCGATGAAATCCACTGCGTCCCAGGTGTTCCTCCGGGACCGCCCGTGGCAAGGCCACCACCCTGTAGTGGCGTTATTGTTAAATAAGTACCTCCACCGGTTGTGTTCGCCGTCTCGTACAACTTACCCGAGGTGATCATGAAAAGATCCAAATAATAGTACTTGGATGTATCTGTAATATTCAAAGGAATTTCAATAAGTTCAGTTGGGTTCTGTGTAATCTGGGTCGTGTATCTGTAGAGGTAGTTTTGATCTTGACCATGAATGTCCGCGACATTTGATCCGACCGCAACACCTGTGATGTTATCTGAACCGTAAAACACTGCAGTTATTTTGTATGCTCCGGCTGTATTGAAACTGAAATTTCCATTTGGAGTAACAGATATGAAACTGCTTGTTCCTGAAATTGTAAATCCGTTACTGAGGCCTACCGAGAGTGGATACGCGGTACCTACCGAACCCGTGTATGGTGTTTGGGTCACAATCAAAGATGGCAAACTCAAGTAGTAGCCGCCGCCCGCACCAAGTGGACTGCCTATCTGTGTGTAGACATTTCCGGACACTATCACATTTCCTGTAATGTATGTGTTTCCGGTAGTAGACAAAGGTACTATGTTTGACCGGACCGTCAGATTTGTCACATTAGCGGTTGTCGACACATTCAAAAACACGACATTGTCTGTCTGAATATTTGCACTCTGAATATTGGCAGTCACCAAGTTGGATGAATAGTAGTTTCCTTGTTGGAACACATTTAGGTACGAAATATTAGCACCTCCAGAGACATTAAGACTGACCGTATTTGCGAGTTGTGTGTTGGCAGTTTGAATATTGGCAGTGACCAAGTTGGCACTTACCAGATTAGCCATTGTAGAAACAGTTAGGTAGGTGGTGTTCGCCCCGGTTGACACATTTAGATTCAAAATATTGGCCGTAACCGTATTTGATGAATTCAGATTACCGGTTACTATGTTTGCACTGACCGCGTTGGCCAGGGTCGAAACAGTCAGGTAGGTGGTGTTTGTTCCGGTTGACACATTTAAGTTCAAAATATTGGCCGTAACCGTATTTGATGAATTGAGATTACCAGTGGCTATGTTTGCAAACTGACTCACTGTCAGATATGTAATGTTAGCCCCGGTTGACACATTTAGATTCAAAATATTTGCCGTAACTGTATTTTCACTTCTGATGTTGGCGGTGACCAAGTTGGCACTTACCAAGTTAGCCAGGGTCGAAACAGTCAGATATGTTGTGTTCGCCCCGGTTGACACATTTATGTTCAAAATATTAGCCGTAACTGTGTTTTCAGTTTGGATGTTGGCCGTAATCAAATTGGATGAATAGTAGTTGCCCTGCTGGAACACATTTAGGTATGAAATATTGGCCCCTCCGGACACATTAAGACTGACCGTGTTTGCTAATTGAGTGTTGGCCGTTTGGATATTAGCAGTCACCAAGTTGGATGAATAGTAGTTGCCTTGTTGGAACACATTTAGGTATGAAATATTTGCTCCTCCGGACACATTAAGACTGACCGTATTTGCGAGTTGGGTATTGGCAGTTTGGATATTGGCCGTGACCAAGTTGGATGAATAGTAGTTGCCCTGCTGGAACACATTTAGGTACGAAATATTTGCACCTCCAGAGACATTAAGGCTGACCGTATTTGCGAGTTGAGTGTTAGCAGTTTGAATATTGGCCGTGACCAAGTTGGATGAATAGTAGTTGCCCTGTTGGAACACATTTAGGTATGAAATATTTGCTCCTCCGGACACATTGAGACTGACCGTATTTGCGAGTTGAGTGTTGGCAGTCTGGATATTGGCCGTAATCAAATTGGATGAATAGTAGTTTCCTTGTTGGAACACATTTAGGTATGAAATATTGGCCCCTCCGGAGACATTAAGGCTGACCGTATTTGCTAATTGAGTATTGGCAGTTTGAATATTGGCGGTTACCAAGTTGGCACTTACCAGATTGGCCAGGGTCGAAACAGTTAGATAAGTTGTGTTCGCCCCGGTTGACACATTTAGATTCAAAATATTTGCCGTAACTGTATTTTCAGTTCTGATGTTGGCAGTGACCAAGTTGGCACTTGAGACATTGGCCAGGGTCGAAACAGTCAAGTAGGTTGTGTTGGCTCCGGTTGACACATTCAGATTCAAAGTATTTGAAGTGACCACATTATCAGTTTGGATGTTGGCCGTGAGCACATTAGCACTGGCAGCGTTGGCCAGGGTCGAAACAGTCAGGTAGGTTGTGTTGGCTCCTGTGTACACATTTAAGTTTTGAATATTAGAAACTATTGTGTTGGAAGTTTGGACATTGGCGAGTTGACTCACTGTCAGGTATGTAATATTAGAACCGGTTGACACATTTAGATTCAAAATGTTTGCCGTAACTGTATTTTCAGTTGTGATATTGGCCGTGATCAAGTTGGCACTTACCAGGTTAGCCAGGGTCGAAACAGTCAGATATGTTGTGTTTGATCCGGTTGACACATTTAGATTCAAAATATTAGCCGTTACTGTATTTGAAGAACTCAGGTTACCAGTTACTATATTTGCTGATTGAATATTTGCGAGTGTAGAGATTGTGCCGTACGAGATGTTGGCACTTGTCGTGATTACATTGGTGGTCGTGAGTGCGTTTGATGCGTAGATGTTACCGGTGACTTGGAGGTTTGCAGTTGGTGACTGAGTGTACACACCCACGAAACCAGCCTTTTCCGTCAACACGGTCGTGGGCCAGAAACCAGCGTTTGTAGCTCCTGTACCTGTTTGGTTTACCAAGCCGTACAAGGAAGTGACACTGGGTGTAGCCAAGCTCGAAGTTGAAGTTGATAGTGAAATTCCGACGCTTATAATTTCAGTTGTTGTGTATGAGGTAATAGCTCTGATGTATGTCGTCCCTCCGGAACACAAGGCGTCGAGTGAAATCTGACCAGCGCCACCGGGATCGGCTATGGGCAACAGTCTCAACCAAGTTCCACCTCCCAAGTTGTACAGGCATGTGACTATATATGTTTTTGCACCGGAAGTACCTGAAATAGTTCCTCGAGACGCCATCTCGATATTTAAAACATAAATACCGGACGAAAATGGTGCATCCGCAATCGAAAACACATTTGTGTACGCGCCCGTGCCGGCCGCAACAGTGAAATTGAAACTTTGTTTATAGGTCCCTGAAATAATTGATGTACCTAATGAAACTAAATTGGAACTCACATTCATGAATTGTACATTTTCAGTCACCACATTTGCACTCTGAATATTGGCCGTAATCAAATTTGATGAATAGTAGTTGCCTTGTTGGAACACATTTAGGTATGAAATATTTGCACCCCCAGAGACATTAAGGCTGACCGTATTTGCGAGTTGAGTGTTGGCAGTCTGGATATTGGCTGTGACCAGATTGGAAGAATAGTAGTTGCCTTGTTGGAACACATTTAGGTATGAAATATTTGCACCTCCGGAAACATTAAGGCTCACGGTGTTTGCGAGTTGAGTATTCGCAGTTTGAATATTTGCCGTAATCAAGTTGGATGAATAGTAGTTGCCTTGTTGGAACACATTTAGGTATGAAATATTTGCACCTCCAGAGACATTGAGACTTACCGTATTTGATAACTGAATATTAGCAGTCTGGATATTGGCCGTGAGTGTGTTGGACACTAACACATTTATATTGGTTACATTTTCAAGTACCCCTACATTAAGTGTTGCAACATTTGCTAAATTTGTAATAAAATTGGTGAAAAATCCATTGGTGGCTGTCACTGAGTTTGCGGCCCATATGTTACTTCCCGGACCGTTCAGGTATATGTTGGATGAATTTACAGCAAAAATTCCATTTGGGTCCAGTGAAACCTTACCGTTTACTGTTTCTAAAAGTACTGAACCTATTGTATTTGATGTACCGACTGTTATCAGTTGGTTTGTTTTTTGGATATAGTGTTCACCTTGGTTGAAGTTTATCGTGTGACTGTGGAGCACTCCAGTACCCAAGTTGACGTCACCTTCGATATCTAATTTGTAAAGAGGAACTGGTACACCGATACCTATATTTGCAGTGTTGGACATGACAAAGGTGTTCGAGCCACCCCCCAAATTTGAGAAACTAATTACATTCACTGCATTAGAAACACTACTGACCATCACATAATTTGCATAAATATTGGGACCATAAATGTTCGAAGATGTAAGTTGAAGTGTCTGAATTATATTTGCGGTAGCCACATTTATCTGACTATTTTGGGTGTATGAATTAGTTGTGATTAGGTTTGCGGTTTGTAAGTTCGAGATGACATTGAGGGTATAAGTGTTGACTGAATTTGAAATTAAATTTGAAATGTAAGATGTGGAGGTGAACTCGGTACCTACATTGAGGGTAGATATATTGAGTGTCGGATAGAAAGTACTGATGGGCACATTCACTATATTTGAGACTCTTCCGTACGGATCTATGAAAACTTGAGGGACTAGAATGTTTGAACCGTATGTACCGGAAGTTATTCCGGGCAGGACTCTCATTGACACATCTGGGATGACACCGTTGATGTTGTTCGGATTTAGTTGTGAAATTTGGAAACCGTTTGCTATTACTGCGTTTGCCATATAGGCTTGTCCTTGCACATAGAGGACCGAGTTGTCAGTTCCGGGCGAGGCTAAAGTTCCTATTGACACTGTGTTTTGGTAGGCTATGTTCGGTCCGACTGTGACCCACTGTGACAGGTTTATAAGTGCATTGCTTGCGTTTGTTATTGTTCCATGGGTATCAACTGTAATATGGGCTATGTTTGCTTGATAGTTTCCGGCCACATTCGACCCGTACCTTCCGGCCGTAACCCCCGTTACCGGTAACAAACTGCTCGGAATAGTATTAAACAGGTTTGATGAATTTAGACTTGAAATTGAAGAACCGTTTGTGGTCACATTAGTGATTACTGCATTTCCAACCACATACAAGTTTGCATTTGCGGGCGGTTGAGCAAGGGTCCCGATCGAAACCACATTCGAAGTCACAATTGCGGACCCGTTCGATGTCCACTGTGAAGTTGTAATCGCCACATTCATTGCACTTGTGACCCGGCCGTACTGGTCTATGTTTATGTACGGTACATTTGAATAGGAACCATATGGTCCAGGTGTAGCAGAAGTCACAGGGAACAGGCTAAGTGGTAAAGTCCCTGCCAGGTTAGATGAATTTACATTTGAAATTCCAAAACCGTTTCCAAAGTAGGCTCCGGCTACCAAGTTTGAATTTACATTTAAATTTGAAAGTGTACCGACACTAGTGATGTTGAGTTGGGCCGGGTTTACCACCGAAAGTGCAGTCCCGACGGACCCAGAAACATTCGATCCATTTAGGTTAGATAACCCATATCCATTCCCCGTGTATGAATTTGAATTTAAAATTCCTCCGACGGATAAAGAAGTTAATTGGCCGACACTTGTAATATTTGGTTGGGCTGCATTTACCACAGAGTAGGCTGTCCCAACTGTTCCTACCACATTTCCTGAATTTAAATTGGAAATTGCAGAACCGTTGGAGATGACGGCCAGACCCTGGACATTGAGGCCGGTAAGTGTACCCAGTGAGGTGATGTTGGGTTGGGCCGGGGTCACCACTGACAGTGCAGTCCCAACTGCTCCCACAATATTTGCCGAATTTATGTTTGAAATTCCAGATCCATTAGAGGCAATAAGTAAACCCTGGACATTCAGTCCCGTGAGTGTACCCGTCGATGTAATATTTGGTTGGGCCGGGGTAACCACTGTGTAGGCTGTCCCAACTGTTCCTACCACGTTTCCTGAATTTAAATTGGAAATTGCAGAGCCGTTGGAGATTACAACTAGACCTTGGACATTCAGCCCTGTAAGGGTTCCGAGGGAGGTGATGTTCGGTTGGGCCGGGGTAACCACCGAGAGCGCAGTTCCAACCGTGCCATTCACATTTGACGCGTTCAGATTGGAAAGTCCGTACCCATTACCAGTGTATGCATTTGCACTTAGTGTACCGCCCACGGCCAACGAGGTCAACTGCCCGACGCTTGTAATGTTGGGTTGGGCCGGGTTAACCACTGACAGTGCAGTTCCAACTGACCCAACTACATTTGCTGAATTTAAATTGGAAATTGCAGAGCCGTTGGAGATGACGGCGAGACCCTGCACTGACAGGCCTGTAAGAGTTCCCACGGATGTTATGTTAGGCTGCGAAGGGTTCGAGACAGACCCTGCTACGGGGACAGCCCCCACGACATTTGCTGCATTTATGTTTGAAATTCCAGATCCGTTTGAGGCTATCAAAAGACCTTGGACATTCAGTCCCGTGAGGGTCCCGAGCGAAGTTATGTTCGGTTGTGCATTTAAAGAAACAGACAGGGCCAGGTTTGCGAGGGCCACATTTCCTATAATGTTCGACCCTACAATACCGGATATTCCTGATCCGTTTCCGTATATATTTGTTGCGAAAAGGTTGTTTGTATAGATGTTTGCGGCTGAAAGAGCATAAAAAGTGTTAATTGTATTACCGTTCGAAATATAAATCATGGGAGGGATTGCATTCCCCAGATTTACATTTACGACGCCGCCACCACCACAACCATTGTCGATGGTGAGACCACTCATCTTCTATTAAATATTAGGAAATTAATCCTTCTCGAGCAGGGAACCACCGATACCACCTTCGATGTTAAACTCTCTCAGCTGGTTTTTCACAAACTCGCCGTCGCCGCACAGACCCCCTGGAGTCAGTCCGTTGGTGTAGTAGGAAGCGCCTTCAGCTGGGCCGGGGGTGCACTCCAGATTTGGTCTCAGATCGAAAATAGACTGTGGGCCACTGGAAGCCTTGGCGGTTGGGGAGGTTTGCAGGGGGGCCGCCTCGTAGTAAGAGGCAGTCTTGCCTTGGCGGTAAAGCATCACCACCACGACAATCAACAGACCGATGATGACTGCATGTGTCATTAACTTGGAAACCTTGTACGCAGATGGCATTTTGAAATAGGTGAACATTATTTTTCAGCCTGGAAGTGCGTTAAAGAAATAAGGTTCCTTTCTTGAAAGGTATCAGTATGGACATCAGCATAGTAGACGGTGCCCAAAACTTAAACTTGGACGACTCTGAGAATGCTCTTTTGGATGAGATTTCCCTTGAACTTCCTGAGAAGCGTGTTCCCTTGAAGCCCAAGCCGGCCCGTCCATCTGTTTTCAGTCGTAAGGTGCCCCACGAGTCTGCTCCTCCTGATCCGGATGATGGCCTTGATTTCTTCACAAACCCATCGAAGAGAACTGCGATGCCTCCTCCTCCCCCAGAGGAGTTTGACGGCGGTGAGGAGATGGATGGTGAGGACGGCCCTCCTGATTTCACCCCACAGGGTGGAAATTCGAGCATGCCCAGCGACGGCTACAAGACAATAGAAGACGAAAAGGCGGATCTGCTTAATAAAATTAGCAGACTGACTAAAAAGGGTATTCAGTCAGGAGCTCGCCTCACAATCTACTCTGACATTGAGGAGATCCGGACTGAGTACAAGCGTATGATTTACGCCATCGAGTGTGACCGTTCAATCAAGTTCCAGCGGCGTATGCTGGTGGCTACAGTGACTGGCCTCGAGTTTTTGAACGACAAGTTTGATCCATTCGACTTGGAGCTGAATGGCTGGTCCCAGAACACTATGGAGAATATCGAGGACTACGACGGTGTTTTCGAGGAGCTCTACAACAAGTACAAGACCAAGGTGAATGTGGCCCCTGAGGTGAAGCTTATTATGATGGTCGGCGGCTCTGCTATGATGTTCCACTTGACGAATAGCATGTTCAAGGCGGCCGTCCCGAACATGAATAATGTGATGAAGCAGAACCCCGAGCTCGTGCGCAATATGATGGATGCTGTTCAGCGTAGTCAGACGGGCCCGGAGATGTCGGGCCCCGAAGTGCCCCGGCGCGAGATGGCCGGCCCCGGGATGGACTTTGGCTCCCTGATGAATATGATGGGTCCAGGTATGCCCCAGAACACCCGTCCTATCATCCGCGACGACGAATCAATCTCTGACATTGTGAGTGTTGACGCACAGTCGGACACAAGGGAGGTGAAGGTGACCGAACCCAAGAAAGGCCGGGGACGCCAAGCCAAGAACAAGAAAAAAGAACTTTCAATTTGATAGACTTTCCTAGCCCCCCAAAAATTTCTTTATAAATAATATATAATGGTGCCTCTGTCCATGGCGCCATTCGATGAAATGGACCCAGGCCCTATGGGCCCTCCACGGGTCATCACAGTCCCAACAAAAGCGGCTGCTCAAAACCCAGGAAACACCGAGTGTAATTATTTGGCTCTCGTTTTTATTGCAGGTTTGTTTTTGCTTGTTCTTTCGGATTAAAAAATTGTAGCGATATGATAGATGACGATAAGTGAATACTTTTCGTCTAACCCCCAAGTGAAGTGGGCCGCCTTCGCTTTACTTGGTGTTTACTTGTGGTTTATGGTCCTTGTACCTATGTTCAGCCTGTTCACTCATGACAAGAATGATAAAACGCTTACAAACTCAAGATCGCGCTGGTTCCTCCAGGTCCTTTTGGGTTTAGCTCCGCTTGTGTACGCGTGGTATGCATACTCGAATGTGCCCGAGCCTCCACCTCCAGAAAAACCAGAGGTTGATTTAGATGAATTTTCAAATAAAATTAGTACAGTCACTGAAAAGCTTATGCACCCCCAAGTCTACTACATCCCTTATCCCTCCACAGCACAGCCCGTCCCCGAAGTGCCCAAGGTGGCCGCTCCCAAGGTACCCAAGGTCCCAGAGGTCCCAGAAGTAAAATAAATATTTATAATAAATAGAATGGGTACTCTTACAAACTACAGTCCTTCTCAGATTGTTGGTTTAGGAATTCTCGCAATTATTGCTTTTATATTCTATGTTTATCTTGGATTTATTATGCCGTCCAAGAAGTTGAAGGATCCAGAGACGGAGAATAAAGGGTTTTGGAAACTTTGGATGTTTGTGATGGCAAGTGTTCCTATGATATTTTTAGTGTATCGTCTATTAAAGGGTCGTGAGAGCGGGGGCAATGCGGCGAGCAATACAACCGGTGGCACGCCACCCCCGGTCGCACAGGCTGTTCCCCAGCCTAACTTGCCCTCGGAAATGGCTGGTTCTACCATCCCACCACTGGCCCCGCTTCCTCCCGCCACGCCAGGAATGCCCGCAAATGCCGGTAACAGAACAAAGTACTAAAGAAAAGCACACTTGCCCTCCTCAATGGGCCGTTTCTTTGATGTGGGTTCAGTCGAGTCCTTGCACTGGAATCCAGCCTTTTTGTAAAAAGCAAGTCTCTTGTTGTACATTGCGTAAAATAGGGACCATTTGTCGACTATATCATAAATCAGGGGTGAGTTGGTTTTTCCAGCCGTCTCACGCATGATTCGTCCGACCGCTTGGGTCACATCCGAGTGCGGGCTCGTAAGTACACAAGTGTCCAGGACCGGAATGTCCAGACCCTCCTGGGCCATAGCAAAAGTGGCCACAATCACCTTCTTTTTTGCACTCTCATTCAGACTGCTCTCAGACATACCTCCCATGTAGAGTCCACTAATTTCACTTTGAAATTGAGAATTGAACCACAGACACTGCTCACGCCGGTCACTCAGGATCAAGACCCGACGACCATTTCCCAAGCAATTCTTAACTATATCCAGTATCAATTCGTTTCTTGAATTTAGTTCTGAAATTAGTGTGACCATTTCGGGCATGCTTACTTTTCCAAACTTGTTTGTGGGTGGGCAGGTTTTGTAAAGTTCGTCGTCGTAGTAGATGGTCTCAACCTTGGTCTTCCTTTCATTTTCCCTTTGAAATGTGTAAAAGGAGGGACCCATAAACCAGTAGAGCACACGGGTCAGTCCGTCTTTTCTCTCGGGCGTCGCGGTAAGTCCAAGAGTGTATCTAGGGCACAGCTTAAACATAGACTGGGAAAAGGCGGCGGCACCTATGTGGTGCGCTTCATCCACAATTAACAATCCAAATTTGTCAAGTGAACCAACCTCTCTCATGCACAGGGTCTGGATCATAGCAATTACGAAATCCTTTTCAATATCGAATGTGTCCTGTTGGATCCGGCCAATAGTTGCACCCGGGCAAAACTGTTGAATTCTTTCTTTCCATTGGTTCGCGAGGAATTCCTTGTGGACAATGATGATGGTTCTCATTTTTAGGTGTGCCGAAAAAGCCAAGGCAATTGTAGTTTTCCCGAAGCCCGGCGCGAGCGAGAGGACGCCACCTCCTTTTTCTTGGAAGGCTTTGATTCCTGCGTCAAGGGCTCGAAGTTGGTGGGTTTCTGCTCGGAGAGTTCCGTTGAAACTAATATTAGCATGATGAGGAGATCCACGGGCATCCTTGGTGGGCGGCCCGAGTTTCTCGAGCCCGTAATAACGGGGTACAACCATTGTATCACCAGAGGCCCGATAAACCTTGAATGACGGAGGACGAATCCCAATACCATTCTCGACTGGTCTTACAGTGAGCTCACTCTTTATGGCAGGGTCACTCGGGACCACAAGTCCACCGTGTGTGAGCGTACCCATTTTCTTTCCTCCTTAATACTAGATGTCAACCTTTAACCCGACAACAGGCTGCGTGGGAACTCGTTGCCCACCCTTCAATTCCGATCAGGAATATAATGATTATTTAACTGCCCTGCGAACAGCCGGAGTCATCCAGACAGTTCAGGAATCGAAAATTAGGACTAATACATCCGGAACGCAAATGCAGATTGTTTCTAATTTATTTCCGGCTGTCCAGGTGGTTTCTTTTGGAGAGTTTGAACACTTTTCACCATCTGTGACGCTCGCAATCGTATATGTAAATCCGTCCGGCAACTCAATGTTTGCGTACAGGAATGATCCGGCAAATCAGATTACTCTTATTCCGGGCGGGTGTCAGATTGCCCCCCAATTAAAAAATTTAGTTCAGACTGCGTCATCAAAGACTAAAATTCCAACACCTGTATGGACTATATTTATCACATGTCTTATATTGGGCATAATAGGAGCTATCGTGTATTTTAATCGTCGGAAACCAGCCAAATAGAGTACACGACATAGTGAGAGCTCCCCTCCCAGGTTTTCTTTTCGCACAGGGCTTTTATTATTTGACCTGCTTTGAGGTCCTGAACTGGCGTGATGCCCTCTATTTTACACATGACTCTTCCGTACCGAAAAGGTACCTTGACCCGAATGACTGAGTTGTTCCACCTCAGGTCAAGATACTTGCGTCCGCCGTAGTCATAGTACGGGGTTACAATCTCACCTACAATTTCCATACTAATTTGGGGGTTTATTTTTTTATATTATAAATAGTAGATGTCGGAGCTGAGTAACTATACTTGTTACGACAACAGGGACGACAAGTACCAGGGGGGGTCTGACTTGGCGTATAACCCCTGGTATTCAGAAGAGGTACAGGCATGGGCCTGTAACCAAAGGAACGACTGTAAAGGTTTCGTATTTGCTAAAGATCGAGGGCACGGAGGATGGTTTAAAAAAACCAATGCAGAAGATGTACCTTCTAAAGTTGCTAATAACAGAAAAACATGTGTAAAAAAGGATTATAATTGGCGAAAAGCTGATAATCCTGATACTAGCAACTTGAGTATTCTTCCCAGAGACCAAATGCAAACGAGGATGGGTGGATTTGGCTGGAGCGACTGGAGAGACCATACTGACTATAGCATTAGCACAGGGACCACTTGCTGCGGTCAACCTGGGTACCCACAATGTAACAATATGAATGCTTATAAAGTCCCTTTGGGTTGGAAGTGGATGATTACAAATGACAGTATCCTAAATGGTAACAATGTGGAGGGGTACTGGGACCGGGATAATATGGGCCAGGGTGGTAAATTTGACTTGGATAGACCAAATAATCACGGCATGTTGGACCGCGATGATTGTGTCCTTGCACAAAATATAGGGTTCGACGTACCAGCCAATTGGGACACAATGGTTAGTAAGTTTGTACATCCTGCAGATGCTCTAAAAATTAAACATAATTGGTGCATAGCAAATACGACAAATATAAATGATCCCAAGTGTACAAATTTTTACTCGACGCCCGAGGCTGCTGCGGCTGGATACAAATACGACCAGGATCTGTTTTACATGTGTAAGAATGATCCAAATTGGTTCCAAAAGTCATCTTGCCGAACTTCTGTAAACAATGCCGTCAAAGGAACAAACGAATCTATTCGTCAACAGGGGAAAGACTTGGTAACTAATTATTGCAATACACCCGCTGGTGAGACTCAGTCTGACGGATTGTGTGGATGTGCTAATGTGATGAAGTATGCAAGCCAGTGTTTAACGACTAAAGCCGGTATACCTGGGTGTCGTGAACTAAAAGCGACCGTTGGTGATTTACCACCGGGCGCCCAAGTTGCTTTTGCGGACAAGTTTTGTGCGTCAGATGTGTGCATTACGCAAGCACTCGGAAATGCAGCCCTCTTACCTGATTACACACAAGGAAAGCAGTGTCCTAACATTGCACAGTGTGTACAGGATTTCAGACAGGCTAACTTCCAGGGATCTCAAGTCGACGCTTCGTGTAAGAATACAATAAACATCACAGGAGTGGCGGCACCTGCACCGGCAGCTGCTCCGGCAGCTGCTCCTGCTCCGGCACCTGCACCTGCTCCGGCACCTGCTCCGGCACCTGCTGCTCCTTCTGCTCCGGCGGCTTCTACGCCCGCAGCCGCGACGCCGGCAGCCGCTTCAACCCCGGCGGCTAGTGCTCCGCCAATCGCACCTGGACAATCTACATTTGTGGATAATTATATAAATACCCCACAAAAGCAGTATGCAGCAATTGGCTGTTGTATGGTTTTATTTTTGTGTTGTTTATTTATGATGTTTTCAGGTGGTTCACAGGGAATAGACCCGATAATGTTGGCTATGATGGCCCGTTAACGACGCATTGGCCCGCTGAGTCTAGCCGCGCCCGCGTCTGCAAGGGTCGTAGTTGCTTTTTGGCCTGCAGGACTGAGCAGGAAGTACAGAGCTGCTCCGATTGCTACAATTAAAACACAAGCAAGAATTGCAGCAAAACCTGTACCAACACCGAGTACCTTTGCAATACCCCCAAGCCAGGAATCTAATAGATCATTCGCTCCCTGGTTTGTCAAAGTAGAACTAGTTGTTATATTTGATGTGGTTGTGTTGTCGGCAATTACATTGCTCAGAGCTTTTGTGAGTGCGTCCGCGACACCCTTTGCCTCCACTTTCGCTTTGATATTCTGATCAACAACAAAGTCGCACCCACTGGTATCGTCTGGTCCGCACCTGCCAGGTAACTTGTACATAGGATCACACTCATAGTACAGATCAGAATAATCTCCAAAATTCTTGTTTTGGGCATTTGCGAAAATGTCCTGGACAGTCTTTGAGGACATTGTATTTTCGATAATGTTTGTCACATTGTTCTTTAAGTTTGTGGTGGCACTCGTGCTGTTGCCGACTGCCGGTGATAAGAAACCATTCTTTTGTGCGGCTGCAGTGTCGATTGCGGAATTTGCATCGTTCTTTAATTTTGTGGTTAGATCCTGAACATTCTGACTATTCATTTGACCGGTCGCAATAGTATCAGAATCTATAGACTGGCGGATGGACACACGGCAGCCCTTGAACTGTGCTCTCGGGAACAACAGAGTGTTTGTGTTCAGTGCACTTGCTTGAACTTTCTGCGAATTTTCACTTATGAAAGAGTTTGTCGTTTTATTAAAAAACTCGTTCACTTGGGTCGTTGAACTTTTGGAACTGTTACCACCCATTTATATTTACAACTAAAAAATATTTATGAAGACTTGCAGCAGTACTTCTGGGTACCGTTGTTGATCATATCACCTGCGAGTGGGAAGTTTGGCTTTGCTGTGATGCACGCAATCTTGGCATCTATAGGTTGCGGGTCACAGTTTGCTGGGGGTGGTGGGTTGGGTCCCCCGCTCATTCTTCTAGTGAAGAGGAGGTACAGGATGGCCAGGGCAAGGGCAATGGCAACTGCATTCTTGAGGCTAAACTTCATTACTAGTACAAAGTATTTTATTTTCACAAACACAGGTTAAAGACTAGGTGTTCTTGTAGAGTACAGAATGAAGGTCGTTTTCTGCATGCCCGGTCGTCAGTACTCTCGTGAGTTTCTGCTGTGCTGGTCTGACCTTCTAATGCAGGCGTCCGCAAAGGGACACCAGATTATGATTTCTCAGCAGTACTCTTCGGTGGTTCACTTTGCCCGTGCCAAGTGCCTCGGCGGTGATGTCCTCAAGGGTCCTGATCAGAAGCCTTTCCAGGGCAACCTCGAGTACGATGTAATGATGTGGATCGACTCGGATGTAGTGTTCAAGCCGGAGGACTTTTTCAATCTGATCGAGTCTCCTCACGATGTGACTGCCGGAGTGTACATGATGGAGGATATGCAGCACTTTGCGACCGTCAAGGAGTGGAACAAGGAGTTTTTCGAGAAGAAGGGCACATTCAAGTTCCTTCGCCCGGATGATATCATCGGCGCGCCTCAGTACATGCAGGTTGCATACACCGGAATGGGTTGGATGATGATCAAGAAGGGTGTTGTCGAGGACCTCAAGTACCCTTGGTTCTATTCGCCACTTGAGAAGATTAATGATACGATCGTCGATCTAAACTCGGAGGATGTTGCATTCTGCAAGGCGCTGTGGGACGCCGGTCACCCAGTTCACATCGACACGAAGATTCGTGTCGGGCACCAGAAGTATGTGCTCCTGTAATTTATTTGCAGACCACTTGGGCGCTATCTACATAACCGCCTGCTTTACCTGTAATTCCAGTAATAACTTTTCCACTCGGACAATCGAAAGTCGCCGTTGTCCCCGCGCCCGAACCTAACCCTCCTCCGATCGAAGTGGAGATAGGAGTTCCTTGGCACTTGGGTGTAACTTTACCAACAAACTGTCCATAGGTCACATTAACACCGGTGTACCCCTGTGGACAATCTGCTGTATCGACCGGGCCTCCACCCTGGCCCCCGACAGGTCCTTTCTGCGTGCCGTCATCACACTTTGCCTTGAGCTGGTCGACCCACCATCCACCGCGGCCGCTTATGTTGGTAATAATTTTACCATCCGGGCAGCTCATGTCGTATGGGCCCCCACCCCCTCCGCCGAACACAGGGCCTGTGGTCCCTGTCCCTGAGTGCGCGGGAGGCGTCGAAGCACTCGCAGCTGGCTGGGTCCCTGTAGTCGCAGCTGGCTGGGTCCCTCCACTTCCCGAACCAGAATCTTTCTTTGACTGAGTGACCGCAACAGCTATCACTATTACTATAACTACAACACAAGCAACAGCTATCCCGACTTTCGCTCTAGTTGACAGGGGCATTATATTATATTTAAATATTAAATTCGGTAAGTAATTCGTCAATACCCACGTAGTAGCGCGAAAGGTCCTTGAGGAATCTCGCATCTTGTTTGAGACCGTGTTTCACGATGTAAGCAAGATTCGCCTTTGAGTACTTTGTTCTGAGTTGGTTTTCGGTCGGCTTCCTTGGGAGCATTTTCTTGGGCTTTGCCTTTTCCTTTTCAGCCTTTGTCGGGGTTCTATCGATGTAGGCGAGAGCCTGCATAACAGTGTCCGCGAGGTCATCTTTCTTTTTGGACTTGTCAAACACGGGGAGCCAATCTTTGTTGACGGGTGTCAGTTGGATAAACTTACGGGCTCGTTCGACGGCTGCTTTCTTACGCTTGATGTACATTGCCCTTCCAGGACCGGCCACATCTGGAATTTTGAACCGAGCGTCATAGATGATAACCTCCTTTTTGTGCACGAGAAAGTATGTGTGCAAAAGATTCTCGACCGCCTTGATTGAACGGTTTTTATCGGGTTGTTTCTCGATGACGACCGTGGTCGAGTCGAGGACCCATGGGCGCTCGTTGAGGTGGTTGACGAGGCACGGAAACACGCCCGCCGCGTGCATCGGTGGAACTCCACCTACTTCCCACCGGTGAATCTTTTTGTTGGATGGGTCAATCAGACACATTGCAAGGTTCTTAATTCCACAGTCTATTGACAGTAACATCTACTAATAAAGAGTAGTATATTTTTAAGTACAGATGAGCAAAGAGTCCCCAAAGTGGTTGTTGAAGAGAGAGCGGGCCGCGATAATTCCACAGGACATGGTCGGTGAGAATAAAGAGGGACTTGTGTGTTGGTGGTGCACGGAACCACTGCCCCAGTTACCTTGCATCCATTTTCCGATTAAATATGACGACCGCCTTGACAGGTTCAAAACAATTGGTAATTTTTGTTCATGGGAGTGTGCCAAGGCGTATGGCAAAAACACAAACAGTCCCCGGTGGGGTGAGTTTTCGAGTTATCTTGCTATGATGCGCCGGCGTGCATATGGAGCTAACAAAACTTTATATGCGGCACCTCCGAGAGAGTCCCTAAAAAAATTCGGAGGAACAATGACTATAGAAGAATTCAGATCTTACTACGGGAAGGCGGCACCTGTTGTGTTTTTCCCGCACGATGTTCAGATTCATCATTTGATTTCGGACGGGGGTGAAAACATCCGAGGCACACATACGCCCGGCAACGGGGTTTCTAACACTGCCGCGAAGATGAAGGCCATCGAGACTACCGAGGTCAAGGGCGATACTCTTAGGTTAAAGAGGGGGAAGCCTTTAGAGAGAAGTAAGTCGAAGTTAGAGACGAGCCTGGGCATTAAAAGAAAGGAAAAATGATGTTCTGCTGCAGCACCACGCGGAAAGAACTATTTAGGTTCGAAAACGGATCTTTTATTTACGCAAAGAATGCAGAGGATGCAATTAAGAAACTAAAGAGCACGACAAAAATAGTCAAGTCGCCCGCATCAGAATCAAACTATTATGAATTTGATTCTGGTGTGAGGATTTCTGCGTACACACCGCAAGATGCGCACTGGTATATGTACCTGGATAAACGGGAACCTGTGTTTACTTGGAATTGGCAGCGGGAGGTGGTGGAGGAGTGGGAGTAGATGGGACGCCCGACATTGACGAAGAGTCGGTGGCGGATGGCTGGGGCCCTGGCTGTGGCCCGGCTGGGGCTGGCATTGAGGAGGGTGGTGCGGGTCTTGAAGGTGGTACGCCTGTCATTTCTGCAGACTTTGTCACAGAAGCTTTAATATCAGATTCAACCTTTTCCACAACCTTTGGCATTTGTGGCACGGGCAAGGCTGCGTGCTCTGGGACAGTGGGCGGGGGCTGGGATGGCTTGATATCATGGGATGGAGCATCCATCACGGATTTCTTGGACAAAAGTCCAACTGCCACGAGTGATTTGTCTGAAGTGTCTATAGGGGCCTGGGACAGAGTATTGGGCATGGATCCATAGTATGAAGTAGTGGGTATTGGTATGAGTACGAGTGCAACTGTTGCAAAGGTGACTGCAAGGGCCAGTGTCAGAATGTCTCTTGCTATCTTCATTAATTAAACCCAAGTTTATATTTTTGCTTCTGCGTCGGTCTGGACTTTGGCAGATTTTCGTCGGTGCTCTTGACCCAGGTTTCTCCTATATGAGCTTTCCATTGGATATAGTTCCTTTCTAGAATCTTTCTGCATATCACACAAGGCAGAGAGGTTCCGAGTGAACCATCGTGAAGTACTCTGAACACTATGAGGTCCCCAAACTTCCTGTGGACCCAGGTTGAAAAACATGCCCTGTGGATCCCTTCCCTTTGTGCGAGTAATTTGAGTGATTTGATCATACGCAACTCTGCGCAATAGTGGCAGTCGTTGATAACTTCATACGGGACACTGGCGGCTACTGCCGCCGCAATGCACTACGGGATACATGGTTACACTTTCAGGGCTTGTTGCCTTTAACCCTTAAATCGTTGTCCGGATCAAACTTTGACTCGTACCACGACTTGGGAACCTTTTTCTTCGAAACCAGAACAAACTTGTAAACGCGCGCGACGGCCCACTGTGCCGCCGTGGCCCCGACGCGGCTCCCGCCCGTCTTCCAAGCCTTGAGACCCCTGTCATACACCGTGTCCAATTTGTTTCTGGAAATACCAGTCTTTTTACTTATTAAATTCTTGTTGAATTTGAGATCCGGATATACTTGGTGAAACCGTTGGGTCCACTTGGACTTTCGTTTGGTCCCACCCTTGTTCGAGGTCGAAAGCCCAAGTTTTGCATATGGAGTCCTTCTCCTTTTTAAAAGTTCCTTTTCACGAATTAATTTCATAGTTTTTGTGAGACCTGAAAAGTATCTTTCGGGCCAGGACCTTGTCACTGTAATGTGCCTTGGATGTCGAGGACTCATACTATAGTTAGAGAAAAGATGTCCGAATAGAGTATGGAAAAGTACCTAAACAAAGTGACCCTCGGCGACTGTTTAGAATTAATGACTAAAATTCCAGACAATACGATTGATATGGTTTGTACGGATCCGCCGTATTTTCTGGATGGTCTCGGGTCTGAGTGGAACAAGCGCAAGTTGGATGCGCGCGGGTCATCGGACCATATTCACAAGTTACCAAAGGGTATGAAGTTTGACCGGTCACAGTCTACTAACTTCAGGGAATTTTACTCTAAAATTGGAAAAGAGGTGTACAGGGTGCTCAAGCCCGGAGGTGCCTTTTTGTCATTCAGTAGCCCGCGTCTGTACCACTCGATGGCCGTGGCTATTGAGGATTCGGGTTTTGAAATTCGTGATATGCTCGGGTGGATTTACACACAATCCCAAGTCAAGGCTTTTTCGCAAAACCACATAATCAATATTGATAAAACGCGCACACCAGAAGAAAAGGAAGAGCTTAAAGCCAAATGTGAGAATTGGAAAACTCCACAGTTAAAGCCCGCAATTGAACCGATATGTTTTGCTGTGAAACCGATTGAGGGTCGATACATTGACAACTTTGAGACTTATGGCACGGGACTGATGTACACTGGAGATGAGACCAAGGTTGGTACAGGTAATTTTCCATCGAATATCATGACGACCGAGGACATAGAGGGTATGCACCTCTTTTTGATTTCTAAACCAAAAAAGGATGAGAAAGGAGACTTTAACACTCACCTGTCGGTCAAGCCTGTTCAGTTAATTTCTCATTTGATAAAGCTGTTTACGCAAGAGGGTGCCGTTGTGTTGGATCCATTTATGGGCAGTGGGACTACGGCGGTTTCGTGCATACAAGAAAAGAGGCAGTACATAGGGTTTGATATTAACAAGGAGTACATTCAGATTGCAAACAAGCGGATAGGCCTTTCTCATTGTAAAGAATAACTTTACCTCTCAAATTGAAAACAGCTTTGTCCTTGTATTGTTGATTGCACTCTTTGCACTGCGGGATACAGTTGTCCTCCTTGAGTGCAAGTCTCGGGTCCATATGGCCTTTCTGGAGCGTGACCCTTTCGTATTCGTTCCATCGGGCCGGGTCACCCTCCTTGTCTCCGCAGCACACACACTTGTTCTTGTACTCATTCTTAATTTTAATCCAAGATTCATCGGTCAGCTCTACATTCCTCTTTACAGAGATGAATGAAGGGTGAGGAGTCAGAATGTCCGCGAGCAGGTAGTGACTCCTCTTAATCTTTTCCCCGTTGTACAACTCACCACCCTTGTAAATATTGAATCCAAATTGTTTTGCCAGGTGACGCACTTGGAGAGAATCACCACCCCCGAGCGTAAAACCATCCTCGGAGACATACTTTTTGATATCATCAATACTTACGGGTTTACCTGAATTTATGTACAAAAAACACAAAGCAGAAAGAAAAGCCCCTCCGGGTTTCTTTACTCCTTTGTCTTTCAATTTATGTTCCCAAATTAACAAGAGTTCTTCCTTGACGGAAATGTAGGGCATCTCCTCTTCCATTGATGTTACTTGGGGTCTAGGCTTTAACAGTTGGTTTCTTTGTGAAGAATATGAGCAGGACCCCTACGAGGAGTGCAATCCCTAAAATATATTTCGGATCGTAAACTTTATGCCAAGTGTCCCACGGCACGGGAGGTGGCAGCCCGAGTTCCCTGTCTTTGTTCGGGGGCACATTCGTTCGGGTCACGCGCAGAATAAAAGAGTTGTTATTTGATCCATTAAAATTAATTAGATTACCATTGATGTCTCTCCAGTTGATTGTGAGCCTTGAGAGCTTGCTTATGACTTGTGGATATTCTACACTGAGCACATAGTCGGCCAATTTAAATGTCTTTATTGAATTTGCCTGAACATCCATAGTAATTGGACCAAAGGCATGTGAGGCACTTGAATTTATAAAAGTATTTCCAGTTATTTTAGAACCTAAATTAAGTTTTTGATTTCTAAGTTCTTCTATGTCCAGGAATACCATTTCATTTGTGGTAAAGTCTGTTACATTGCTGGATTTAATTATGAATTTATTTACTAAATTGACATTCGAACCGTAGACGAGGTCCGAAGATGTGACTTGGGTTGATGTGAGTACGGTTCCGAATGGGAAACCAAGGATGGTTGCCATTTCTTGGGTCGTGACATTGAGTGTGAATGATGTCGTGTTTGCAAACAGGAACTTTCCTTCGTTCGCAGAGTATGTGAGGGTCATGGCAGGGGGCATCCTACCAGTACTTGTAATTTCGGTCGCTAATGTGGAGGATGTAAAAAAACTTGGCGCCAGACTTACATTTGATGTTCCACCAACAATTATAACATTAGATCCAAAAGTTAAATTGTACATTGTGTTTGGGACGCTCGCACTCACGAGGTCGACCCGACTTATATTTTTAATAGGATTTGCGAGGTACACTGAGTATGTATTTCCGTTTGGAAAAAGGTTGGAGTCTCTTGTTCTGGAGTCTACATAGATGTACTCTACGAGACTCTCCATCTTCTATTTTCCTAGAAAATTAACTTGAATATGTGACGTGGACCCGCTGAAAGGTTGGACAAAAACGACCGAATCTTCTTTATGGTGAATGACTCGGGAACTTCCGTTTATAACGATAATGTCACCCTTTTGAACTTTCCATGACTCTTCGAACGAAATTCCCCAGATGATGTTCACAAGCGTAGCCTGCGGCATAAACTATCTATTAAAAGAATACTATCTTTAACATAGTATGTACGAGGTACTTGGAGTTTCCAAGGATGCTTCACCGGATGAGATTAAGAAGGCGTACAAAAAGTTGGCTATGAAGCACCACCCGGATCGGGGTGGTGACCCTGAAAAGTTCAAAGAGGTGAGCAATGCGTACGAAATACTTTCAGACCCGAACAAGCGGAGAAACTTTGATCAGTTTGGTGACGGCAATATTCCACTAGGTCCTCAAGGGTTCCCAGGAACTTACTCGGATGCGTTTGATGTGTTTTCACAGATGTTTCGGGGTGCTGGGGGTCAACAGGGTCCTGTCCGGCGAGGGACTCACCACCACGAAATTCGAATTTCATTTGAAGATTCATACAGGGGTGTGTCAAAGAATCTCCACATCACACTCCAGCGTATGTGTTTCAGGTGTGTGAAAAAGTGTACGGCCTGTGGAGGAATAGGAAAGATTCAGCAACAGATTCAGATGGGACCATTTATGCAAAACTTGATTCAGCCCTGTGGAGTTTGTGGCGGGAACGGACAGGCTCCGGTGGGGTGTGACGAGTGCAACTTTACAAAACAAAAGTTTGAAAAGATGGCAATTTTGATTAACATCGAACCTGGTGTTATGGATGGCCACCAGATTATCAAAAAGGGGCTTGGCGAGCAGGTCCAGAAGCAGACGGGTGAAGAGCCGGGTGACTTGGTAATTATTGTCCGGGTCAAAGAGGATCCCAACTTTATGCGCCAAGGGAATGACCTTATTTGGCCGGTGAAGCTCTCGTTTGAGAGCTCGGTCACCGGGGCACACCTCACTTGCCCACACTTTGACGGTCCGCTCGAAATCAACACTTTGCAGTGGGGAGTGTTGGATCCAAGGAGAGACTATATAGTAGAGGGTAAGGGTTTCCGTGGTGGAAACCTGAGGGTCTCGTTTGACATCAAGTATCCAGATCCGAAAATCAAATATATATTACAAAGCTCTGGATGCGATACTTAATACAGCAATTACTGTATTCATTGTTCCGATCGAAATTGTGTCTGTGAATGTGTGCACAACCTCGCCCACTGATAATGGTGTATGATGTACCATCACATCATTAATAGTCGTCGGGATAAAAGACAGGACGGCCCCGCGGATAGCGTGTCGCCGGATGAGCGCCGATGATCTCATTGATCTCTGCACTATAGGGTGTCTGGAAACACGCCTGACCGTGATACAGGTCTTTTTCAAAGTCCTATTCATCGACCTACTTACTTTAGCAGGGTACTTTATTTTTAAGGCTCTGACTCGGGCGTACCACCACCTGAACCTCCCCGAGTTCCAAGTTGTTGAATTAAATTATTTCTTCGAATTTCATCCATTGAATTTCCAGATCGAACAGACGGAGATACAGACTTTACAATACGCATAAATCTATTAGCAACATTCTTGAGAGGTGACGGTGGGTCTTCGAGAGGATTTTCAGTAATAAATGCAAGATGGTTTCTGATCTTACTTTCGATGGGGTTTCCTTGCTCAAGCACTGTATTGAATTCTGAAAAGCAGTCGGCCAGGAAAGTCTGACCTTCGGTTGTTCTGTCCCTCCGAGCAATAGTAAGTTCCTTTGAAATTTTAAGAGCCAATTTTTTGAAATGAATTGAGGCCCTCATAGCGTTTGTCATTTTCTCATTGAGTTTCATGTAGAGTTGGATGGACCCGAGCACACCGGTACCTGCTGACAGGACTGCGTTAAGAATACTGACATATCTCTGGGGCATAAAGTCATTCAGGGATATAGCGCACAGTGAATTTAGAGATGAAATTAATAGGATTGGTATATTAAACTTTGAAGACATTTTGTTGTAGTATTGAAACTCTTTGATGTTGTGCTCGTAGTATGAGTTGCATTGTTTTTCTAGATTTGTCAGAAACTCTTCTTCTTCGTTCGTCCAGACCTCGTCGCCCCGTGTCATCTTATATTACTCGTCGGTTTTATTTGGGGAAAAGTGGTCGATTGCAACCTTCATGGCGTGCGCCTTGGCCGCCTTTTCTGTTGGCTTGTAGTCGCTGTTTGTGGTGGTCTCTAGGACATTCTTGTAGTACTCTGACTCCTCGATAGCCTCTTTGAGATCCTGACGCAGGTCCTTAAGTTGGGCCTTGACGGCCTGCTCCTTTTCGATAAGCTTCTGAATGCTTGCTGTCGTCATTACTATTACACAAGGTCATCTAGTCTTTAGATGGTCATCCGTAAGCTATGATACCCTTCTGTGTAATGATTCCACCCAAGAGCCAACCGCACCGATCCTGCTCCAGTGCAATCACCCCGTACCCTTTGTCTCTGAGCACATATTCATTATCGTAATTGCGTTCGCCGTCATCACGGATAAGTACATCAGTTGCTAATAAGGCTGCATCCTGGACCAGTTTGTGCCTTTCCTTTACATTACCCCAATTTAGACATATTTCTTCGCCTAGGTCATCGATCGTTGACTCTTCCTCGATGCCTTGTAGCAGACCCAAGAGGTCCTCTACAGACATAGGTAAACAGGGGCCTCAGTCCTTAAGCAGGGTTTTTTTCATAGCCTATATTAATGTTATCCAAGCTGATTGGATTTTTATATCTGGCCAATATCCTTTTCCTAACGGCCGCATTCAAGTGGGTAAAGGACCTGTACACAAACGGATGCGAGTGTGGCCAAGATCGGAGACTCAAGTACATGTCAATGTATCTAGGTCTGGCTATTTTATTTAATGCATTTGGGTTTATTGCAATTGTGTTTCGGCGTTCGTGGAGGGCTGTGTTTGAAAAGTACATGGTCCCTGTAATGAGTCTGTTGACCATAGCATATGTGAGTTTGTCTTTTAGTTACTTTGTAGATCTTCAGAAGAAAGAGTGTGACTGTGCAAAGGACAATCAAGAAAAGTTTATGTATTTCATAGCATTTTTACAGCTGCTCATAGTGGGCGGGTCTGTGTTACTCCGGGTCTTCGATAAGGCCCGGACAGCTATTCACTGATTCAATTTCGGATTCTGAATCGTAATCGAACAGCTTGCGTCGAATCTTGTCCTTGCACACATCGTTGATTTTGGGTGCGATAACTCCAAGGGCTCCTTCGTCCATGATGTTATTCATGGTCCGAATTATCTTCATGATGGATGGAACACCTGGACCGATAGTTTGTCTCTGTTTGTTGCTCATCAGTTTCCCGTGGAGGATCCAGCCGTTTTCTACTAGGTTCAGCCCTCTCCGTGACATACGCATCCAGTACCGGTAGCCGTACTGGTCGCCGATGCTCACAAACTTTTTCTCCTTTGTGAGGTCATAGATGTGTGTGAAGGCGTCTGGGCAGTACCGGAAAGACTCGGGGATGTACTTGATGGCCATATTGTTCGTTCTTGTTTTGTAAAACAAGTTGCACGAAAAGTCACAGTCCTTTTCGTTCAGCCACGCGGTGTAGGTCCCGTGATAAACAACAATGTCGATGTTGAGTTCGTTGTTTATGTTAATCTTCAAGAGCCGCTTGTTGTTGCCGTACTGTGAGTTTTTGTGTTCGGTGATTTCGTGGGACTTTACCCACGGCTCGCAAAAGAGCACCGTCAGGAAACTCTCCATCGAGTTTTGGATTGTGTTGTACCACAGGATGTCAATGTCGTTGAACTTGTCCTCCTTGCAAATTAGGACATCCCTGATGTACCCCCCGAAGATGACCGCGTCGAAACTCAAAGCGAGTTGTACCACACGTTGGTGGTTATCCATACTCAGACAAGGGTTCTAGTTTTTATCTGCAGACAAGGTATAGGATGGCGGCTCCTGCTGCACCACCAGGGGCGCCGTGGTATTATAGTCTTATACCTCTTGTACTCGGAATTGCTTTTCCCCCTGCAGGTCCAGGTGGGGCTATTGCCGGAGGTATCGGGGGTGCATTTAAGTATGCTTTAACAGCTTCGGCTCTAGTTTCTGTGTTCGCAACTGTTCCTATAGCTATAAAACGAGTTGTAGAAGCTGCTGGATATGCGGGAGCGGGAGCGGGAGCTGTTGTTGGAGAAAGGGTTGCGGTACACGAAGTTAGACGAGTAGGCCGTGCCTTGGGTAGTAATCTTAGAAATGCCGCATATGCCGGTGGAGCAGTTGGCAGAAATGCAGCTGTTAAAGCGGCCGGTAATTTTAGAAATTTATATAGAGCAGTAGGCGGAGACGCCCGAATTTTTTTCAGAACTGCCGGTAAAGATATCCACGGAGCTTCTCTCACACTCATCGAACTCATCAAATACGCCGTTTCTACACCAATTGAATATATAATTTCAAAAATGCCAAACTTTTCAAACGAGGAGAAAATAGCAGTTTCGCGATTTATTTCATCAGTTTATTCGAACAGTGGTAGATCATTTTATGTTTTTATAGTTCTTATAACGGTCGCACTTGCTAATATGGTTACTCGTGGTGAGTTTGGGGTCAAATCTAATTCGGCCTTTTTCAAGTTGGTCGAAATGGTTTTAGATTCTGCCCATAATGTCGGACAGAAAGGTTTTGCCGGAGTTTACAAGCTGGTCCAGGTGTTTGCACAGTTGGTTGGATTTGTATGGGAGAATGGCGGTCGCCCCGCACTGACCCGTGCACTCCGGTACGCATCCGGTTACTACAAACTGCTTGACAACCCGACAAAGATAAATGATACAAAGCCTATTCTGCAAGCACTCCAAAAGGCTGAAAATAAGGCTACTGCCGTACTTCAAAATAGAGCAAACAGAGCAGCAGCACAAACCAACTCTCCCAAAATCGCGGCCAACTCTATTCCCGAATTAGAAATAAAAGCAGAAATGGCTGGTGCGACCGCAAAATACAAGAAACAAATGGAGGCCCTTAAAGCTAAAACTCCTAATACTAATAATGCTCGAGCAATGCTTAAATTTGAGAAAATGAAAAGCAAAAAAGAGCAAGAATACAAAGCGCATATGGAAGATTTAAAGAAAAAACTCGCTGCGCTCAAAACACCACATGTAAAGGTTCCCTCACCACCAACTCCTCAACAGGTTGCTAGAATAAATAAATCGATAAACACAGCTGCAAATAATAGCCCGAGCCCAAGCCCCAAAAAGAAAAATAACCCGAGCCCGAGCCCTAACCGTACCACTCCAAAGAAAAAGAGATATTCGCCATCCCCACTTTCTGCATCCCACGTGTATCCCGCGGTTGCAAGTCTCAAGGCCAAGGACAAGAAAAAGGTCCATTGGTGGAATCAGATATAAAGAGGCGGGGTACTGTATACCCAAGTACAGACATGGTCCTCGTTATCATCAAGGCGAGCGATGTGGCTGCAATTTTGAATCAAAATAATTACAAGAGTCGTGAGGAGGTTTTCAACGACCTCTGGAAAAAGTACTCCCCTGACAATTTCACTTCTAAAACCAAAAAGGAGCTGGCAGAGGAGGCTATTGCCAAGTCTGACACCGCCCAAGCAATTTATAGTCTTGCATCATCATTTGTATCCAAGGGTTCTGATGATGCAAAGAGTACATTCACCAAGGTCGAGTCAATTATCAATTCTGATTCTAAATTGGAACCCGAGGACAAGAAAAAGGTTTTGGAACATGTTCGGTCCAAGGTGTTTACTAACCACGGGACACAGAAGGAGGCGGAGACTGCAGAGAAAACGAGCATGAAATTGGAGAATGATGATCGTTTTCACCACATGTACATCGGCAGGTATAACGGGCGTAACTATGTTGTCGTGGGTCGCATCGACCGAGTGGAGATTTTGCCGGATGGTTCTAAAATTCTAATTGAAATTAAGAATCGGGTGAATGGATTTTTTAATCGGGTGTTTCCCCGAGAGAATATTCAGATCCAGGTGTACCTCCAGATGCTAGGGTTTGACAAGGCGAAGCTGGTCGAGCAGTACAATAATAGTGTCAATGTGTTGGAGGTTGAGCGCGACCAGAAGCTGTTCGAGGAACAGATTTACCCGGGCCTAGCAACATTTTGCTATGAGCTGAGCTCCGCCATGTTATAACATTTTAGAAAGTAAAATGTGAGCAACAAAAATAATCAGTGCAGTCTTGATGTCCTTTGTCAGTAGGAAAGTAATTGCCAGCAGGAAGAGAGCCACCTTGAATGATGTGGTCATAGCCAGAAGAGGGTGTGCTGAGAGAGCAGGGGCTGCATAGGAAGGGTCCGCAAGGAATGCAGTGTGACCCTCGCGTGCAAGCTCGACATCTGCAACAGAATTTTCCATTTGTATTACACAATAATTTTATTTACAAACAAAATTGATGTTGACATTTCCGTCGATGATATCCTTGAAAGTGATGTGAAAATACTCTGGGTCATCCGTGTCTGAATCGGTCGACATAGCATCCCAGCCACATCCGTTCCACTCTTCGATGATACACTCGTGAAAGATTTTCTTGTTACCCTTAACCTCGATATATGTGGCGTGGTAACCTGAGATATAGTTCATATCATCCGCGATCGCCTTGAGTTGCTTTTTGAGGTCGCTGGCATCGCGCACAACCTCAATGACATCGTTGATAACAGTACTGCGCGGCATCCTACTGTCCAAGGCGTCCGCCTTTTTATCTAGGGTACAGTAATGAGCTTAGCGGATGTGACTGTCATGTCACTCTTTGAAATCATAGGAGACTTTGGTTTCAAGGGTGTTGCTCGTCACCCGAATCTCCACAGCTGGACCCAGGGAATATTCGGATACATAGGAGTCATCTATTATTTGATAAAGTCACTTCGGGTCGGGAATGTCACATATGTGAACGGGATGTGGGACGGTGTCTCGGGGATACTGGAGACGGCCGCGGCCTATTTCTTGTTCGGCGAGGTCCTGAACACAAAGTGGCAGTACATAGGTTTACTTTTGATTGCGGCCGGGATGACACTTTTGAAGATGGGCGGTATACCCTATTAAGGACTTGAAGACCTGGAGTACTAAAGATGCAGGTGTTTGTGAAGACCCTGACGGGCAAGACTATCACCCTCGAAGTTGAGTCGTCGGACACGGTTGCGAATGTAAAGGCTAAGATCCAAGACAAGGAGGGTATCCCGCCGGACCAACAGCGTCTTATTTTTGCAGGGAAGCAGCTCGAGGATGATAGGTCCCTGAGCGACTACAATATTCAGAAGGAGTCAACTCTGCACCTAGTGCTTCGTTTGCGTGGAGGAAAAATTATATTGTAATATATAAATGTCTTTTACAATCCCCGGTATTCCAGGAGAGTTTGTCAGCGAAAATGTATGGTATTTAAAGAATTCTGTAAGCGGAAAGTACCTGTATTATGACGGCACAGGGACTAGCGAGCGTGACTGGTCCGACGCTGATATGACTAGATTTCAGTGGATGATTTGTGACGGTAAGGTGATGACGCTGGATTCAAGCTTTGTTGCCAACACGCCTGCATGTGGGTGTATCTGCAACTGCGGCCCGGGCTGCACCGGATGTATGTGCAAATGTGGCTGCCCCCGTGCAGAGCCTTCAATTGGCGGATCTGCAATTCCTCCCGAGACTGCACCCGTGGCCGAGGCTGCCCCCGAGGCTGAGCCGGAGGCCGAGGCTGTCCCCGAGGCTGAGGCTGCCCCCGAGGCTGAGGCTGCCCCCGAGGCTGAGGCTGCCCCCGAGGCTGAGGCTGCCCCCGAGGTTGAGCCGGAGGCTGAGGCTGTCCCCGAGGCTGAGCCGGAGGATGATGTCCCGGTCACACGGTCTGCAGCACTGATCGAGGAGGCACTTAATGCCAAGGCGGCCGAGACTGGTGCCCCTACACCAGATGCCCCTGCAGAGGAAGAGGAGGTGCCAGAGTCTTCCTAGATAAAAAGAAAGCCTTATTAAGTATTAAATGCTAGCGGCTCCACCTCAGAAGCCTCGTGTCACCTCGAGGACCGGACAGAGATCGCGCAACCACTACACAATCCATAGCTCCCCAAATAACCTATTTTCTCTGCGTACACAGGACGACCGAACGGCGGTAGTTGCTTTTCACCGCCGTGATGATGCAGTCTTGATGGCTAAAATGATAGAAGTTTATTTTAGACATCAAAAGGAGCTTCCTCCAGTACAAAAGGAAGGAGACGACCAATCTTTGTATCTTCCCAATTCTAAAGATCATTTAGATTTGGATTTTTTGTATCTCGACAACAACGATTTTGATGATTTGAAGGTGATATGCACTCGGAACATATTGCACTTGATTACAGTCGAGCAGTTGAAGGAGAATAAGCAGGGTTATTCAATAAATGGAAATGTTCATTTGTTTGATGCACCTGTAGAGTTTTATCAGATGAGATTTAATGAGTTGTACGAGGTGTGACCCAGGCTTCGCCATTCAAGACTGATTTGGCGTATGACGCGCAGAGCACAAAGTGAATATGGATCCAGTCAAGTGTATCATTATGGTTTAGTTTAATCTTCATAGGATTTAGGTTGACCTCGGCATTGAGTGTAATAGACTGTTGTGGATCATTCATTTGTTCACTGAGTTTTGTCATGTGAGCGAGCCACGTGACATGCTTTTCATTTTTAGAATCAAAAGCTTTCAAAAACCGGGACACATTTGTACCCCCCGTATTTGAAAGTGACGCCGCCATTATATGTTACTAACAATAATATCTTTAAGCCAGGCCGCAGCACCCTCCCGTGAACCCTGAAGATCTATTCTTCATCATAAGGTAGACAAACACTGCAAAGAGTGAAATTATGACCAAGTTTTTCGAATCTTTCATTTGTTATTATTACTCAACATAATTATCTTCGTCATCCTCGACTTCATCGTCATCTTCGTCTGAATCAAGATCCTCTGAAAAATCTTCCTCCTCGTCATCATCGTCCTCATCATCTAGGTCGTCATCTGAGTCCTCTTCACCGGAGTCCTCTTCGTCTTCATCTGGGTTGTATTCTTCATCTGAAATGTCATCTTGGATATGGATGTATCCGCCTTCATCCAACAGTCTAAACCCGAGCTGACCTTCATCGTCTGTTTTTAAATATTCCGCGATCGAGTCGTCTTCGATATCATAAGTGTCTTCTTCGTATTTCCATATTTTATCCTTTCCTTCTGTCAGGTATTTAATAGTCAAAATTGGTCCATCCTTTTCTATGATCTTGGCAATGAGTGGAACTGGGCGTTTCTTACCGACATCTGTCCAGACTTTGACGAGGCTCATCTACGGTCTGTGTTGTTAATTTGTTTAAGCCTTTGACGCAGATAGAAACAAAATGATAACAAAGAGTATGCATCGTCCCGAGTTACAAAAGTTGGTCGACAATTGGAAAAAGGTGAGTGAAGAGATGTCTTGTATCCAGACACTGTGTCGTGATGTGTCACGGCCCAAGGCGGCTGACTATGATACTATACCGCGTGATGTGTACGAGAAGGTTATTCGTGCAGAGGGCTGGACTGCAATCGATGACACTGAAGAAAACTGGTGGAATTTTCCATTATTTACATATGGCGAGGCGACACCTGCGGCTGTAAAGGTGGCTCCGTACACGGTCGATTTACTGAATGAAATTGGGGGTGTACACTTTGCTGGGTTTTCACTGTTGTTATCTGGAGGGGTTTTGAGTGGGCACACAGACAAGCCCACCTGTAAAAAGGCGGTCGGCAAGTTGACATATCACCTTGGACTGAGTTGTCCGGATGACTGTTACCTGATTCAGGGTGAAACTGCACACAAGGAGGAGGATGGAAAGCTGTTTTCATTCAAGTGTGATAAGCGTCACTTGGCGGTAAACCTATCACCCCTGACACGGGTGATACTCTACTTGACCTTTACTAAGTAACTACCAATTTTGATTTTAAATTGAAAAAGGGGACAGGGACAGTGGTCACTTCCTTAGTTTTTTAGACCTGACCGAGTCGAGGAACCAGGTGCCTTCTATTTTGTGCCAGTGGTGTTTGTGTCGGTCCATAACACCATAGAGCATCATATCATTAAGGTCGGCGGTCGCCCGGCGTTTCAGGGGTCCTGGTTTAAGTTTGGTAATCTTTCGTAGGGTCCGCATTATAGCATTTTTTCGTTTCTTAACAGCTTGCTCCCACTGTTTCAACTTTGTCACCATACTTTGAATTTAGAATTTAAATTAGTACATCGCGTCAGAAGTAATTTAGGAGTGAAATACATAAAGGATGTGAGACCGACTAAGGTAGAGATGGACCCCTTTGAGGCACTTGACTATGTCGCAAACGCCATTAAGAAAACTATCGAGCATGTTAACCCAAATGATGATTACTACGAAACATTCTGGAAGCCTCGGATTGAAGCGATTCGTGCATCTATGATTACACCTGAACTCAAAAAGGCTGTGTACGAAGTAATATCTGAAATCATGGACCACGAACCCTGGGACAAGCCTTTTGACCAGTTACAGTCCTGAGTACTTGACCAGGGTCTCCTCTCAATTTTGAATTTCCATCCTAAATTAGTACATCGCGTCAGAAGTAATTTAGGTTGGAAATAAAAACACTATAATAGTATATGAATATTGGACTTGGGCAGACGGGCCGGACATGTTGGTTAAATGCAGGACTTAATCTGTTTCTGATGACAGAGGATGGGTTTAAGATTCTATGGGCAAAGTTGCAGGAAGAGTATAAAAATATGAATGAATCAAACAAGGCATATTTTCATTCTAATTTGAATGTAGCACCATCTGCACGACCTGAAAAGATTAATAAGATTTACTTTTGGAAATTTCTAGATCAATATATGTGTTCGATTGGTGGTCCTGGTAAGCTTTGGAGCACACACCAGAGGAACACCGTTCTTCTTTCTCGCGCTAAATGGTTAAACCCTAACGCCATGACTGGGGGTGCTTGTGTGCATCATGAAATTGAAGTAATACTGAAAACTTTGGGTTTCACGGGTGATGACTATTCACTGATTGCTCCTACTGGAGAGCAAATTCCAAACTCACCCCAAGGATATAATAAAAAGTTTTTGTTGTATAAGAAAGCTCGTCTAACAGATTTACCTTTGAAGATGGGTAATGTTCGTTTGTCAGGTGCTGTAATTCATAATTCTAGTAATGATTTAGAAAGAAGACATGTATGGACATGTCTTACAAGAGGAAGTAAAGGTTACATTTTTGATTCTGCTTATCCCTATAAACTTCATGCATGTGATTGGTGGTTCAGAGAAAATGTTGTTGATTTTTTCAACAATAATAGTTATATTCGCAGACATTATAGTGACTTTAACTTCAAACCAAAAACTACAAAGTTTAGATTAATTTTTTATTCCCGGAGTTCCTATGTTGACAAAATATCTCCTAGTTGTCGTCGTTTGAACAAGTACACCTATAATAAGAGTACTAAGCGTACTTATAAAAGTACTATCACATCGAATCCTAACGCAGGGAATATTAACAAACTACAACGATTGAATAATGTAGCGCCATTGCCTCCAATAGTGAAGGCAATGTTAGTAAGGCATGAATCTAGAAGACGGCCTATAACCGCAGAGGTGTATAAACAGATAGTGAACAGGGCTCGATCAAAGAACAATGCATTTGCAAATATTAGTAAGATGGAAATGAAAGTGCACAAAGTCAATAAGTCGAGTCAAAATTATATAAATTTTCTAGCTGAATTGAGTAAAAAGTTTTCAACTAGACGGACTGCAAATCGTCCGAGGAGTGGTTCAACCGGTCTCAAGAGTGCATCCCCTAATCGATCTGCGAAGCGTCCGAGGAGTGGTTCAACCGGTCGCGAGAGTGCATCCCCTAATCGATCTGCGAAGCGACAGAAGAGTGGTTCGTCGGGACGCAAGAGTGCATCCCCTAATAGAACTGCGAAGAGTGGTTCAGCCGGTCGTAGGAATAGTTAAGGGAAGTATTCCCCCATGGGGCTCCGCCCCACACCCCGCCGCTGCGCGGGGCTCGCCGCGTTTTTTGCTTTCGAAATGATGCCCCTCGTGGGCGCACAATGGACCAATTTCACATGTAACAAATTGGTTACCCCTTGTGCGGCACGAAAAATAATCCTGGACCATCTATACAGGCCGGCCCAATTTTTTTCTTAGATCAATATGAGAACTCTTGGAAACCAGGCGGATTTTTTTAAATCCATCCGTCCGATTTGCAAAAGAAACCAGGCGGACTTTACAGAAATGAAGCGGAAAAACAGGGTGCAAAAAGCAAATCTGCCCTACGGGCGCATAGCGTCGGCAAAGCCGACAGATTTGCTTTTTGCACCCTGTTTTTCCGCTTCATTTCTGTAAAGTCCGCCTGGTT
>Ga0247723_1000061_pt1 | contig 62893 bp, 77 predicted proteins | sample MSEWelMarce5H_FC_FD_189079 | JGI IMG/M metagenome (GOLD analysis project Ga0247723, IMG submission 189079) | Subsurface sediment microbial communities from gas well in West Virginia, United States - MSEEL Well Study Marcellus 5H_FC | ecosystem: Environmental > Terrestrial > Deep subsurface >...
TCATGAAGATGTCACGCTTTTTGAGAACGGGGAAATAATTCGAGAATACACAGCACCAAAAATCTAATGGAAGAAGAACCAATATACACCGAAGGACGCTATGCGGTATTTGCAGAGCAAGATGAAGATTGTCATAACCCATATAAGTACTGTGACTTCGAGCCACCGATGATGCGATATGCGCTTAGCAGGTTTCACGGATGCATTCATCGCGAGCGCGATCTTTACGCTAGTGAAATCATCGACATGATCAAGCCTGAGCATTGCGATACAATCGAGAAGCGAAAAGCCCTACTTGATGTATTCAACTGGAATGGTAGTTACATCGATGCACTTCGTGATATCGTGAACAAATACTACATTCATAACGGAATCACTAATACATTTAGGGATTGGATTGTTGGTCTTGATTTTCCAGAACCTAGTAACTGGAATTGTGCTCAAGAGTTTTTTGACACTCTTGAGAGCATTTGCTCTATCGTTGGTTTGAGTTGTATCTACGAGCAATCAAATGGCTACTCACAGGGCGATTGTGTCCTTGTGTTTATGGTTGCTACTCCAGATTGGCTCAAGGAGACTGGGCTTGCTGGATGCACTGATGAAGAGCTTAAAGCTAGTCTTATGGCTTCATACAAGCAATACAGCGCTTGGATGTGGGGTGATTGCTATGGCTGGGTAATTAAGAAGGTAGTTGTCGATGATGATGGCGATAAATCATACGTTGACACTTATGAATCTTGCTGGGGTTACTATACCGACGACCACGATTGGAGTGGTCTTCTTGAGGCTGGCAAGGATCATCTTCAATACATGATTCGTCAAGACGAGAAGGAGGAGGCAGCATCCTTTGAAGCTGCATGCAGAGACATTGTAACAGTATGACACTATTTATCAGAACTAGAGAAGTGAAGGCTCAGGTAGCGGCGATGGAGATTGCCAACATCGAGGTCGAGAAAGATTATAAGCTCGGAACAGTTGTCGCCAAATCAAATGGCGTTGAGGTTTATCGAGCATTGAAAAAAGGAAGCGTTGACGCATGGATCGTGCGTCACAAAGATGACTTATTTGTATTATGAAATCACAAACAGAAATTATATTTGATGAGATCATGTCGAGTGACATGTTCCGTATTGATGGCGATACTATTGACTTGCCAGAGAAGTTGATCGAGCTTGGTAATGCTGTCTTGATTGATGAACGCGAGGACAAGTGGTATCTAGGCGAAGGCTTAGAGTGCGACTTGGCATCCTTTATTGTTGGGGCTTACTGGTCACTTACAGAGTGGCATGCTGGGCAATACTCAGTCGAGTATCAGGCACTTTCCGTACTTGGAGACATCTTTAACCCAAACATGTCAAGTGGGCCTGAAGAGGACTCATCAGAACAAATTGCTTACGAGCAGTGCAACGAATGGTTTGACAAAAGACATAACGAAAAAAAATGAATGCGATTGTAAGAGAATGTGTGGCGTATGCGCCGACCAACCTGAATAAAGTTCAGTTGGCTAAGTGGATCAAAGCGAAGTGGAAGAACCTTGATTGGGAGGATGCACACTATCACGCACTGCATGCGGTGCTGACTAGGGTTGAGTCCAGAATCAAGGAGATGTTCGTCTCGTTCTTGGATGAAGAACCTGATGATGAAGCCCTTCGTGAACTGTTTGATCGATCTCTCAGTGAGCGGTATGATTACGTCTGTGATTGGCTGGAAGTTGAGAAATCCAAGGAAACATTTGAAGAACTCGTGCTAACAAACTTATGATCAGACCATTGAAAGACAAAAGATACTCAATAACCGAGGAGTTCACTGGGGCTGCGAAGGCTCAGTTCGTTGTTAGATTCTGTGATGAATGGGTGACAAGCCGAAGTAGCTATGGTGCTGCTGTGCTTTCCGCTGCAAGTCATAAGTGTCAAGCGGATGGCGCTTTGGTTGTTGAAGAAATCAAGCCAAAAACTTGTAACGATGAGGCCAGAGCGCAAGACTAGGATACGCACAGGGAGCGCTTACGACCCGATTGTAGCGCTCCTTGTTAAAAATGGGGTTGTTACCCTCGATGCGCCTGAAAAGGGCAGGAGGGTGGCAAATTACGCAAAAGAACAAGGGCTGAAAGTGAAGCTCGAAATCAAACCTGAAGTTAAAATAACATTATTATGATATACGAATACGAATATACAGACACCTTTGGTGGTGAAGCAAACTATAGTTGGGTGAAGCGTGGTAAAGTTACCGCGAACTCATTTGCCCACGCATGGCGCAAGATCAAGGCAGAGCTTGGATTGCAGGGCTGGAAAACAAAGATGTCAGATTATGGCGACTTCGTTCGCTATGACTTCACTGAGGCTTGCTGGTGCGTATTTATCAACTGGAGCGAAGAATGATTATGAATGTAACGAAAGAACAAATACAGGACAGGCTCAAGAAATTACTTGAGATCGAAGGTGTGAAAAAAGGAACAAAGAAAGCTCTCTACATTGAGTGGGCAATGATACAGGGAATTGCTTTGGCTGTGGGTGAATCGTTTCCAGCTTATTACATCTTGCTATTAGCTTGTGGTAGATCAATCTTGGATGAAGTAAAATAAACAAATATCAAATAACGAAATAATCAAATGGCTAAAACTACATACAAAAAGAAGGAAATCAAAATGAAGGACTGGGTTCTAAAGCACCCATTGACTGATGAGCAAGAAGCTATCGCTAACTCGACTGACCCATCTATCATGGGTGAGGCTGTTGCTGGCAGTGGCAAGTCAACGACAATGCTTGAGATGCTTAGTCGCAAGATGGTCGGTTTCCAAGGCAAGGCTTTCCTGACATTGTTCTCGAAGTCCTTGCAGGAAGAGCTTGCTCCGTATGCTACTCCACGATTGAGTATCACGACGAAGCATGCACTTGGGTTGAAATTGTTCTACGCTAATCGTATTAAGCCATTCGTTGACAAGAACAAGTCGCGTAACCTGATCATGAATAACCTTGGGTTCGATCCATCCAAGATGGACGATAGCGAATCAAAGGCAGCATGGCGTGAGCTGTTCGCCATGTGTGACCTTGCTGACAAGTTGCGAGTTCGCTTTGTTGATTGGCGCGATGCCAATGTAGTAAGCCAGATCAACAATCAGTATGGTTGTGATGTGTCTGACATTTCCATGGTTCAGGAGCTTATGGCTCTTAGCCTAGAGAAGTCAAAGACTGGATGGATTGACTTCACGGACATGAACTACGCTCCATTGATTCATGGCTTCGAGTTTGACAAGCATGACCTTGGTGTGATGGATGAGTGCCAAGACTTCAGCCCGATGGATGCAATGTTCCTTGAGAAGTGCATTGCTGATGGCGGTAAGGTTGCGTTTGTTGGGGATACTCGTCAGTCGATCATGGGATTTGCTGGTGCTGACACAAGCATGATGGATAAACTTAGAAATAAGTTTAGTTGCTCTGTGTTTCCGATTAGCTACACATTCCGCTGTCCAAAGTCAGTGGTCAATGCTGTTGTCTCTGGTGGTCATCATGAGACAATCAAGGCTTGGAGTGGAGCTAAAGATGGTGTGTTCGATCCAGATGCTGCTTATGACATCCACGGGTATGAGAATGGAACAATGTTACTATCACGCCGCAATGCATCGTTGATTCCATTCGCGATCAAAGCTCACAAGGCTGGTCGGCAAGTGTCCGTGCTTGGTGAGTTGATCGAGCAGAAGATGCTTGGTATCCTGCGTCACAAGGACTGCAAGACAATCTGTGAGTTGCGCTCAGATATTATGGATGAGCAAGCAAAGAAGATCAACAAGCTCCAGCAGTCGTCCAATCCATCAGCTTCATCGATTGAGTTCGTCAACGACATTTACGATACGCTGCTGAGCATCATCAATGAATGCACGTTGGTCAATCAAGTCGAGAAAATGATCCTTGAATTGTTCCGACTCAAGAAGGATTCGTTAGTGTATTCATCAATGCATAGATCCAAGGGTCGCGAGGCTGACCGAGTGGTTATCCTTGATTCGAGTCGAATGACTCTTGACTTATCAAAGATGAATGACGAGGAAATCCAACAGGAAAAGAATCTTGTCTATGTCGCAATGACTAGACCAAAACAACAACTGGACTTTGTAAAATGAAACTATACTCATGTAAAGGATACTGGAAAGACAACAATGAAGAGATTGATAATGTGACTATCTGCTCAAGCAAATTTGATGATGTGGCTGAGAACGATGATGACATATTCTACTATGCCATCAATGAGCCAGTGCTAGGTGATCATGGAGACTTCGTGATCACATTCGCAGAAAGAATTGATACAGTTACAGGCATTCGATCTTACTTGAAGAACTTCGACATCTATCTACCAACGATAGATGATGTGGATGCTGAGTATTGTGAGACTGTCGAGATCGAATGCTACAAGAACTTTACAGATATTGAGTTCGTTACCTCAGAAAGCTCGCAGCTTATTGAAGACAGAAGAATTTATCATTGGGAGAAAAAATACGGAAAAATCAAATGAATCTAACAGAAATAAAACAAGCAGTCCGCGAAGGAAAGACTGTTCATTGGGCAAGCACAGCGTATGTGGTCAAGCTATCAGTCAAGGATGGCGTAGAGTATTGGAGCATTGTCTGCTTGTGGAACAATAGTAGCACTAGCCTGACTGGTGCTGATGAAACTAAAACAGCAGGAGAAGAGAAAGATTTCTTCATTATTTGGGATGACAAAGAAAACGCTTAGATCGAAAACAAGGAAGCTCGCAAAAGAACTTCTCAAGGATCTTATGAATCATATTGACAATTCCTTAGAATGTGTAGAATGCGAGTCCAGCGACAGGACTGAGTGGGGACATAGCTATGCGATCATCAATGCATATTTGATTCGCAAGAGCTACCCAGTTGGTCGTGTCGGAAACAGAAGAGTAATCAATAGAATAATTGCAGCAACAAAATGATAACACTTAAAAACATAGCTGAAGCATCGTTACAAGATATATTTGATCAAGCAGCAAATCATTTGCTTACGCAGATGAAGCAATCTCGTAACGATAGGATTTGCCTATACAGATCTGATGATGGCCTAAAATGCGCTGTTGGATGCTTCATTGCAGACGATGAGCATTCTGAAGACATGGAAGGCGAGTGCGTTGAGATGTTGATTATTAATGGTGGAATGTCATCAATCAGCCGCGATAGATTGAAGCTGCTTGATAAACTGCAATCTATGCATGATGGATTAGATCCAGTTCAATGGAGTTCAGCACTAGAAGGAATAGCAGAAGAATTTAACCTTAACTTTACAAGAAAATGAATAACGAAGGATACAAAATTATTTCGCTTGAGGTGTTAGACTTCAAGCGTATCGGAGCAGCATCACTGATGATTGGTGATGGGGTAACAAAAATCACAGGAGCAAATGGAGCTGGCAAGTCATCAATCATTGATGCGATTTTCTATGCGCTTGAGCCATCTGGTGTTGAGATGCCAATCAGAGAAGATTGTAATCGCGCAAAGATCGTTCTGCGTATCGGTGGTGAAGATCACGGTTACACAATCGAGCGATCAGTCACCGAGTCTGGTAAATACCTGACTGTTACAAATGACGAGGGCAAGAAGATCCCAGCACCTCAGACATTCTTGAACTCGCTGTTCGTTGAGATGGCTGACCCAATGGTATTCATGGACATGAAGCCAAGGGATCAGTGTGATGCGCTGCGCCTTGCTTGCAAGTGTGACACACGCTCTCTTGAGCGCGAGATCAAGGAAGCATACGATGAACGCACTGTTGTCAATCGTCGTCTTGATCAGGCTGAGAAAGCTCTCAAGGAGCACGGTGAAGAGCCAGAGAAGATCGAGATGAAGTCTGCTAGCGGACTTACAAATAAGTCTGATGAGCTTGCTGCATTCGTCAAGTCAGTCGAGGTCAAGTTCCAAGAAGGAATTGCACTGAATCAGAACATCGCCGACAATGCAAAAGCTGATGATCGACTCATAGTAGAGGCTGCTGAGATCACCGAGGAGATCAATCGACTTCAAGCCAAGCTCGTTCAGGTCAACAATGAGCGATCAATCATCGCTGATGGCACTAGCCACTATGAATCCGAGAAGGCAAAGCTCAAGGCTGAGTGTGAGTTGCTGATGCCAAAGTATCGTGAATCAAAAGCTGAGATCGAGAAGATCAAGGTTGAGATCCAAGGTATTGATGAGCACAACAAGCGAGCCAGTGAACACGAGATCTGGTGCAAGCGCTACGAGCAGATCATGAGTGACCGCAATGCTGCCCATGGTGAGTCCTATGCGCTCACAGAGACTCTTACTGGTCTTGAGAAGGACAAGCAGATCTTGCTTGAGGCTGCTGACTATCCAGTTGACGGAATGCTCATCGAGGGTGACAAGGTTTATGTGAATGAAGTTCCATTCAGCAACCTGAATACAGCGGAGAAAATCAAGGTTGCGACATTCGTTGCTATCGCGCAAAATCCAAAGCTGAAGATGATCATCATCCGCAATGGTTCAATGCTTGATACTAAGTCCATGAAGATCATTAGCGACATCGCTGATGAGCGTGGCTATCAAGTAATCGTCGAGAAGGTATCAGAAGATCCTGATTCCGACTCTATCCACATCTGCGAGGGAAAAATAGTTCAGCAATAGCATTGACATTATGGCATCAGGTGTGTATTTTTTCTTGCCAATTTTATTGGTAATCCATTGATGCTGGATTACAAAATTAAAAATCAATGCACCCATTGTTGCTCATGCGCGTATAGCGGCATCACTTGAGCCTCAATGGGTGAACTTTTTAATATGAAAATACTATACACCCAATGCGGAAAAGAGATAAAAATTGATGATGAGGACTTTGATTACCTATCAAAGCGTAAATGGTATTACACTGTAGGCGCTGCAAGAATGTGGATCAATAAGAATGATTCATATACTGGGCCAACACTAATGCACAGAGTCATAATGAATTGTAATGAGCGAATAATTTTTGTTGATCATATCAATGGGGATAGATTAGATAATAGAAAATCCAATCTAAGGATTTGCTCAAGGATTGAAAATAATAGAAACGGGAAAATAAGGAAAAACAATACATGCGGATACAAAGGAGTTAGCCCAGTAAAAAGCGGGAAAAAATTTGTAGCGCAGATAAGCGTGAATTACAAAAAGATTCATCTAGGTCATTTTAATACAGCAATTGAAGCCCATAAGGCATATACAGATGCTGCTATAAAATATCACAGAGAATACGCAAATGACGGAGTAAGCGCAATGGCGCACAAATTCAAATAAAACAATCGTAGAAGGCAAAGTAACACAACAATAATCGAATCATGAATACAACATTAGCACTACCAAAAATTGAAACAAAACCAAAGGCAACAAAAGCACAATTGATTGAAGCTCTCGTCATGCGTGAACGAGAACTATGGAATGAGAAGCGAGATAGCATTGAGGCTAGGATCAAACCTCTTCGCGAGGAGATTAACAACAAGGCGTATGAGCTTATGCTCAAGTCAGACAAGGATTCATTCAGATTCTTTACTAGGACATACTCAAATATTCCACATATTGAAGTTGAGTTTTTTGCCAAAAGTCCCGCTATAGCAAGTTTGATTAAACGGATTGGGGAGATCGATAAAGAAGCTCCAACTTGGTTTGATGAGGTTCGAGTGAAGGCTCACATCAAGGATAGCTTGGCGGCACCAAAGAAAGAGAACCCCCTGCTTGGTAATCCAGAAGTTACATCAGCCCTTGATTCGATTCTTGGATCAATCAATGGAAGACCATTAGCTATCTGCTCTCAGGATGTAGAAGTTGTAACCGAATAATTTTATGATAGACCAATACTCTAAATACAAGGACAACAAAGAAGTAAAGATTATCACATGCTCATTCCACGGAGATAATCGTGGCTACAGCTACCTGTGTGACTTAGATGTCAAGGTTGGTGATACAGTTGTAGCTAGAATGAGAGATGGTGAGATGAAGTGCTTGACAGTTCAAGCTGTCAAGGACTCATCACACATCATGCCTAATCCTCCATTCAAGAAATACGCTTGGGTGTGTCAGTTGATTGATCCAATTGCTGTTTATAAATACATTGGCATTGATGATGACATCGGAGTGAAGTCTAATGCCGCTGAGCTTGGAGCCGTTGAAGTTCCGAAGCCAGCTCCACCAAAAGATGATCTTGATGAAAGGATGAAATCGATCTTCGGATGAACTACGAAGCAACAATCCACATAGCTCAGGAAAAGGACGGGCATTACTATGTCCTTGCTGGATGGAGTCGTGCCATTGTTGGTGACAAGAATAATTACTTCCCGATCTACCGTGACATGGGTAATCGGGAAGCCAAAGCTCATGCCCACCTTGGCTCATATCAGTTTCCGAAGTCTGAGAATAAACATAAGACAATGGAGCAAGCCGAGGCTTGGGCTGAGCAATACAAGCTCTATGTTCGCCGAGTCATAAGTATGCCATCAGCCTTCAAGGTTGGTCATTCTTGTGCTTGGTGGGAGTAGAAACTTACAAATAAGTTGTTAGAAAAATAATTGAAATTAGTTATTGACTATCGGCTGCATTTGTGTAGAGTCTCCCCAGCGAAAGCAACTTGTCATCCTCGCACGATACAAGAGAAAGATTTCTAGTCTAATAAAAACTGGAATGTTCACCCTGATCGTCGTGCGAGGATGATCAGGGTGTTTCCGTTTTCAGATCTAGGAGTCGCCACCAAGCCGCTATGTCGATCTGGACAACAGCCGAGGTTGTAGGCGACAGTTAAATCATTCAGCCAGCTATAACACTCCGTCCTCTAAAATGGGTAGCGGAGCCTCTTATAGCGAGTCTTTCAACAGACTTAGTAGGAGAGTGTTAGGGGTGCAATTCCCACCGTCTCCGAATAAGCGCTGCGATGGCCTTGTGGACAGAGAGCCAAAGTAAATCGCAGGGGAGACACAGGGATTAAGGTTGAGGTTTTACGGAGCTTAACGGCAACCGCCATACGAAAGCATGGCTAGCCCCTGTGTTGAGGATAGGGAAAGCCTTCAGGACATTATGATCAGGAAGGTATAACCAGTGACCCTCAAACCAATGATGCGACATCCCAACCCGAAGCGGTGAGAATGTAGATAAGTTGATGGTTCTGACCTGCTACACCATAGGTAGTCACTTATGGGATAGTAGGGAGAGAACCGTTCGCTCCAAACCCATCCTCGCAATGAGAAGAAGCCAATAACACAGCAGAAATAAGATCGATAGAGGAAGCTAGGAAAGTTTATCGAATAGCCAAGGAAATAGCGAAACATTTCAATTCGTTAAAGACAAACAATCAATCAATATATTTTAATCATGAAAAAATTCTACGCAATACCAGAGAACTTAAAAGAAGAAAAGATGCTTAGATCTGAATCCTATGATGAGGTTTTGGATATGGCAAAGTCAAGGCTAGCTCAAGATCCAAGCATCAAGAGTTATGAAATTGTTGAGGTTATTTCCAAGGCTCATGTTATCGTTGATGTGAATGTCGAATGCTACAATGGGAGCTATCTTGAGGATATAAAATCAAAATGTTTTTTTGATCCACTTCCAGCTGGATTGCCAGCTCCACCTACAGGATTTATTTATTTTGGCAAAAAGCCTATTTACAAAAATTCCGATGATCTTCCTTTCAGTATGAATATAGCGTTATTTATAGAACGTTGGCACTTAGTCAGAAAAGGAACTGATGTTGATGCTCATTATGCGGTCAGGGCTGGAACAAAGCAATACGATGACGCTATGGAGGCATATAGAAAAGGAGGGCCAATCTAATGCAAATGAAGCCATACAGCTGGCATCTCGATATTGGATTCCATATCATCGAGAAGCTTACTTCAAAGCCTCAACCAAAGAAGTATCGCAAATACAAATTAAGCAAACTGCCAATGGTTAAAGCGAGATCATCTAAAATAAAAAATCCCCTTGTTGATCGATTCGTGCTCGCTTCGGTGAAGGGCGATCCAACAAGAGATAGCCACATGGAAATGTTGAGAAATTCTATCTTGCCAGTTACGCAAGATTTTGAAAAGGTTCTCAAGTGGCTGAATACTGTCACAACCTAAATTATGAAGAAACTAATCCAAACCGTATTATTAAAACTGTTTGCTGGCGCTCGACGCAAACGCCTAGCAATTGAAATCAAGCAACACAAAGCGCTGATGCTGGAAGCCATTAACCTTCCGAACATGCAGCGCAAGAGAGTTATCAAAAAGAAGCTGTGGGACTACCGCAAGAAGATGGATACACCTGAAGGTCAATACATCTCTTGGTGGTGTGATGCAGTCAAGCAAGCTGGTAAGGCTATTGATGCATTGCGCAAAAAAGATGGCAACCCTAACCTAGTGATGAGCGACATCAACTTCCATGAAGAGCACTATGAAAAAGCAGCATCAAGTGATCCTAACTTGTCTGGAGATCAATCTCTCCGAGGCTAAGTCAAAACAACTCAAGGAGATGATCAAGGAGCAGATCAGGGAGTTCAAAGAATCAATCAACAAGAAGCCGAAGCAAGTTCCAAGCTGGCTCGATAAATGGTAAAACTTATGAATAAGTCTCCATGCTCACTATGCGGCTCAAGGGATTGGCCGAACGAGTATTCTCCATGCCCACAATGCAAACCTTCAGAGTGGTCAACAAACGAGGATCAAGATCCCATCGATGAAGATCGTGAAGATTTTCATGATGATTGAACTTTTTTCTTTACACATGAGGAATTATGTGTAGAGTCAAAACAAGTGTTCGCTGTTTATGAAGCCAACGATCACTTACTGTAAATGCAAAACTAAATGCTCTCCAACACCGTTGATCGAATAGTAGGTCGATTGCTTCATAGCGGTTGTTGGAGAGCGCCTTAATTATTATGAATAAGAAAAACTGGGAATTAGCAAAGAAGCTCGTTGTATTTTGTGATATGTTTGAGCCGAAACTTGATTATATGAAGACTCTTGATCAGCTTGCATCTGGACTCGCTGAGTTCGATGGAATTGGAATCACTTGGAGAGAGCCGAAGTTGACGAAGCCTGAGCAACTCCTTGCGGACATGCGAGAAGTGGCGCATAACGCTGTCAGCGATATTATGCTTCGTGATGACTTCAAGCAGCTAAAAGTTGATACTATTGTAAAGATGGTATGCGTGAAGCATTTCGAGCTTGCTCTCGATAAGCCTCAAGTCTTCAAGCGTATCATTCGTGAAGTCATTCAAGAAGCGACAGCCCCGATTGGTGTTGTGCTTGAAGAAGGTAAGATTCAGATGAAAGAGTCTGAGATCAATCCAGCCATGCGAGAGTGGGCTGTAAAAAACGGAATCGAGATCACTCCGCTTCCAGATCAAACCATGTAAAATATGCTCTGGGATTATCAAGAAGATGCCGTAGCAAAGACAGGTAAGTGCTTCAAATGGAGTAAGCGAGTTATCCTGACGATGCCTACTGGCTCTGGCAAAACTAGATGTGGTTGCGCTATTGCGTTGCGCTCATCGAAGAAAAGCAAACTTGTTGACATCCTAGTTCATCGCGACGAGACAGCCAAGCAGTTTCAGGCAACACTGAGGCTGCTTGGCCACGATCCTGAGATGTGCGTTGCATCGAACAAGAAGGTCAACTGGGACGCTCCGATCATCATTGGAATGGTTGAGACATACCACAAGCGGAAAGCTTCTCACAGTCGTGATACTGGCTTCATATTGATCGATGAGGCGCACCGAGGAGAGTTCAGGAAAGTTGTCAAAGGCTTTGATGGGCCTGTGCTAGGATTGACTGCTACACCGCTTGCAGCATCCAAAGACAAACCACTCAACGAATACTTTCAGGCTTGCTTGAATCCGATCAAGGCTTCATGGCTGATCGAGAATCAATACCTGTGTGATCCAGAGTTCTTTGTTCCGAAGTTTGACGGCAAGAAACTCAAGATGGAGAAGGGTGAGTTCACTGAGCAGTCACAGCTTGCTGAGTTCATGGCTCCTAAGCTCTACAAGGGCGCTCTTGACCAGTATATGAAGCTTGCCTATGGAGAGAAGGCAATCTGCTACAACGTCTCTGTAGAGCATTCTCTGCGCATGCACGAGGAGTTCACGATGTCTGGCATCAAGTCATGGCATGTTGACGGCAAGACACCTATGGAGCAGCGTCACAAGATCTTTAGTGACTTTGCTGAATACGAAGGAGCATGTGTCCTGCACAACGTAGGAGTAGCCACCACTGGGACTGACATTCCATCAGTCAATGTTATCATCTTGAATCGAGCTACTGGCCAATACTCTCTGTATCATCAGATGGTTGGTCGTGGTGCTCGCGTGATCAAGGGGCTTAAAAATAAGTTCAAGATCATCGACATGGGTGGTAACTCTCCAAGGTTCAAGTCGCTCGGTGTCTATGGTCAGGACGTTGACTGGCAATACCTGTTCAACAATCCAGATGGTCAGTATGACGGCAGGAAGCCAAGGGACATCAAGAAGTCATGCCCAGTGTGCGCCAAGACTATTCCAATTAGGGTGACTACATGCACCGTATGCCAATATCGATTCACCAAAGAAGAAGCACTGAAGGAAGCTGAGCTTAGTCGCGATCTTGTCCTGATGAGGGACGTGGCTCGTGAGTATATGCCCAACTACCTTAAGAAACCAATAAAGGAGATGAGCTACCGCGAGCTTTGCGAGTATGCAAAATACATGGGACTCAACCCAAGATGGGTTGGTGTTCAGATGGGTCTAAGAAAAAGAAGTAGAATCTTAAGATGAGCGAGGAAGAGCTAAAAAGAATTGGAGCAATGTGCTTTAACTGCCATTACTGGGCTGGAAAAATAAAAAAACAAAAAGGATACTGCTATAAGTGGCATCTATCTGGATCAAAAGATGCACCAGAAGGCACATTCGTTTGCACGGCTTGGGAAAAAAGAAAGAACGCAAAACTAAAGCCATGAAACCACGCAATAGAGCAACAAGTGCTGAGATTCAGTTCATCCAAGCTAATCATAATATGCGACCACGCGATTTGGCGAAGCAGCTTGGATTGATTCAGAGCGTTGTTACCTATTGGCTGAGGTCATGCAAGCCAAGGAAACTTACAAATAAGTCGAAGTCAAAAAGCATAAAGCCGATCAGTTCAAAGTTGAGTAAAGGCTTAGTGCTATACAAAGAAGCTCGACTTGCCCACTTGGATCAGGTAAAGGCCTGTGAAGTGTGCGGCAATCAAGACAACCTGAGTATCCATCACATAGCTGGAAGAAGCGGTAAGCGACTCTATGATCGCGAGAACTTCCTCGTTGTCTGTATGGCTGGATCAATTCACCTAAACGAGAAATACCCTGAATCAAATCAAACAGAAGGATGCCACCCTTGGATCGAGCGCAACTTAAAATTAGCGAGAGAACTCGGATACTCCAAATCAAAAATAAAATAAACCACAACCATGATCGACATCATCAAACAACACCCAGTATTTGCAGCGTTTTGCACAATCATCGGCATCTATGCGATTGTTTTTGTGCTTTGCCTGTGTCAATCAGCTAAAGATAACTACGAAGACTAACTGAATATGAGTAATAGACCGAGGACAGATGCACTCTTTGAGAGATGCAAAAACAAAAGCAACATTGAATGCATGGCAGAATTAGAGGAATTGTGTCGCACAATAGAAGAAGAACTTTCGCAGTCTGTAGAGGCAAATGCAGGACTCATGCGTTCTTGCGACTACCTAGAGCGAGAGCTTGACGACATGACAAAACAGCGCGACCATTACAAAGCGGCGTGCGACCAATACAGTGAGGATGAAATGCTTTGCAAGCTTGCCGAAGTAACAAAGCAGCGCGATGCGTTGGCGGAGGTTTTGAAATCGCTTTGCAGAGCAATCATCAGCGAGGAGCCGCACGGCATTACAGGCTTGCTTAAACGGTCGGAAGCCTTCCTAGCAGCCACGAAAGGAGGGAGCCATGAGTGATACGCCAAGGACATTCTGGGCTATTGAAGAATATCGAAGATATGGAGGTTCTCCGCAAAACGAGCCTGTTTTTTCAAGCGATATGAGTGATTTAGAAAATAAACTAAACGCTACCACCGCAAAGTGCAATATACTGATAAATGAGCTTGCCGACATGACCAAGCAGCGCGATGCGCTATCTAATGCTTTGGCTGAGGTTAGAGTTTGGGGATACCGATCAACAAAAGAGCGTTTAAGCGTATTTATCAATAAGGCACTAGCAGCCACGAAAGGAGAAAGCCATGCTACATTACAAGGATAAAACATTTTGCCCGTTTTATGAAACCTGCGACAAAAAAAATGAATGCGGTCGTGCATTAACTCCAAAGGTAAAAGCCGCAGCCGCTAATTGGTGGGGTAGCGACAATGCACCGATAGCAATGTTCGTAGAAAAACCAGAATGTCACACTGATAACGCTGTTAACGATCAAATCCACACAACACCACACTAAAATGCCCGACATCAAAAATCTACGTCCAAGCGACTATCCGTATCCGCAGCTTCGGGATGTTCCGAGTGCGGATTGTAGTGCGATGCCTTGTTCGGTTTGGATTTCGATCCTGAAGGAAATGCCCGATGATTGGGCAACAGTTAATCTTTACAGTCAGCAAACAGAAGAAGTCTTTAGTGGATACTACTCTCCCGAAGATGGTGGAGAAAACAGCTTTGTGGCTCACCATGTGAATTATGGATTTAGCCTAGAAACTGTAACTCATTGGTGTCCGCTACCTGATCCACCTGCAAAAGAAAAATGCAGGAACTGGATGATACAAAATCTGCAATCGTGGCCACGAAAATGCCCAACGTGCGAGCATGGGCCGTGCCTTTTTATTTCGCCGAACGCTGAGTCCATCCACGGCGGAAAGGAGACTGAATCATGAGTAGTGTTGTAGGCGTTGGATGCGATGACTTGTTAGCCCAAAAGAGGTTGCAACTCAAAGCGGCACGGCGCGAGTCCAAGAAAGCGGCGATGCGCGGACGGCATAACTGGGGCGATTTCAACCGCGATCAGCATATCAAAGCACTGGAGCGCGAGATTCAAATTCTTCGGGCTAACGCTTATTCACCCGACCTGAATCCCAATAATAAACAACCATGAACACACCAGAAAAAGAACTATCGGAATCTCTGCTTGCAGCCTGCAAAGCGGCGGGGATTGAGTCGCCTAAATATATCGCGCAAGATAAAAACGGCATAATATGGCATTACGGGTTAAAGCCATACATGTCAAAACTCTACCAAACATGGCAGTGGGCAGAGAATGACGATGGCGCTGTCAATATCAACCACCCGCGCTACGCCGCCGACTGGAAATACAGCTTGCTTGAGTGGGTTGAGCCAATAGAGGAAGTTGACGCTAGTGATATTAGCTATAACAAAATGAACAGTGAATACGCTGGACGGAGAGACGAATATCAGATTTACAAGCGTGCTTGGAGTGATGCTCTCACATGGTGGGATGCTAGCGAACAGCCAAGCGGTATCGAAGCTCTAGTATGCGATGACATAGCCAAACGGCAGCAAGTAGGCATTACCAAGTATGGCACTACCGTAGCGGACAATCCGTTGACGCACCAGCAATGGTTACAACATGCTTACGAAGAGGCGTTGGATTTGGCGATTTACCTAAAGAGAGCGATGAGCGATAAAGGATGTAGCAATGACTGAAGAACAACAAAGAATAGCAATAGCAGAGGCTTGCGGGTGGCATTGCAATCAATTTGGGCTATGGGGTATCGACTTTGCAGATGGTGTTTCTGGATCACCTCCAGACTACCTCAACGACCTCAACGCGATGCACGAGGCGGAAAATTCTGTGATATTTGCTGATAGCTCATTGGCAGAAGAATACGGAATGCGACTAGGCAAAACCTATCACCCAAGATGGTTCATAGACGTAACAGGCTCACAACTCGCGGCAATGTGTCATGCAACCGCAGCGCAACGAGCCGAGGCTTTTTTAAGAACAATTGGAAAATGGGAGGATAAACAATGAATAAACCAATACAATGCACGGAGCTTCCTGATCACGATCCAACTAATTTTGTAGTCGTGGCCACACAAGAAGAGTCCAGTAAGTATCTCGACAAGGGATATGCAGATGTGATCGTAGTGACCCACATGAAGCTCTCATGGGCTATTGAGGTTGCAGAGATTGTCTTACTGGATACTGACTGCGATCTGATCATGGACGACATCAACAAGTTCTCACTGGCTACCTCAAACCACATGGAGCGAGGAGCTATGATGAAGTCTTTCCTGAGCAAAACTCCAAAACTTACAAATAAGCTGATCATGCGAACAGATGAAAGGCTCGATTCCCTTGACAGGATGATCGAAAATATTTTTCAATAAATGTAAAAAAGTTCTTGCATTCTACACTTTACTGTGTAGAGTGCATCTCACGCCGCGAGGCGCAACAAACAAACCGTATAATAAATTAGAAATATGAATGCAGAAGAAGCAAGAAAGAAGTTAGAAGAAAAACGCAAATTGCAACAAGTCGGAATGTCAACGATCGCTCCGAATCCAGCAAACTTAACACTGAAGTGGTCTTTCTTCAATGAAGAAGTCAAGATCGACGGTGGACGCACGGCAAACTTGCCAAGCGGTGCTTTTCAATTCCAAGAGAAGCAACAAGACGGAACATGGAAGAGACACAAGATCACTCAGAAGATGTTCGCAATGGCTGTCATCGATCACACGACGATTCAGATCAATGGATCTGAGTTTGATGGTCAACGCATGGTTCGCTCTTATTGGTCGAATGAAATGCGTATGAGCGATGTGATGACTACTCCGTTTATCCTTAAGATCAAAGGAGCTGAGAAAGATGCGAAAGCAAAATCCTTTGCTGGATCATACAAAGACCTCAAGGACGATCATGGCATCAAAGGTCGTATGCACGTTATCTATGGTGTTACACCACAGGGCAAACTGGTGAAGCTGGTTCTTCCATACTACTCGTATAGCCTTGGAACCGACAAGTTCCAGACGCACGGTGACACATTCCTCGATGCTGACAAGAAGTCCAGCAAGGGAGGCCTCAACAACTGTTTGTTGACTTATGATGGGTTCCATGAACTCAAGAATGGATCAACGACATACACATCTCCAAAGTTCAAGTTTGAAGAAACCATGAATGATGAGATGATTGTTCTAGCCGCTCAGGCCAGCGATACACTCGATAGCTGGTATGCAGAGTATCATGCATCGAACTTGGCATCACTCGCAAGACTCGAAGGCAAAGCCCCTGATGAGACTTACCAAGGCAGAAGCCAACATGGATCTGAGAATCAAGCAGCAGCAGCACCCACAAGTGAAGCGGCTGAAGTTGAATACGAAGAAGAAGGGGACGATATTCCGTTCTGATCTATAAAATAATACAGATAAACTTCGGTGCTGCCGTAACATAAATCGGCAGCACCACCAACCAACACCAAAACATCAATACATACATATCATGGCTAAACAAACTAAAATTACGAAGGACACACTACTTGAAATCAATGGACAACAAATCACAGTCAAAGCATGGCTCAAATCATACGCAAAAGAAAAAGGCTACAAGTCTTTTGAAACGAAAGCTGGTAAGCTTAGCGCGAATGACTTTGCTGGCCTTCTCTTTGACTATGCAATTAGCGGAGGTGATGTTGACGATGCTCTTAGCGATTATGTTGATGACATCGCTGAAATTTCTGCAATTATTCAAGACAATGTGGTCACTCCTAAAACGTCTGCTGAGCTGAAGGCTGAGCGCGATGAGGCTGCTGCTGCTGCCAAGGAAGCTGCTGATGCTGAGGCTGCTGCTGCCAATGAGGCACAACTAGCCAAGGTCAACTCTTTCGCCGAGTCCATGGAAAAAGGCTCCGAGGCAACCAAGACTGTCTCTGCTGGCTTCTTTGACGGCATTCGCAAGTCATTCCCGACTTCGATCACAGTTGATGCAACTGGCAAAGTCGAGCTGTCGGACAATGTTACAATTGAGGATGTGGGTGTAGCATTCGGTGCTGCTATCCAGCTCAATCAAACCACTGAGTTCACTGGTAACATGCTTGGCTTCATCATCGGTGAACTTACCAATGCCGCTGTTGCTGCTGGTGTGTATGCAACCAAGAAGGATTGCGCTGCTGACATCGCTGCTCGCCTTGAGGAGTCCAAGATCAAGTCTCTGTCGGTCAAATCGATTGAGAACCTTGCTCGTGTTGCTGACCGTATCCCAGCTGACAAGCGCAATGAGGCAGTGCCAGCCACGGTCTATCACCATATCGCTAACGTCAAGCAACCAAAGCAACAAGGTGGTGAGTCTGACTCCAAGTTCAAGTCACGCAAAGATAAATACAACAAGCAGATCGACTCTATCCTTGATAAGGTCAAGTCTGGTGAAGTATCGGAAGTCAAAGAGGTTAAGTCTTTGATCGATCAACTTCAGAAGAAGTCTGGCTTGAAAGAGGAAGCTACCTATACCGCTGGCGACTATGCCAAGATCTTCATCGAGGCAACTATCCTGCAAGGCTTTGTCGGCAAAGATGGAACTCTTGCATTGATCGGCGGAACTGATGGCGAGTCCATCGAGCTTACTCGCGACGATCTCAAAGAAGTTGCCAAGTCGGTATTGTCCCACTTGACGAACCTCAAGGGCATCGATCCAAAATCAGACCTCATTGTTAGTCAGCTGCTTGTTGGCTACAAGGGTGTGATTTTTGAAACTTCCCTAGAAGCGTAATTATCAAGCGCTGACATACCGCTTAAAGTATGTCTCCACACTCCAGCTCCAGCAATGAGGGGATAGGACTTTTACCTGCGGTGGTGCAACACTGCTAACAGCCTTGTCTGGCAAAGTTCTATTAGCGACCTGATCTGGGGTTGGAGTGTGGGAAACCACAAGGTGCTCGTGATGACATCAGATAATCATACTATGAGCTTAGGCAGCGAGCGCGTGTAGCTGCTGGGCAAGCAAATGTAGGAATATCCTCTGGTTGACAGCTGGAATAGACAGCAAAACTTACAAATAAGTCTAAATGAAGGTAGAACTATTAAATCACTTTGGAGACGATCTAATGATTGTCAGCGCAGCTCGTGTCTCTTACGATAAGGAGACAAAAGAATTTAGGGAAAAGGATGCAAGGCTAATCAAGTTCTTGATCGATCACAAGCACACATCACCATTCCGTCACCCTCAACTACAGTTTAGGATTGAATGCCCAATCTATGTTGAGCGCCAACTCTTCAAGCATCAGGTTGGCATGACGGCTAATAGCATCAGCGGTCGCTATGTTGACTTCTCAGATGAGTATGAGCAGCCGACACAATATCGCTATCAATCTAAGGATAGCAAGCAAGGTAGTGATGGAAATGTAAGCAGCATAATGAATGAAGTCTTCACCGAAGATGTAGAGAAACTCATCAATGAGTCCAAGAGGATCTACAATATGATGATTGATTTCGGTGTTTCAAAAGAGCAAGCTCGATGCCACTTACCATTGTGCTTGATGACCAAGTTCATCTGGACTGGATCATTTGCTGCATTCATGCACCTGTTCAGCTTGCGCCTGAAGCCAGATGCCCAACAAGAGACTCGCGAGGTTGCTCAAGCAATGCTCGAAGCGATCCACAATCTTGATGGACAACCATTCAAAAACTCGCTAGAAGCTCTTGGATACACAAAAGATAAACTATGAACAATTACGATGACGCATTCATGGCTCGGTTCGCATACCACTACGCAAGGACTGGTAGCGTTCCGCAGTGCATTCCGCTTCTACTTGATGACTTCCCATACATGGAGGTCTTCAACAAAAATGATCTCAATCAATTGAGGATCAGGAAGCGTAGGCAGCTGGGAGTCGATCTATTGCAGGAAGAGCGCGAGCGACACATCGATGAAATCAGCAGCCTGAATACAATGGCTATTGATAACATCAAGAATGGCAAGGATGCAATCGATGAAGGCATGGATGTATTGATCTCAAAGCTACAGCATTGCAATATCCTACTGCAAGAGCATGAAGTCGGGACAAAGATGTTCAGCGTCTTGCTGATGACGCAAGAGAAGCTAGCTACACAGATCTCAAAATACACTGGGATCGATGCCGCGATGGATGTTAAGAAAGCCATGGCCCTTACCCTACTCAAGCAAGGCAAGCCAGACGAGGCTCAAGAAGCGATCACTGGTATCAAAAGAGTTCAAGAGTCTCTGATCCCTCAGATCATGGATGGGTCTTATGATGCCGATGATGATGACGATGAGACAATAGAAGTATAATTAAATTCTCCAACAAAATGAAAACTAAACTACAAACACTGTGCGATAAATTTATCGCCGATCCAAAAATACCAGAATATATTTCTCCTAGCCAAGTGAACCAGTTCCTGTCGAACAAGATGGGATTCATTGGTCGCCTAGTTGGATTTGACCGAAAAGACAACATCAACTTCCAGAAAGGAAATACTCTTGAAAGAGCTGTAAATTTCTATTTTGACGGGGTAGATGCCAAATACCTTAACGTAGTGCCAGACAGCCTCATCCATGCCTCTCAGGGCAATCCTGAAGCAAGCATTGAGGCTTCTATGATCATCTTCAAGCAGGAGGCATCCAAGATGGATAAGTTCGATGAGACGCTTGAGTATTTGCCAGCACTTTCATTGCGAGCGATCCAACGATATTCTGACTACAATGGTCGTCCAGAGTGCCAGAAACCAGTTGAGGGAATTATCAATAGAGCGAATATCTTTGGTATCACTGACTACCAGTTTGCCAATATCGTGTCTGACTGCAAGGTCACTGGTCGGACTCCTACTGAGATGTCACAGCCTCACAAGAATGCAGCATACATCTACCAGAAACTTACAAATAAGGATGTCATCTACGACTACTTTATCCCGCTCAAGAAAGAGATGCGACATGTTGCTATTGAGTTTGAGTGTGACGACCTGACTGAGCAGTTGGTAAATATGGCGATTGATACAATATCTGGAATCTACATTAACCTTAATGAAGAGCCAGATTATATCATTCATTGCGCGAAGCTGTTCTTGAGTGATCCTGATCAATCTTTCGGTGACTCAGAAGAGATTCAATACTACATGAGCAAATGACACCACTCAAAGCAGTTGAGACATTCCAAGAAATCTGGAGCTTCTGGCCAAACCAAGATGACATGGGCGGCTCGATGACTGGATTGAAATACATCTGCACAACGGAGGGCTTATCGCAAGATAAGCTCGTCCTTGCGGCAAAGTGTTACGCAGCTGAGGTAGATGTCGAATACTGTCATCGTCTTGGAAACTGGATGCGTGACGGTCACTATATTGGCTTCTACTCAATGAGCGACAAGCAGCTCAAAGAGCATCACGGAAAAATAGTAGCAATTCAAGAGTCTTGCCAAAAGCTGATAAGCAATTGGAATAAGTGCCATGAAGTATGCGACAAATTCTACCCGTGCTTAGCTATCGATGAGCGAGCAGTCCTTGTTCGCAAAGCTATGAGATCCAAGTTCTTTTCCGAGAACTGGGAAGAGGGTTTGCGCAAGCTCTACTTGCTGATGTCTGGAACATTCAATGACGACGATCCAAGGGCATTCATTCGATGCACTGTTCAGTGGTTCACCACAATCTCTCCAGAGAAGTTCCAGCTTGCAAAGATACTCGAAGGTGAATATGGTGATCCTCCAAGGATCAAGAAGCGTAAGAGATTAAAAGAACCAGAACAAGCACAAGACTTTACAGACCCGAAGGATGCGCTAGACTTTTTCAACAATATATAAAAATTATGACACCACTCAAAGGAAAACTTATTTATAAGCTGATCACAAAGCAGGACGGAAAAATTATCCTTCCTGATACGGCAAAGAACAGATCGACAGCATCAGTTGTTGTTGCAGTGAATGATGATGGATCTGGTATCCATGCAAATGACATCATTCTACACAACATGAGATACAATGGTCGAGTCGAGCATTACATTGTCGATGGTGAAGATCATAAGATCATGGATACCGATGACGTATTTGCAAAGGTGATCGGAGGAAACATCATACCAGTGAAAGATTGGATCTTCTGCAAGATGGTGATCCCTGAGTCAACTATCGCTGGAGCATTCAATATCAAAGACTGCAAAGAAGTCATTGTGTGCTCAGTTTCGGTCAATGGCGATAAAGGGTTGCCAATCAACATTGGATCAAAATACCTAATCTCTGGATGGGAGAAAGATATGCAACAGTTCCAGTTCGATCCAAATGGCGACTGTTACCTATTCATGAAAGCTGACAACCTTGTTGCAGAGGTAATTCCATCACACGAGAATGTGATACCAATGTTCAAAAACTAACATGGAAACAGAATATGCAATGCCTCATGCGCTTGGCCCAGAAAAAGCGCTGATCAGCATGATGCTCAAAAACAATCTAGTCCAGTATCCACGCTTTGTTGATGCTGGCATGACGATTGAAATGTTCTACCTTGGATCTCATATCAAGGTAGGATCAATCATCGCTGAATACACGAATAACAACGAATCAATAGAGATGATCTCTTTGGTTCAGTCATTGATCGAGAAAAGAGTTCTTGATGATCTTGGCGGAGCGTCTGCTGTAACTGAGTTGTTCGGGTATGCCATCAATGATGCGCAGTTTGATAGGTTCTGCGAGATCGTGAAATGCAAGTATATTTGCAGGAAAATGATCGAGCTTTCACTGAGGATTCAGGATCAGGCTCCAGAGTCCAAGGAGGAGGTTCAGAGCTTGATCGGCGAGACTGAAGTTGGCGTTAGCGAGTTGAGTTCTCTATTCCATCCGAAGTCAACGTCATCAGTCAAGGGAGCTATCAACAAAGTCCTCCATCAGTTCCAAGAGATGATCACATGCGATAACCCAAAGAGCCTGTTTGGCATCACTACTGGGTTTGATCGTATGGATAACTTTACACTTGGCTTGCGACCACAAAATGTATTCATCATCGGCGCTAGACCATCAGTTGGCAAGACGGCCTTCATGAACAACATCACAAACTCTGTGTGCGTTGAGCAGCAGAAGCCGACACTTGTGTTCTCATGCGAGATGTCAAAAGAGGCAATCATCAGCCGTATGATTTACTCATTGGCTAGGATGCCGTTCCACAAGCTCACAAATCGCTCAGGACAGCGCTACATCCCATCCAAGGAAGAACTTATCAGGATGCGTGAAGCTGCGCTTAAAATCAACGCAGCGCCACTTTATATCGAGGATAAGGGTGGTATCACGATTGAAGATCTCAAGACCACGGCTCGTCGCCACAAGCGGCAGTTCGACATCAAGTGCATCATGATCGACTACCTACAGTTGATTCGATGCTACAACAAGATGGCTCAGTCATCCAAGAACGCAGAAGTCACTGAGGTTTCCGCTCAGCTCAAAGCCTTAGCTAAAGAGTTGGATATTCCAATTATTTGCTTGAGCCAGCTGAATAGGAACGCAGCAAATAGCAAGCGCCCAAGGATGTCAGAGCTTCGTGACTCTGGCTCTATTGAGCAGGACGCAGACATCATTGGATTACTTCACCGATACGACTACGAAGGCAACACGGAGCGTAAAGGGGAAGCAGAGATCAACATCACAAAAAACAGAGAAGGGCCAACTGGCATTATTGAGCTTGAGTGGCATGCAGAAATCACACAATTCATCGAAAGGCCAATTCACGCACAATGAACAAAATAGCTTATACAGTGAGAACATACAGCAGAGTCCATAAGTCTCCTGTTGGAAATATGCAGTTCGCGATACTTGCTGCATTGGCAGCATCTAAAGAATCAATGACATCGCCACAGCTAAGGGAAGCGACATCGATCAATAACCCAGCCTCAATGATACCAAAGATGGGCGACTACGTTACTGTTGAGAAATCAAGAAAAATAGATGGAAGATGGACTAACTACTACAAAGCCACTCCAGCTGGAATTAAATTAGTTGTAGATATTTTATCATGACAAAAGATCAAAAAATAGAATCAGAGCTTAGAAAATACTGTGTAAATGTAATACCGATCGGCGGCAAGGAGCCAGAGCATATTGCTGGCGAAAACTGCTGGTGTCACCCTCTATCCTTGCAGGACGGAAGGGTGCTAAGGCATAACGCCAAAGACTGCCGCGAGGCTTTTGAACGAAAGCACAAAAGATGTCGCAGCAGTCATGAGATCTGGATTAAGGTCAGATCGGCTATCAGCGCTTCACGCGAATAGTCTTTACCCTTGCTCCATTCTTTCTTGCTCCTTCGCCTTTGCGGCCACGGTTAGCTGATCGTGGCTGCAACTTCAGGTTACTTGGAGCATTTGTTCCGCCTTTGCTCACGGGCTTGATGTGAGCAACATCTTTGTCCTTCATCATCTGCTCAGCGCGAGCTTCACCGTATTTCTCGGTGAGCTTTTCTTTCATGATTGCGCGAGCTTGATTTCTCTTCACCCGATGGCCTACGGTTACTTTACCGTAGGCCTTGTCATATTTTGCTTTGTTCGATTTCATCTTAGGAATGGAGTCTTTGGCTTATTTGTAAGTTTGTCAACTTCTTTACCAGCTCGCTCGTTTGCGCTGTCTCGGTTCTTGGAGAGTTCATCATCCATGCGTTGAAGTTGTCTTGCGATTCTGTTGACATCTGCTTGTCCGAGTCCGAGTGCTGCCATGTAGGTGATCATGTCTGGAACGAATGCGCGAGCTGTCAGGAAATCCTTGTCTGCTCTCGTCATATCCTCAACACCTTCTTTCACCGATGTGAAGACTGGATCGAGCATGCCGCCAACGATGCCACCGAATCCACTCTTGTCCTTCTTGTCGTAGAAGTATGGAATGTATTGAACGGCTTGTGCGTTGACAATCGATTCACCGATTTTGGCTGCTTTGCGTCTATCGCCCATTGCAAGAGCCTCGCTCTTCTCTTTCTTGAGGTTTCCAACGATCAGGTCTTGAGCCTCTTTGTGGGATTGCTCTGCCATCGAGTTTGGAACCATCATGAAGATTTTTGGAGCGAAGCCATCGCCAACAGATCCAACGATGTGCAAGTTCTGCAATTGATCGCGAACCATTGACTTCATCAGTGAGTCACCGCTGGCTTGTTGCTTCATGAAGACCACCGATTTGCGGATCGATTTGGCATCTGCCAATTTGCGCTCAGCCATGGTGACTGCCATGTCTTTTGCTGCCTTGCTTGGGTAGTATTTGTTTCTGGCTTCTTCGAGTTCAAGTTGAGCATCTTCGATGGCTCCGTCCTCGTCGTCCCATGCGTCCTTAATTGCCCCTGCAAGCGCATAGACCATCATCGCCCCTACAATGTGTCGAACTCCAGTGAAAGTGGCTTGCTGAGCCATTATGGAGCCAATCTTGCGGTATTCAGCGATGCGCTCTGCTCTTCCTTCTGGGGACTTGTCGCTTTGTAGGGCAACAATGTTCCGAGCGGCTGCAAGCATCTGGCTGCTCATGTTGTGAGCTGAGCTTTGGAAAGATCCAGTGAGCGAGCGAAGCAGGAAGTAATGCTGCTTGTGATCGCTCATCCAGTAGCTGCGACCAGCTGCGCTAGATGGGCCTACGAACTTAGCAAGCTGACCTTGAGCTTGCGCTGTGTAGTATGGATTGCTGTAGTTGTCGATGTCATAGTCACCGTTTGTTGGCATCTGTCCAGACTGCTTGACTGCTTTCATGTGCTCAGCCAAGAAGATCAGCTCAGCTCCAATCTTGTCACCGTAACGTAGCGAGATTGTCATGAATTTACGAATCTGATCAAGGCCTTGCCAGCCCTTGTCGAGCATGGAGTTCAGTTCAGATCCAGCATTGTTAACATGGCGCTCAAATTCGCGAATTCCTTGAGTGTTTCCACGCTCATAGAGGTCAGTGTTGTTCTTGAGCAACCAGTCACGATACTTGTTGTAGTTCTTAGACCAGTAGATCATCGCGTCGATCATGTAGCCGATATTGCCCTCTTCGCGAGCAGAGTAGTCAACCACTGCTGCTGTCGATTGTTGGGCAATCTGACCAACTCCAGAGAGCATCGATCCTTGGATAAGTCCGAGGACTTTCTTAAGTCCGCCGACAAACCCTGTTGCTGGCTCTGTGGCTCCATAGATTTGAACCATCTGGTGAGTAATCTTTTCCTTGATGATTGAGAGCTGATTCACTACTTCTGGCTGGCTACCGAAGATCGTCTTAATCGCATTGTCTTTCGGAACACGATATGAGGCACCATCGATGATTTTCTCTTCAGTCTTGAACATGTCTGACAGAATAGCAACTGGCAGGATCGCATGCTTGTCCAAAGCGTTCTTCACTGCTTTGCGCTCAACCATGTTGAAGAAGTCCATTCCGTATGCTCTGTCTTGTCCGAGGTCATCAACACGCTCTTCATTGCTGCGAGCATTGACGTTTTGTGCAGCTACTTGGTATTCAGCTTTTGGCTCAATGCTTGTCCAGTCCCATTCATCGAGCGTTCCGTCAACCTTGAGTGCTTTGAGTGGCAAGTAGTTCACAACGGTCTGGAATGGCTTACCAAAGATATTCTCGCGGATGAATTTCTGGTTAGCAATGTCTTGTTGGAAGTAGCTTGTGATGTTTGATAGAAGGTCGAGACGCTTGTTAGCTTTTGCCTCGTTGCCAGCACCAATCCTGTTTCCGATTGTTGCATTATTCATGAACAAGTCGTGACTGTTATCAGCTTCGATGTTGATTCCTTCCAGCATGTAGTTGAGTGCTACCAAGTTGCGGTTCGCCTCACTTACAAGTCGTGCGCTTCGGTTCTGATCGATCGTTCTTTGGATCGATGTCCGAGCGCGAGTAACAGCCTTGGAGAATCCCTTGTTTGGATCTTCGCCAAGGTTATATTGACTCAGCATCGACATTACCCACAAGTAAGGGTTCGCATCAACCGTGTTATCGACATCATCATTGTAGCTCTCAATGGTTTCTTGCGACCATGATTCAGCTGCCTTACGAGCATTTTCAGCTTGCGTAAATACATTGGCTTGGAAGTCAGCAAAGAACTGGCGATCAAACCAATTACGGACTGGGGCATACTGACTGAAGCGATCAATCCATACATGAAAGTTTTCTACGTTAGCTTGGAACACCTTGTCGAAGTTGTTCAGCTGGCGCTCTAGGAAGTTCGATCTCGATGCGCTACGATAGATAGAGCGAATCAGAGGGCTATCACCAACCCGATCTGTCATGCTCTCTACAAGGGCATGCCATGATGCGACTTTGTTCTCGCGCCATTTGCGTTTTGTTGGTGTTAAGAATTGAGTATTCGATCCACCGACAATGATGGTTAGCGCGGTGCTGTTGAATACCTTGAGATCGGAATTGCTAAGGTCTTCAATTTGAGCCTCAGATAGTTCAGTGTAGTTGTCGCGAAGGATGTCCTCAAACTCTTGAGTCAAGACTCCACCGTCTTGCTCTCGCTTGTATGCGATGAAGTCTTCGACGGTTGGGAACTTCTCAAGAAGTGCAGCTTGATGGGTCTTAGCAATGCTTTCGCGTTTAGCGCGAGACTTTGCTGCCGCCTTGTCTTTGTCGGATTGACCGTCTGGATTACCTTCTGCTTCGACTGTGAACATCGCTGCTTCGATTTGATTGATGATCTTAACCATTCGCTCATACCACTCCATAGCGCCCTCCTCGGGCATTCTTTGAAGCTGGGCGACCAAACCATTGATCTCTTCTGAAATGCCCTCTGCGTCAACGTATGCGCTATTGTAGGCATAATACTGGCGAACAAGGTGCTCCATGACCTCTTCCTCGACTTCGGTTACCGTTTGATTGAACTGCTCAATAAATTCTGGAGTTCCTTCGTATGGCTTCTTGTTGTATGCCTCGATGTTGTCAGCAAACCTTAGAAGTAAGTCTTCATTGGTTGAGTTGAATGCACCCATGACGTTATCCAGTCCGCGATTGACTAGGGACAAGATTCTGTCGGCAAGCGCTCTGAACTCTGGGCTGATCTGGCTCTTCATATTGTTCTTGAAGAAGCCATTGGTTCTTGCATTGCGGAACGTATTGTAGAGCTTCTTGATCTTGTCCTGAACAGCGACTCTTTGCTCTTCTTCGATCGGCTGACCTTTGCGCTTACGGATATTGTTCCTGCGAGCAAGTGAGTCAGCATCAAGTCCAGCGTCCTCGATGGCGAATGATTTCTCATAGGCTAGCTGAACAAGTAGATCTTGATCTACTGCTTCCAGATCTCCATGGAACTCTTGGAATCTTTTGAGTAGTGAGCTTGCAGCTTTCTGGACTGTCGATCCTTTTACTGGCTTGCCAGAGCGATTGTTCTGAGAGTTGACCAGAGTATTGATCTCTTTCTGGATCGGGTTGTTTTTGATCTTGATCCCTAGTCTTGCGCTCATCTGAAGCATCGAGTGACCCATGCCGATGATTGATCTGATTGCGCTATCGCTGTAGCCAGATGATTCCTGATCTTGGAAGAGAGCGCTTGATTCTACTCCTTCGAGCTGGTATAGGGTAGATACTGATTCTCCACTTAATCTTTCTGGATTGAATATCATACTTGGCTTATCGAGTGGGCCTAGTCTCTGTAATTCAAGCCTAGCCGTGTCAGACATCACAGCGTTATAGAAATTATCATACACATCTTTGCTGACAGACTGTTTAATGATCGATAAAAACTCTCTTATCAGGTTTGCCATCTTCGAGATAAGCGTATCACCCTTTGGCTTGTTCTTGCTTTCTGTTAGGTCTGCCATTCTTTCGGCAAAGTATTCATCAAGCATTACAAACCTGTAATTTTCTCTCGTGAAGTTTATCGAGTATGCGTGTCCTTCTGGTGATAATTTCGGAAGCTTCGTGAGCTGCTTCAAGTCGGACTCGCTGGCAAAAAACTCATAAGCATCGTATTCTTCCTGCGTTAATCCATATCTACCTACAAATGCAAGGAAGCTTGGGTTCTTCTTTATGTGAGCATTCAGGTCGCGAACATAATCTTTTTTGATTTCGTTAAGTTCGCTGGAGGACAAGTAGCGACTTAGCCCATGCCAGAACTCATGTGATGTTGTCCTAGCAGTTACGCCATTTTTATTTTGGTATAGTGTCACCAAGTTATCAACGAAGTCATAAGTCCCAGCGCTGCGACCTTTGTTGCGAATAGAGATTGATGTGTCCTCTAGTAAATTTGGATTTATTGAGTTCACAAAAGAAATCATATTCCTAGCTGTGTCCGTATCAATTACACCAGATGAGCGCTCCCTTGAGATCCTTTCAATGATTGATTCAACGCCTACCTTTCTTGGTTGCTTGCGTCTTTCTGATTCCGCTTTTACCCTGTCTCTAAATTCAATTGATTCAGCAATTACTTTATTTACAGCCTTTAATGGGGTATCCGTTCTGTTTCCTTTGATCGCCTGAACGATGTCAACAATGCTGTTGAAGTTAGTTGGGCGCTGCTCTACTGCTCCATCTTGCTGGAAGAGTTGATTAGTTGTCCTTGGTGCGATAGATTTCACTGATGGAATTAAATATGCTTCAGCTTTTATGTTTGCTCCAAATTCTCCAGATGGAGGCCCCCACTCAATCCATTTGATTCCTGAATATCCAGCATCCTTCATTTTTTTCGCAAGCATCTCATGATCGATATTAACTGGCTGTAGATGCACCCAAGCTGGTGAATTGCTAAGATCCATAAAGTCATTCGATGTCACATCAATTCCAGCATCGCGCAAAACTTTTGCAAAATTAGATGTTGTGATTTTTCCAGCATCAAGATTTGTCAAGTCAAGTGTAGTTGAATCATCGATTTGCTCCTCGATCAGAACGCCGCTTTGCCCGTATGATTTTTCTGCGTATGATTTGTCTGATGTGAAATAATTCAATGCAGCACCATTGCGAAAATTTCCTCCGCGATAGATTTTTCTGATTGATTGTATTTCGCTTATAGCCTCTTGGATAATGTCTCTTTGGGCTACAGTCTCCATCCCTGAATCTTGATACAGGATACTTGGATTTACTTGGCTAGCCCATTTGTCTGGAGTGATTTTGAATCCACCAGCAATAGGATCTTCAGACTTAATTTGCTCAGGATCAAAAACAATAACCTCCTGAAAATCATTACCGTAAAAATTATAGATAATGGAGTCATGGCCCATATCTCTAACCATTTCGTTCATCACCTCAACATAAGTGCTTTCAGTGAATCTTGATTCGTCAGCAAGAATCCTTTTTGCCGCTTTCTTCTGAAGTTCAGTAAATTTTTTATTGTCTTCCCTCTCAAGCCTGTATGCTGGGTCAGCAAATCCTGATTTCGTATCAGTGGTGTATGGGTTGTTGATTTTTAGATAAACCTTGAAAAGAGTTGATCCGTCTGGCATTGATCCATCTTCCCTGTATTTTGCTCCAGTATAATCTTTTGCAAATTCTTCATTGCCAGAGAAGTAGGCTCCAGCACCAAAATTGTAGCCAGATCTGTTTGTGTTGAATGTATCAAAAAAGTTAGATCTGGTTCCGTGATAAAATGGCATCAGATCCCCATCTTTTTGATAGAATCCGTTTTCTTTCAGGATTTGCTTGCGCATCTCAATGATCTCTTGATGCTTTTCTGGGTTTTCATTTTTCCATTCATCGGCCTCAAATGAAGCGATATATGTCAACCTTGTTGGATAGAGGTCTTTTGTAAGCTCATTGTATCGATCTACTTGCTCTTGAGTAGCTACAGTCTCCATAGAGGAGTCTTGGAATAGTGTTACATCCGAGTAAGCTCGTCTTGATGCGCTCGAAAGTATTGTCTCATCTGTAACTGATCGAGCGTCAACAAATCCATTCATTGCAGATGAAATATATTTTGATACTTCGTTTATATCGATCACGGCATCCATGGATTTATTGAATGCCTTTGTTGCTACCCAAGCAATATCGAAAGATTCCCTTTCTCCTTTTGGCCAAGGAGTTCCACTATACAAACTGCTCATGGCATCTTTGTATGCTGAGTCAACAAAGTCTGGAAGTTGTAATTTCTCTCCATCAATCGCTAGGATATCATCTGTAAATTCAAGCCCAAGTTCAGATTTTTTATTGTTCTGTGCAATATGACTAAGCTCATTCGCAACAGTAGAAGCAGAGACTAGCCTTGTCTTGATGTCATCAGAAATCAATCCAAGCAATACATTTGGGTGAACGGTGATTATGTTATTAGAGTCTGTTTGACCTCCGTAGTTCGGTATGTCTCCTCTAAGTGCGGCCTCAAGAACAATGTCCCTTTCCTGATCTGGGAATTGAATCTTTGCATTTGATACATCTTTTCCAGTTATCTCTGAAACAATGCCAGCAATCCTGCGAACAGCGGAATTCCATTCATTATTTTTCTCATTCAGTTGAGTGATGATTTTTCTTCCAGTGTCAACGGCTTGCGATGCAGTAAATGTGAATGGCTCATCCGTATCTGGATTGATTACATTTGTTTCAATTACTTCATCTTTTGGTCGATCTGCGTAAAATTGAGTTTGAGTCTCAATGAGGCTTAGCGATTCATCAAAATTGATTATATTTACGCTGGATTCAGCATTAGATGAAATTAACTTATTTATAAGTTTTTCAGTTTGCTCTGGAAGTTTTCTTGTTTTTACCTGATTCGATAGTCGTGCAATCCTGTCCTTGACTGTTTCATTATTGCAGCCAGATACATAGAGTGATGCGATTGCTGTTGCAATTCCTTTCATGAATGACCTTCTTCCGATTGGTGCTTCGCGAGTTGTTGGAAGCTCGTCAGAGAATTGCTCTAACGCATTTCTGATCGCTACAGTCTCCATTGAGGAGTCTTGGAATAGCATGTTTGCGCTATCTCGCGGCTTTGCTTTTTGTCTGACTGCTCCGTAGTAGGTATTGAGTTCCTTTACAGCTGCGAAGTGATTGTCAACTTCGTCATACAGCGGCAAGCCAAGCGGTGTTTGTTTTCCAGTATAGACTTGCTCAAGGACTCCGAGCATTGCAAATACCTCGTCATCGGTAAATGCTTGTGTGTCACCTTCGATGGTTGTCGCAAGGACAATCAGTTCAGCCTTTGCTGCTCCGAGGTCTGGATTCAGCTTGACTGCCTCAATGATGCGCTGTGCATGCTCCAGCTTCGTCGCTGCGACATGTGCAAGGAGCTTGCTGGCCTCGTATCCAGTTTCGCGAGATACCTTTGCTTTGATGTCCTCAACTGGTGCTGTATCGATGTCATAGACCTTTACGAATGCCTTTTCAAGCACTGGGTTACGATGCTTGGTTAGCGCTCCACTTGTGTAGAGGTTAGTAAAGATTGTCTTGAGCGCATTGAATACGCGAGTGAATACTGAGTTCACTTCACCTCCGTTGATCCAAGCCTCACGCGCTCTTACGAATTTTTCGTGCTGTGCAACAGTCCATGGCTCGCCACGTTTAGCTCCAAGCTCAACAAGAACCTCTTCATAAAGCTGAACGCCTCCCTCTTGTGATTCCAGAGTTTGCTGGAACATTCCAGTAACGATCATGTTGTGATCATTTTCATGATACATGGTTGATGCGTTGTATTTTCCGCGAACAAGGACAATTCTGTTTGGAACTGGTGAGAAAGGAATGCTGACTACTGTTTCATCGGTGCTAATACCAACGTCAGTCACAAGCTCGCCTGTTTGGACTCTTCCTTGATCTTCTACGACTTTGCCACCTGTTCCTTGCGTCACAAATGAGCCACGAGCGGTAGATGAGCCTTTTACAGCATCAACTACCACAATGTCTGGAATCCTAGCCCAAAACGCCTGTAGCGAGTTTCCAGTCTTCAGGAAGTTCAACGCCATGACATCGAAGTGCTTCATGATTGTGTCCTTCGTGGTCTTGCCGAATCCTTTCAATGCATAGACTTGATTCTGGAAGATTGCACGACTTGGAGCTGCTTCGTTAAGCTTAGAAATAAGTTCGTCACTGAATGAGCCAGAGTTGATTGCTTGCTTGATCTCAAGCGCGAGCAATTTATCCGCATCAGATACTTGATCGTTGATTCCAAGAGCTTGGAGCGCTTTGACGATTGTTGCAGCAGAAGCAAGCTCGGCTGGTGTCAATTCCGAGAGAACTTTGTATTTTGGATTCTTGGATGTGAAGCTTTCTCCTGAATCACTTTGGAACAGCATGCCTCCTTGTGCAGCTCCTTTAATTCCTGCTATTCCTTTATTGGCCGCATCAGCTTTAGATGGAGACGTTTTTGCAAGGTTTTCGAGCCTTGCAATAATTTCATCAACATCATTTTGATTTATCATCTGACCCTTTTCGGCATATTCATCAAGGGCATCATTGACATCGAGAATATCTTTCAGATTTCCATTATTCGCTTTTTTCCTTAAGGATTCAGCTATAGTGTTGATTTGTTGGAGTTGAGCAACAAAAGAATCTTTTATCATGGATTTATATTGAGCAAGATTAACCAAATTGGTAATTCTCGCTAACACCATGTTTTTTATTTCGGTGACGTTATCATTCTGACCTTGTGCTACCTGTTCTTCCTCAGGAGCAACTTCAGCATTCTTCGCTGCTTTCTTTGCAGCTTTCTTTGCTGGTTTCTTCTCAGCATTTTTCTTTGCTGCTTCAATTTCTTGCTTTGATTTTTCAATCTCAGCAAGCATTCTGTTGATGTCTTCTTGTGCTACAACAGCTTCGTTCGGAGTGATTACAAAACTTGGAGACGCTTCACCTTCGGTGACTACTCCTTCTTTCACTTTTGCAGCTCTCTGCTCTGGTGTAAGTTTCTGATCAGCATCAAACTTGGCTCTCAGGCTAGCGGATGCTTCAGCTCTTTGCTCTGGAGTCATATTGCGAACAGCTTCAAGCTGCTGCTCTGGTGTTAGCGCTTCGGCTTGGGATTCTGCTTCGGGCGCTTGGCCTTGCTGAGCGCTATTGCTATCGCCTGTTTGCGAGGCTTGCCCTCCTTGAGCAGCGTTCGGAGGTTGCTGCTTATTACTTTGTTGCTTTTTCCCTTTTGTAGCGGCATTGGCTTTTTCTTGTTGTAATGTTTCGATTGCTGTAAGCACCTCTCCAAGGCTAACTTTCTGACCTCCAGATGGAAGGCCTTGAGTCTCTGGACTTATTTGTAAGATCGATCGAACTGCGTTTAATGCAACTGGGACAGCGCTCAAGATAGTCTGCTTGAGTCCAGCGATTGCTGGATTCTCTGGAGCTACTCTTAGGTTCTTTGCGGTTCCAGATACAGCATCTTCGATTCGGATTTGCTCTGCGGCAACTTCCTCATCTGATTTCTCTTTTTGATCTACAAGCTCAATTGGGTTTCCGCTTGCATCAACTTTAGGCTTGGCTACTACTGGGGTCACCGCTGCTCCCTGTGAGCCTGTGGTGGTCGCTGCTGGCGTTTGTGTCGGTGCTGGTGCAACGAGTGACTTGAACTTCTTAACGACCTCCAGAGCGCCTGTGTAGTTCTCTTTGTCCATCAAGTCAGCAATCTGATTCTGGGCATCTTCACCGAGCGCGACGAATTGAGCTTGATCAAGTTTGCCAAGCTCTTGCAGGGATCTGGTGTTCTTCATGTCCTTACCAGTATTGGCAATGGAGCTGAATGTTCCACCGAGAAGCCCACCTACCCAGAATGACTGCCAGAGCGACTCAGCGCTCGGCTTGAAGCCTTCGTGACCACTTGTAGCGTATCCACCCCAAGCTGTAGCAGCATCCCCGAGTGACTCAGATACGCCCTCGGCAAGTCCACCTTTGATGAAGTTTGCTCCGAATGTTCTAAGTGCTTTTGGATCTTTCAAGATCGCTCCACCTTTGGCTACGATCTCTGCCGCTTTTTCTGTGGCAGTCATCGACTTGAATGCATTGCCGACTTTTCCAAGTTTGATGCCACGCAGAAGCAATGCATCACCAAAAGAATCAATGACAGCGCCTGGCATTCCAGCAATTCCAGCTTGAAGGGCCTCGTCATCAGACAAGCCCATGTCAGCTTTTGCTAAGTTATAGTTCTCTTGGAATTTACGAGAAGAGTTCTGTGCAAGGCCAAGTGCAGTAGATCCAGCGAGTGCAACACCAGCAGTTCCACCAGAGGCGCTGATTGCGGTAGCAGCGCCAATGATCATTCCGATCTGACCAACGAAGTCACCAGCTGCTTGTGTGAGCACGGATGCATTTGTTTGGTCGTATTCTGGCTTTGTAGGTAGGTTGCGAGCCAAGAACTCAGTTGTTCCTTCTTCACTGAATGGAGCTGCTACGGATTGAATTAGCCCACCAATGAATCTATTTCGCTTGTCACCAAACTCGCCAACGTCTTCACCAAGGATGGATCGCATCTCTTGCGTGAGCTGCCGTCTAGCATAGAATGCTGTGTCGTTCTTGTTGACTGGATCGATCTCTGCTGCTCGCTGATCAAGAATTGGCATTGCCTTGTCGATTGCGGCAATCTTTGAATCTTTGTCGAGGTCGTTGTAATCAGTTGGCAATACTGACTTGAGTGAGTCCATGACCCGATCTTCAAGGAAGACGCGACCCATTCCAGACTCTCGTGAAGTCTCCTCCATAAGCCGATTGCCAGCACTTATAAATAAGTCTCTTGAAGCATCTGGAGCTTCTGCTGCGTAGCTCTCGATTACTTTTGTTTGATCTGCGGGGCTAAGCGCTAGAAATGCGCTGTTATACTTCAGGTCAGAAGGTGTAAATTCCATTAGTGCTACGGTTGTGTGTAGCGCAAGATTATACTAGGCAGCTTAGATTTCAAGACTTTTATTGCTTCTCTTTTTTGGGATTGAGTGAATCTATTACCTTGAGATTTCAAAACATTAACAGCAAAAGGAACTGACTCGTATGGATCTGATTTTCTAGCAGAATAAGGATTCATATTGCCGTATGAAGATGCTGGAGCTTGAGTCATTGTTGTAATGATATTTTCAGCATCTGGACTGCTAAGAAGATCTTGTATTTGATTTTCCGAAGCCCCATCGATCAATTTTTTGATTTCAGCCTCATCAAGGCTACCACTCTGGAATAGCTCTTTGAATTTTTCTGCCGATTTTTCCCCTCCTAATGCGGAGATCATTGCGTATGGCCGAAGTCCAGCCTGACGCCTTTCGCTCTCTGCCATATCTGCATCACTTGGTATTTCATTGCGAAGCTTAGCTTGCTCTAGTGGCGCTCTCTCATAATCACCAGCTCCTTGCGCAGCTCTTATGTTTTCACGCATTTGAGAAATTGATAATCTCTCTTGTTCATCAGATGATGGTTCTGGATCTGTAATATCAACTCCAAGAATCTCTTTATTATACACTCTTTGCATCGAGTTTCTTTGCTCTCTTAGCCTGTCAATAAGAGTTGAGTAAGCGCCTCCAGATTTTGCATTGTTATCGACATAGTTATCGATTTCTTTTTGCATCTCTTCAAGAGTATCCTTCATCACTGTGCCTCTTTGCTTTTTCTCAATCCTATCGGCAATGGCAGCTTGTTGCTCTGGGGTCAATTTAGCATAGTCTTCTTGACTGGTGAGTTGACCACTAGCCATCATGATCCTAAATGCGGATTCACTTGAGCCTTTATATAATGTGTCATGCTTCCTCAAGAAATCTTGTGTCACGCCACCGAATGTCGTAGAGTAAATTGCAGCAGCTCTTGATGTTTGATCTGTAGTCAGTGTAGCTGATTTCTCTTTAGTTTTGAATGCTGAAAGTGGATCGAAAGTTGTTCCGAGCATTTTATTTGCAGCATCAATTCCAGCACCGAGCAATCCACCAATTTTTGGACTTGGGCCTTCAGGCACAGCCCTTGACTTTTCAATCCATTTCCTCATCTCGTCCTTCTTGGATTGAAGCAATGTTGCAACATCGGAATTTGGATTCGACATAGTGCTGTTCAACACTCCATCGATAGATGTGGCATAGAGTGATTGCGCCTCTGCTGCAAGCTCTGGACGATCCATGATCAACTGCTGGAACTCTCCCTTGATGTCAGTCAGGAAAGGCGACATGCGTTGCTCTGCCTGAATCCTGAACTTGTTTTGGAGGTCATACTGCTGGGCTTGGAACTGCAATGGTCGCAACTTTTCAGCAAATGCTTGATTCGCTTTCTCCCACTGATACTCTTGATCCCTGATTCGCATCGTTTGATTAAGCTCGACGAGCTTAGCATCATTCATGCGGTATTGCTCGATCTGTCCAGCAACCTGAAGTCCAGTTGTCATTTGAGCCGCCTGAACCCTGAATTGATTCTCGAATGCACGTTGAGTATTTTGGCCAATCGCTTGCATGAGATTGGCTGTTTGACTTGCTTGTTGAGCTAGTAGTTGATCTGCTTCTGACATTGTGTTTCGAGATTTGTTTATTTAATAGGCTGTAGAGCCAACTGGCGGCAATAAGCTTGGTGCTCCATTTATGTAGGCTGATACTGGGCTGTCTGCAAATGTTGCTGGTGAAGCATATGAAAATCCACCAGCTCCATTTGAGTAAGGAATATTCAAATACGGATTGCCCATCAATGGGTTGTCCATAGGCATTTGATACATTGATTGCGGATTACCCATTGGCGCTGATGGCGGACTCATCGCTGGCGTATAGTAAGACGGCTGCTGATAATAATACGGTTGGCTCTGTTGCTGCCTTGATCTCATAATATCAAGCTGACCTGTATTGAATGCCTTTTGCTCAGCTAATGCTGTTTCATTTTGTAAGAATGATCCAACGTTGCTCGCAGCCCCGCCTACAGCATTAGCTACGTTTCCAGCTGCCATCCAACCTACTCCAGACTGCTGAGCCTTACCAAGTCTCAATGAGTTGATCTGATTGAGTTGATTTTGACGAAGACCAAGCTGGCGCTCGAATGTCTGATCAAGGATACCGAACTTGGCATTCGTGAGTTGAGATCCAGTTCTGTTGAAGAAGTCTGTAAGCCCAAGAGCCGACTGCAATCCGCTTTGACGGAACGACATCAAGTTCTTTGCGCTGAGGTTTTCAAACGATCCACGAGGCCCACCGAAGGTATTTGCAAGAGCGCCTTGAACAATGGATGAAACTTCGCGAGAGAAGTTGTCAGTCTTGCCAGCGGCAAGCTGAGCAAAGTCGCTTTGTGACTTTCTCAGGTTAGCGAAAGTATCTTGGCTTGGATCACCAAAGATGAATCGACCCATTTCTGTAAATGGATCGCCTTCTTCTAGGTATGTCTGTTTTTCTGCTCCAAGTTTATCAGATCTATTTAACTGATCAGTAGTAAATTTCTTTACGTCCTTGATGTTGTATTTGATCGCCTTCTTGATTGCATCTGCTCTCTTTTTCGCGCCTATACCTCCAAGAACTGATCCTAGAATCTTTCCTCCTGCTGCTACTGCCTGTGCTGCTACCAATGGTCCCATATTAGTATTGATCCTCCAAGTAATGTTCTGGTGTTGCGTAGATAGTCTGATCTACTTGAATTGACTGCTGGGTGTTAGCCATGTTCTCGCGAGTGGAATCCTCCAATGCTTTCACGGCAGATAATATGTAAGTTGCGGCAGCATTCAAGTCTTTTTTGAAATACTTGAAATCCATGCCAATCATCGCATCGATCAAAGCTGTTGGATTGCTTGTAACCATTGACTGTGATCCAAATTCAATCCGATCTGGCTCCGAGACTTTGAACATGGCTAGAACGCATTCGTGGTTGGTGCATTCCTCTCTTGGGAGTTGATAAGTTCTGTATGTGCTCTCGCGCTGATGCGGTGCAAGTGTAGCCAGCAAGTAGCTCTCGCCGCTGTCGTGGATTGCATAGACATCAACTGGATTGTTCGTTACCGTCTTTGTGATCTTTGTAACCTGCGACCAATGGATGTTGTCGCATAGCGAAAACTTATTTGTAAGTTTGAAATCAACTCCGTATGTTGGATCGCCTTTGACGATGTTAGTCTCAGTTGGATTTGTGAGCGACCTAGTGATTGGTTGCTGATTTGACTCTTTGAATGAATAGACAAGCTGTCCAAGTCGATTCTCGCCACTGATCACTAGGTTAGCAGACTCGTCTTCAAATCCACGGCTCCTAACTGTGATATAGACTGGATCTTGGATGCCAGTCTGAATTGTTTTCCTAACCCGTGGCTGCTCGATTACGGCAGACTTACCAAGATCCATGACGGACTCGGTAAGGTTGAATCGAGTCTTGTGTGGAGCGTCACCAATTCCGTTACGATGGAACTTGAACCAGCTGTTAGTGATTCGAGTTGGCTTTGTATCAAGGTTCACTCCAAGCAGGATATTGTATCCATTTGGGGTGACGATATACTTGTTGCCATCGAGTCCATCTTTCAAGTTCACATAAAACTCTTTGATGGTTCCGTCATAGCGCCCTTGCTTCCAGATCTCATGATTAACCATCGAGCACAAGAAAAACATCTTGTCCTTGTCCGATGGATAGCTCATGCCGATAATGTCGGCAGTCATTTCACATAATTGTTCTGCTGTCATGGCTTATTCTGGATAGACCACCCAGACGAGTGATCCTACTACGTTTTCTGGAAGACCGAGGATTACTAGTTCCTCATTGGGAACAACGCTTAGGAAGTTTGGAATTGGAGCCGAGCCACGCCATCCGAGCAATACGTTTCTTGGGTATTGATCGATGTATTTGTATCCAGCTGATGTGCTGATTCCGATCCTTGGAGGGTTCGTGTCTTGGATATGAACCTTTCCGTTGTTTGCTGCATCTGGCTTTGTTGTGCTGATGTAGATCGGAATGATGCTCTTGATTCTACTGAAGTCAACGGCGATACGCTTGATGAGCCAGCTCAAGAACTGAGATGGAGTTTGGCCGACATCCTTCCATGTGACATCGCGACCCTCTGGATCGGTTGACTGAATTAGTGTTGCTATTGGATCTTGCGGCATAATTATTGTGGAGAGTTTGCGATATTGTATGTGAACATCTTAAAGCTGGTGTAGCTTTCAAATGTTGGTTGTGCGTCACCTTTTGACACGCTTGTGTCAGGAGGCTCTAGGTTAGCAGATCGAATGTATGAATCAAGCGTGAAGTCTCCAACAAACTCAAATCGATCTGATCTGAAGTAGTATCTGTTTCCAGACTGCTTTCCAGTTTCATCCTCGGACTTTTCCTCTGGCAGGACTTGGTAGCATCTTTGCTGGCGTTGACCGCTAACTAGCGAGAAGTCAGACTCTTGCTTCACCATGTCAACTAGGTATTGATTTGTTGTCACGAACTGGTATTTGCCCTGTGACTCAGACTTGGAGTAGAAACTTATTTCTAAGTTTGTTCCGATGTCCTTGAGTGTCATCACCCGTGTGGTTGGCTTTTTCTTCATGAACTCATTGCCATGATTGTAGCCGCGAGTCTCAATGAATCCACGAACCCTGATCTGCATTCCATGATGATTGACATCAACATAGCTGTCGTGCTTCATCTGGTAGAGTCGTGTAACGCCATCGATGTCGTAAGACCAGATGAACATTCTGTTCTCCCTAGTTTTGCTATTTGAGATGCTTGTGAGCGCCCATGGGCGGACACCAGTGATGATTCCCTCGAAGCGTCTGGCGCTAGCCTGATTCCCAGAATAGACTGGATTTGGATGGTATGATACCAGCCCATTCCAGAATACCCTGCCAGACTCGTTGAACTCTGGAGCAATGGTCGTATAGACTCGGTTGTGGAATGTCTTGGTGTAGCACTGATCGAGCATCCATGGAGTGTCCTCACCAAGTATTGAGTCAACCTCGATTGACTGACTGATGAAGTCGTCACTCTGCTGGAACTGATACTGGCTCTGGCGAAGGTCACAGATGCCAAACTCGCGAGTCCTGAAATAGAGGTTCGTGTTGAAGCTAGTGAATGAGTTTGTCGATGTCGCTGAGATCCCTCGAACAGACTCTTGAACCTTGCCAACACCAGCTCCAGACTCCTCCCAGTCTTGGGCAGCTCCACGAACATCGATCGAATAGATGTTTGATGTCGTCGAGAATACCAATGTTCCGCCCTCGGCGTAGTTTAGCATCTTCTTTTGCGCTCCAATGGCCGTGATGATGTCCGAGTCTTCTGGTGGGTAAAAGCTAGGCAAGTTAGCCAAAACGCTCTCATTGAGGCTCAGGGGAGCTTGGAAGTCACTGTATTTGATCTCCTTCTGGTCTGGAGTGACATACCAGAACCTATTCTGGACATAGATGCCCATCTTGCCAGCGCTGATCTCTCCCTCTTCTGGTTTCGATCTACGAGTGGATGTGCTTGTAATGTAGAGTGGAAGTGATACTCCATCGTTGTAGATAGCTCCATTTGGAATTCGAGTGAAGTATCCATTCATCAAGTCTGGATTGTTCCTGTCGCTCGGATTGACGCATCTTGCTACGAATGTCCCGTTGAACGTCTCAGTAAGCAAGAATACAAATCCGCTGATTGCGCAGACCAAGTAATCTGCCGACTCATCGCTGAAGTATCCCTCAGCTTGGAAGTTTCCTTTCTCAAAGATTTCCCTGTCGCAGTTTGACTCAAGATTCACTTTGACATTGTGAATGCCAAAGCGAGTAGTGAGTCCTCCGCCGCTCCTTGGGAGCATGACGTTACAACCTAGCCGATATTGATTTTTGTCAATAAAGGTTGGGTGGCGGGACATATCGCACCCGCCATCCCATGTAGTATTTCCGTCATTTACAGGATTTGCCATATTAAGCAAGAAGTTCTACGATTGAGACTTTTATGAATCCAGCTTGAGCATTTGCACCAGTTCCCAAGTTTGCATTTCCAAGAATTGTTCCAGCAGCATCAGTGTAGGTTACGATTTCCAAATTAAACTTTGAGCTAGTGACTGGAATTACAAAATTTTGATCATAGGTTCCTCTGTAGTCTCCAAGCATTGAAGTGTATAAAACAGTCTCTGTGTTTAACTTTATTCTGATTGCATCATTCGCTGAACTGAATAAATTTCCTTGAATCCTAAGTTTCACATATTTCACCCAAGTCGGCAAAAGGGTAGGAGCTATAAATGTTGGGATATTTACATCTGCTGCTGGGAATCCAGCGTATGCAGCTCCACTTCCATTGTGGACAACTTTTTCAGGCCAGAAAATAATTTTACCTCCACTTGGAATCAAAGATACAATTCCTGTTGATGACAGGTAAAAAGAATACAAGTTGTCATTTGTTGCGCCAGAAAACAAATTGATGTAGCTTACGAGTCCTGTTGATGGATTGTAAAATGGAAGAAGGTATCCGCCGATTCCTCCGCTGTTTGGATTTACTGGAGTGGTATTGTTATTCGGGATTCCTCCAACTGGAACTGGAACATTGAATTGCTCTGCTAAAATTGGCCCATCAAAATGAAGCACTCCGCTGTTATCGATGTAAGCCAATTCCTGCTTTCTAAGGCAAGCGCTTGTATCTCCATCGCATAGGTTTGCCTTCAGATACCCAAGGAGATAGATCTCCTCGTTCTGGCTTTGTGTATTCAGATTATCGAAGCAAACTGATTGTAGGGCGGCTAGTGCTTCTTGAACATAGGCAGCAAACTCAGCAAGCGACTGCTGGCGAGGATCTCCGACAGCAACGAACGCAGCATTGAATGCATATTGGTATGGAGGCACTGGATTTCCAGCAATCGCTGTAATACCGTCTGCTGCTGCATTCTGAAGCTGCAATGTGTTACCAGTGATCGAGATGATTCTGAAGATTCCAGATGGGTTGACAAACTGAAGCCATTGACCAGCCGCAAATATAGTTCCATCAGCTACAAGTAGTGCTGACTGCTGACCGACAGCTGGAACTACAAAGGCGCTCAGAGCCTGATGGTATGTTACCGAGTTTGCGCTCTGTGGTGGAGTATTTGTTTCAGGGCAATTGAATTGATCGACTGGAACGGAAAAAGTAGGTGGGCAAGTCAATTGACTTGGTGAATTTTGTGGGCATCCGCAATTATGACTCATGGCTTATGGTGTTGTTGTGTAGTATGCAACTTTGCTCCGATATGATTTGCTCGGAGCATTTAGACTTAGAAATAAGTTTATGTAGAGATCGGAACCGATCACTTTCTTAGAAATGTTGACGATGGTGATTTCCCTGCTTGCCCAATGGAAACCGAAGTCACGCAGGGTGACTCCAATGATTGACGCTGTGCTTGGAATGATCACGGTGATCTTGTTAGATCCATCTGAATCTGTTTCGATCTCCTGATAGGATACTGGAGTCGGAGTTGGCTCCTCAAGCAGGTCAGTAACTCTTGCCTTGAGAACAGTCACCTGATCCTTGATTACTTCAATTTGGTCTAGCAGCTCTTGAATCATGGGTAGTAGTATATTACTTTGACTTCGTAGTCATAAAGCTCGTGAACGCCTAAGAATTGCACGACCACGTTTTTTCCATTCACCTGATCAGTTATGAATACATTGCTGATCTCAATTGTTTCAAAGTCATCAAATCCAGCTTCTCCGACCCTGTAGAGCAAGATCGAGATAATTTGGACTCCCTCTGGCAGGACGAATCCAACGGCTCCAGACTCTACATCGTTCGATTCAATAACTGCCGACTCGGACAGGAAAGGGTCTGTGAGTGTCGCCTCGATCCTGTCAACTGTGGTGACGAGACTCTGATAGAATTGAGTCAGGCACTTCAGGTTATTGATTATCTTGGTGATGATCATGGCTGGATATTGATCTTCGCGGTTAGATTGTATTCGTTTGTGCAGAATTTGAAATTGTAAAATTTCTTTGGAGAGTAAAGATTTTGGAACATGGAAAAGATCTTTGCACGTCTTGGCAAAACTACATCATGCTCCGTTTCGGGTGTTAAGACAAAATCAATTTGAACATCATTGACAAGGATTTCGATCGGCATAGAGGCTGGGCTGAGATCATCAACCATTGTTGATACCTCGTCCAGTAGCGCTGAAAGCTCATTAAGATCTGTGATTGCTTGATTGATCATATTGATAAAGGATGCTCGATGGCTGGCATGTCAAAACGAAGGATAAAACCCATGCCAGCCAAAGAGCAAATTTTTTAGATGGAGTAGGTATAGCAAAGATCTGCATCTCCGCTTTCTACTGCTGAACTTAGAAAAGCTACATAACTTTGCCCCATATTAGAGACATAATCGATTGTAACTCTACCGCCTTCATTGAGTAGTTCGCCATTCAGCACAACACTGATTAACGTAGCTCCTTCAGGAAGGGTGAATGTATAATATGTTCCACCCATATCAAGCACAGCGTCACAAGCAGTAACGATGGTTTGAATTGATGAATCAGATATGCCCTGAATTAGTTCAGCGTAACCACTACCAGTAATGTTGCAGATATTTCCAACCAGATCCTCGCATCCGCAGCCAGTTGGCAGGGAGTCAAAGTTCACTCCAGCCAGAAGCATCTGGATGAAGAGTTCTACGAACTCAGCTTTACGCTCTTGTTCATATTGCTGGGTAGGAAGTCCTGAGATAACTGGACGGAAACACTCAAACTTGTCTGCGTTTGCTCCAGCCAGTTTGACGAGCAAACTGAATTGAAGGCTGCGCAAAGTGGCCTTGTATTCACCTTTGTAAATTGTGTTAAAGATATTCATTGGCTTATTTGTAAGTTTGAAGTTTAGGCTCTGGCTAGTTTCGATCCTAGCCAGAGCCGTTACGATTAGTCGATCTCTAAGGTTGTCTTAGTGTAATCAATATCGCCAGCCCATTCAGTAGTAGGCTCGCAAACGAGGCCTACGCCAGATACGGTGTAGTGATAAAGAGCAGCATTAGCTACCGTGATCTCTCCACTAATTGTTCCGAGAGAAGTCCCAGCGGAATTGCGGAATCGAACGAATACATCAGTTCCAACAGTGGCTCCAACAAGGGCAGAATCAAGTGCATACTTGACAACACCAGTGCCTACTTGCAAGCAGTTTGTAACCAAACCAAGAGCAGGTGTTGAATCGTTGCAGCGAACTGCACGGATGCAATCACCAGCGGTCAGTGGTGCAGCAAACTGAATGTAGTATTCACCGTAAGGATAGCCCCAGTCAGTGTTGATCAATACAGCTTGTTGCTCACGAACTACACCTTCATCATCTGCGATGAGAACGGTAATGTCGCTTCCGCACTCGCAAGGAATTGCTTGAGAACCAGCGTTAAGCGGCTCAAGGCGCTCCATCTTGATTCTGTATGTGTTGGCATCGCCACAGGATACAGCAGAGCAGCGAATGTCGTATTGACCGACAGAGAGTGCTGTAACGCTGTTTTGCATAACACGCTTGTTCTCGCAGCCGATGTTTGTGAAGTTGTCACAAGCAGCTGGAGTTTCAACCTCAAACACTGGAGCAAGGTCGCAGAAGTTTTGAGGAGCGTTGAGGAACGTGCGAGCGCGATACATGATAGCCAAGGAGCCATCTGGATTCTTCGGACGATAACCAACTTCGTTCCAGCTTTCCCAATGAGGAAGCAAGCGATCAGGGTTGCAAACTTTGTCATACTCGTTCTTGATCTTCCAACCACCGAAGGCAGGAATAACAGGAATTGGAGCACCGTTGCCGTGAACAGCAAGAGGAGGACGAGTAAGGATAGTTGCTTGGTCACGAGTTGGGCTGACAGCCAAACGGAATGGAGCATCCATCCAATCTGGGTTGCGAATGTATTCGCTACCAACTTCAGCGTCGATACCAACCATGTCTTGCACCATTACGATGCCGCCAGTGGCTTCATCAACCGCAAAGCGAGGAAGATTGAAGCGGGACTCGATCAAGAAGCGGCTGAAAGCTGTTTTCATGCCTTCCTCGAAGCGATAACCTTCAAGCATCTGAGTGTTTGGAACGCTCATGAACAACTTGGAGAAATCCTCGAAGCGATCAACTTCTTGTGTGCGCCAGTCATCACCGATCCAGAGATTGTAAAGACCAGAACCTTCACCGTTGAAAGCGATAGGAGCTGCGTTGGTGTTTTCACTCCAGCCACGAGCCAAGCGTTGCAGAGTCGATACATCCAAAGGAAGGATGTTGTTCGGATCATCAACGGCAGGGAAGTATTGACTCATCCAGTTATACTTGTAGCCCGAAAGAGGGTTACGAGGATCAGCGGATGGATACGGAGTGTAGGAGCCATTTGTTTGCTTCTTACCTTCAAGAACGATCTTGTGACCAGCGGTCAAGAAGAACACTTGGAGGTAGAACAACTCAAGCAGGGTCATCGAAGTGCGAGCGCGATCTTCGGACTCTTTACCGAGCCATTCCATGAAACGTGGAAGGTGACGGAAGTTCTGCAAGCAGTAAGGCTTGGTTTTCAGACCCCAAGAGAAGAAGCCACCTTGAGGAAGGCTCGATTTGCCACCAGAAGGAACTTCGCAATAGTTGCGATCACAGGCATTCGTCGAAAGCGGATCACAGGGTTGCTGAGTCTTCGTAAGGAAGCTGAAGGACTTCGGAGTGTAGTTTGCATGATACACATGATTGATCTCGTCGAAGCTCTGGCCGTCAGGCTGAACAGCGGACTCGAACATGTTCATGAAGTATTGGCAATTACGCTCTTTGCCCATGCGCTTGTTGATCATGGGGTTGATAATTGCAGGAGTGTGCTCGTGCATTAACAGACGGATATTGCCGTCTTCCGATGCTAGGTCGCAGTTTTCTGCGTAAGTAACCCAGTCTTGTTGTGATATAGTTAAAGGCATAACTTTTGAAAGTAAGATATTTGGCGATTTTTATTGTGGGTTGTCTCCCAGCATAATTTTGGAACTTAGAAATAAGTTCTCTGTCTTTTTTGGCCAGTCCGCCGACTACTTCCCGCGATGTGCGCATGTCTAATTGTGGTTCGCCAGTTCCACGTTAGGCTATTTCATGCCTCGCGGACTCAGGAATAGAGATTATTCGTAGGAAGTCAATCATTTTTTTCAATAAAAAAACCCCACCAGCATTTTACTGCTAGTGGGGCTGCATGACCAACCTGCAAAATTTAGATATACTGCTGAAGCAGCTTAGCGGATTCGCTTTGATTTTCAGACTCGGAGTCCCTGCTTGGCTTCTTGCCAACATTGTTGATCTTGGCTTCCTTCTGCTTTGACAAGGACAGCAAGCCCTCTTGCTTTTTCTGCTCGATCATTTTGTCGAACAAGCTGGCCTTGGTGTAGGCTTCAAGAAGTTTGTCATAGGTGGGAGCCTTTTGTGGGTCTTCGATGATGTCAGTCAGGTAGCTGTGTTGACCAATGACTTCTTGAGCAACTGCCTCAAAACCGTAGTCCTCAGCAAGATACTCAAAGTCATCTCGATTCACGAATCCATTCAAGAACTCCTGAGCGATAGTCTTGCGCTCTTGGCGGCTCTTGACTTTCAGGATCGAGTTCTTGTGATTCAGGTTTTCCTGATTCTCTTTCTTCTTGGCATCACGCTCGGTTTCCCAGTCAGCAACTGCTTGGTCTTTTGCTGCAACACCTTTGGAGATTGCAAGGAGATGCTCTGTGACATTGCGAACATTTGGCATCTCGTAATCGATGTCCTCGTTTTCGTATGCTGCCTTGATCTTGTTGAGAGCGATCTTGACTGTAGCTGGAGTGATATTTCCACTTTCTAGGAGTGATTTCAAGGCTCCCTGAGCGCTTGCTGGAACTGGAATGAACTCATCTCCATTGATCGGGCAAACCTCTGCTGTGAGGGCATCTGCGGCCAACTGGATAGGCTTCATGAAGTTTTCTTGGAACTCCTCAGAAGTGTTGATGTCGTATTCACGTAGTCGCTCTTGAGCGGTCTTGAGGCTGCCCTCAAGCGCTGCTTTTTCTTTCTTGGTGAACTCGTAATCACTGAAGATCTGTTTGAGGTCTTCAGGTGTAACATCGTCTTTGTTAATGAGCTTCTTGACCTCATCAAAGATGTTGCCTTGTGCGCTAGCTTTCTCAAGAGCTTCCTCTTTTTCCTTGAGTGCCTGACGAGCTTCATCACGCTGCTTACGAAGGATAGCTGCGCTCTCATCAGCAGTTTGCTTTGGAACTTTTACCTTTTCAACCATCTTCGGAATCACAAGGCCTTCAGAGTCATCAGCATTAGCTGATTTCACTGGAGCTGGCTCCTGATTTGGAGTGCTGATTACTGGCGCTTGGTTATCGACTGGCTCATCATCTCCAATAAGGGATGCCAATAGTTTTACATTTTCGTTCTTGCTCATAGTTCGTTTTGGTTAAGTTAAAGTGCTGATTCAAGATCGTCTCGCTCTTCTTGCTCGATCTTGTTTAGAAGGATTGATTTATAGACGTTGCGTGGAGAATCAAGCATCTCGACAAGCAACTTGAGTTGAGCGATGAACTCAATCCTTTCTACATCCGTCTTCGGGTTTGCGTTTCTGATTTTTTCGATTACACAAGTGCTCATGAACTCCTTGGAAGGATCGTTGTCGATTGCCTTCCAGAAGTCATCAGCGCTTGGTAGTGATCCAATTTGTTTATCCTTCGCCATCGTTATTAAGTGATTTGTTTTGTAGCAGATTCAATCAACTTGAGCTTTGCATCATTAGCCGCCTGTTGCTCTTTTAGCTTCTGGCTGAACTCTTGATCTTGCATTCTCAGGGCGTTGTTGAACGCTTGCTGCTCTTTTCTAGTCTCCATTCGGACACCTGTCAAGAATTGATCTCTCTGAGCTTTAGATTGAGCCTTGAACTCAAGCTCGCGGATCTTGGCAGCTTGAACTGGATCGATGCCGCCTTGAGCCTCTTGAGCTTGTTGCTCCATCTGAGCTTTCTGCTCGGCTTCTTGCTGAGCCATCATGCGCAATCTAACAAGATTCTCCATGAGGTTTGCCTGACCTTTGTTGTATTGAGAAGCTCTGTTTTGGTAGAATGGATTGGACTCAAGAGCTGAAAGGTGAAGCTTGTTGTGCTCTGCAATATTTGCAGCCCACTTGTAGCCTTGCATAGCATCAAGCGATCCATCGCCTACTCCTTGGAAGATCTCTTGGATCTTGGCAAAGTGACCGTCAAGGTGACTAATTGGGTCATGGCTAGCAGAATAAACGACATCAGTAGTAGTAAGGAACATGTTGTTCTCGATGGCTACCAATGCTTCGTCTTCGAGCGATCTGTATCCAGACTCTTCGTATGGAGCATGGTATTCGATCTCATTGCGTGGAACACCCATGCGAAGAAGCATCATGCGGTAGATGCGGTTGCGGCTCACTGGAGTCTCCGCCATGGTCATCATGGTTCTCAGGACATCCAAGGACATCCCGTAATAAGCCATCGGCATATACTCAATGGACTCAATTACGTCGATGCACTTCGCTTTTGTGTCAATGCCGTATGGAGAAAGCTTATCAATAAGTTTGTCGAAGAAGATGCGCTGAGACTCGTATCCTTGTGAGCCTTTGGTTGGATTTGACGCACAAAGACCGTGAAGCATCATCTTGATCACTTTGGTGTAGTCACTGAGCTTGACGCTGGCTTTAGCCATTTCCATGCTTGCAGCCTCTCCAGAGACAATTGATACCTCGTTCTTGGTTGGGCGATTTGAAAGCTTGCCTTCGATGCTTGGATCGTAATCTTTCGAGAACTGGCGATACTCCGCCTCTTGGAAGTTCAAGAGATTGATGTGACTAGAAAGATCGAAGCTTGGTTGATTGTCAACAAAGCTGGTTCCTTGCTTCAGGACACCAAATCCTTGAGTCACCTCAATGGAGTTTGCCACATTGGAGTTCACTCCACTTGTCTGAATGTATGGCATGCCAATCATTTTTGCTTTGTTCATGACCATGTTTCTAGCTTGGTCATAACGAAGCCCATCCTCAACAGCCATCTTGGAGATTCCGCGAAGCTTGGCGATCTTGCCGTCATCGGTGAATCCAGAATCCTTGATTAGCGTAAGCGCTTGATCCTGTGTAATCTTATTGTGATTCTTCTTGAAAAGCAGCTTGCTGCTAGCTTCAACACTATATTGCTCGCGATCATATTGAATCCATGTTTCTGATAATGTCCCGTCCAACTCTCTATTGAAGAGTTTGGCGATCTTCACATCCATTGTGTTCTGGATGATGTATTGACCCCTTGTTTGGAAGGTATCTACAACGTCTTGCCAAGTCTTGTATTGTTGGTTCGGAGATGATTTTCCTGCGACATACTTGTCTTGAAAGGCGTTCCATAGCGCCTCCTCGATTCCTTCAAGGACATAGCTTCCAGCGATTTTATATTGAGCGCCAGTCTGCGCGTCCTCATCATACTCAGCTTCCTCCTTGAGCTTCTGTGTCCAGATTTCATAAAGTTCTTCTGCTCTGATTTCAGAGAATACTACCCATCTACGGCAATCGTCTGGGCTTGTATTTTTAGGGAATGCGATGTGGCGAGGATGAAGAACTTCTGGAAGCCAGTCATCTTCTCTTTTCAGCACTGCGGAATATCCAAACACAAGTGCTGGATACTCGATTTCCATGATGAACTGATTTGTTCTTCCGTCTGCCTCAAAGGCAATTGAAAGCGCTGATGTAATATGGTCGCCTACCTCTGCTGACAGCTTCTTGTCAGTCAGGTAATACATGTGCTTCTTTGAGCTGTCCGAGGTCTTGAATGACCTGAACACTGGAACCGACAGAAATAAACTATCTAGCATTGTGCGCTGGTTGCCAATAACGATTTGGCGGATCTTGTTCATTGCTTTGCCGTAGTTCCAGCATTCAAGCCATCCAAGTCCAAGTTTCTTTCTAGCTTCAATCGACATTGTAACTTCGCCATTGAAGTATTTCTCATGCTTGTCGTAAATCCTGTAAAGATTCGAGTGAGAATATAGAGCATCGTCAACCTCCTGCTTAACTACTGAGAAGGAATCAAAGTAGTCATTCTGAGGGAGTTTAAGAAGTTGTGATTTTGTGGAGTTCATGGCTTATGGTTAATGCCGCCGACGAGTAGCCAGCATTGGTCAGGTCTGAGTTGATTTTGTTTTTCCGATTCTCCTTTTTGATGCTCCATTTTTGTTGGGATCATGAGTGCATGTGAGCAACCGCATAATCCACAGAATGTTTTTCCAGATTCTTGATCCAGACGAAAGCGCTTTCCAGCTGCTCCTTGAAGCTTATTGATCCAGTCAGCTGCTCGGCCAGCACCACCACAGCTCATGCAATCTGAGACTGTTGTTTTTACTGGGCAGTTTTGACAGATTTCCCATCTACGCTGGATCTCTCCATCGCTTACGATATTACCCTTGAGGGTTTGGATCATTGCACCACATGCGGCTTTAACTCCAGCGAGCGTCAGCCTTGGGCCTTTGAAACTTATAGGTAAGTTTTTTGAATAGATGCCGTCTTTGTATTCGTATCCATTCTTTGCGCTGATTTCTTTTGCTGTATCATCATCAGAAATCTGGATGTTGTTACTCCTGCGAAACTTTTGAACAGCTCGAATCAATGAGTCTGGGTTATCAGCAGAAAAAGTCACAACTTGGCCTTGTGCAGTCCTGATGCTGTATTTTTCTTTTGTTGTCCTCATAGGTATTGTTCGTAAAGTTCTAGGTCAAGATTATTGATCGAGGATGAATAGTCAACCTCTTTGCTCAAAACCTCAGCAGGAACAAAGTCCTTGTAGATTGGAAGCCTACGAACTGCAAGCACAAAATACGCTGCTTGTGCCAAAGTATCAAAAATATCTGGCGAGAACTTGTGCTTCGACTTGAAGTCTTCTTTCGAGTCAAGTGTTTTTAGCTCTCCAGTGGCACTTGCAGCCCTGATGATTGTCTTTAGCTCCCTGAGGTAGATCTCCTCGGATAGAGGCCTTCTGTTGCCCTCCTCAAGCAAGTCATCGTTGATCCCTCTAAGCTTTCCAGATCGGCAATACTCGCTCAAGGCATAGGCTCCAAGGCTTATCTTGTTGGCGCACTTTTGATGCCCGTATGTATTGGTATTCTCATTGAGCAGGATAGGCTGCTCCCTGCGCTTTGTGTATTTGTCAACAGCCTTGCCATCTGGGACTACGTTGTGATAGATCAATGGAACAACATCGATCCCAGCAGCCACAAGATCAGCCCAGATGCCAGTCATGTTTGACCAGTCCATGATGCCTGAATCCATACGAAACTCCTTGCAGAGCGCCAATACAGCCTCAACAGTCTTGTAGTTGAGAGTCTTGATGTCATCCACTGCTGGAAGCACGATTGATTTGACGACTCCCCAAGTCCATTCCCGTGTGATCTCATCGATTCCATCGGCACAGATCAATACCCTGTTTCTATCCTCTTGGCCCTGTGCTGTGTCGAGGGAGAACCAATACTTGACTGGGAACCTACTATCGAAGACTGCTGGCTTGTGGGCGTTGTGCATTTTCACAATCCGATCGTTCAGCACCGAGTCTGGATTGAAGTCTGTCGATCTCCAACCAGTCCAGAATCTTCGATACTCATTGTTCGATAGGACTCGCTCTTTGGCTGTTGGATAGACACTGCGCTCCTTTGCCTTGTTTGGCATGTGGGGAAATTTCTTGGATAGAGCATCATCCAAGTATGCTGGTGACAAGCTGTTGTTGTAGTGCTGAACCAAGCATCTCTTACCGATGGCGCTTTTGCCAATCCACTCGAATGTCTGAGGATTTACAGAGTCCCATCCGTTCTCTGGCTTAGTGTTTAGACCAAGTGAGTCATCATCCCTGTCAAAGTTTCCAGTTCCAATGATGAACGCTGGAGATCCAGTAAGTAGGAAGTTCCTAGAAGCCTTGATTGGTGCTAGTGGTGTTGATTGACACTCGTCAATCAGGTATCCGTAGAACGCATGTCCGTGAGCGCCAGTGAGCTTATCGATAACCTCTGACTCATTGATGGATTTCCCAAGCAGGATACCCATCATTGTTCCAGCCGTGTCATGCTTCGCTCCTTCGCGCTTTAGCGTGTAGTCACCAGATATAACTGATCGGCCAGCAGTCAGGCTAATGCCCTTCTCGGATGCTGTTAGCAGTCGCGTGACTGCTGGCCATGCTGCGGTCTTTAGCTTTTGCTCAGATGTAGTAGAGAACGAGCACTTGGCACCCCTCTGGGTGAACATGAAGTGCTCAAACATCGTGAGCAAGAACCCGCAAAATGTGTGTGTCTTGCCTTGTCCACCTCCACCCATGGTGAAGATGTATTCGTAACCTTTACCAAGAGCCTTGATACGCTCCTCAGCCCATGGATCTTTCACCATTTGGCCTCGGTATTCACCATTGATCACTGTTGTAGGCCAGCGAATCTCAGCTGCGTTCCACCAATGCTCTTCCCTTGGTAGTCCAGTGACTCCATTCTCTTTGATCCAGTCAAGCCTTTCCCAAAGATCGTCTGTCGGCAGCCCTTTGTCTTCATTCTGGCGAATCTTGTCATGAATCTTCGAGCATTCACGCTCTTGGATGTGCTTGTAATTGAGCCAGATATGAAGCTCTAGGTCATACTGGTATTCCCAAGGGTTTGTTTTGTATTCTGGCGCAAACTTAGGGATCAGATGATGATTCCTTTTGTAGAATGTGGCCATTTGGGTCTGCAAAACTTTGACTCCATAGGTATAGATGTGCCGATGCTTCCTAGCATGGGGTATAATCTTCCTGAGCCAAGGGCGCTCAGAAATCACCAACTGATGAGTTTCTGCCATGACTTATTTGTAAGTTTGTTTTGAGTGCGCAACCTTCGATTTTGCGTAGTCGTGTTTCATGCTTCGTTTGTGGATGTCTCTCCGCTAGCCTTGACGATGTATTGTTGGACGCTGGCGGGTTGATCCTTGTATTTAGGTCGTCTTGCTCCGAGAAGTCGAGCTTTTTCTATGCGAACAATTGAAACTTTGTTGCCTTGGTTGCCTCCAAGGACATGATAATGGGTTTTGTCCTCTGCGATATAGACACCAACGTGTCCACCGCTTCCTCTTTCGAACACAAGGATGTCTCCAAGCATAGCCGACTTGGCCTTCACGCCGTATTTCAGCCAGTTTCTAGCCCATAGTGGACTCGATACTACCTCGGACGGGTCGGATAGCCTTAAAAAGGCTAGGAACGCCACAAAAAGACCGCACCAAGGGATGTCATCATCTGAATACCCAGTGATCTTGACTCCACGAATGTTCAAGGTGTCTCTCCAAGACATAATTGTAGCGTCAGAACCCTTTCCGACGACTTCTTGGACTCCAATAAGCTTCAATCCAGTAGAAACGATCTTTGGAAGGTCTTTGATTTCGTTGAGCCAGTTGTATTTTGATGGTATCATAGGTATTCGATGTAGATATTTTTGTGTTTTGCGTAGTGGTATTTGCCAAAAACACGAACACCAAGCCATACAATGCCTGATGCTGATGCTTTTCTGGTTTTCATTACATCATGAATCATTGCGTCACAGATCTCGCGAGGCCAAATGGCAGTCTGGTATCCAAAATCATGTAGCAGACCTGCTGGTCTGTTGGCTTCTGTGTCTGGAAAGCATGTCAATCCGTCATGAGCATACCCTTTGCAGATCTCAAGGACTCCATTTCTGATGAATCCGATCAACATCCGATCGCAGTAGATGTCGCACTCAGGCATCGATACTCCTGAGATGCGATAACGCATTGGCTCCTGAAGTTCATGGAGCCATTTTTTGCGTCTCTTGGTGTTCTGAACTTGTTTTGTAAGGACTTCAATCGTCATGGCGCTTTCTTTCGTTCATCAGCTTTAGCTCATTGAGCATATCCTGCCTCTGTGCTTCGCTTTTCATCACAGCAGAAGAGTGCAGATCGCTGATGACTTTATCCTTCTCTGCCATCTCGCGTTTGTGCTCGTGTCGCTCCTCGTCAATTTTGACATAGAGCGCTTTCACGACCTTTGCAAGAGTCCAAATACAGGCAACTGCAAGTCCCCAACCAGTAAGTGCTGAAGCCGCCTTGGCGATTTCCTGCTCTGGTGGAAGCACATTCATGATATAGAGGCTCGTCGCGCTACCAGCCATTTTTGCTCCAACGTCCCAGAGGCCAGCGGTAAAAGTTGAAATAGTTTCGCTTGATGTGATCATAAGTAATTTCATCCGATTGAATCTAGTTTAGAGGTCGTCAATAAATGCTGAAAAGTATCCAAATGCGTCTTGATATAAAGCCGCTAATCCAACTGGGCAATGAACTTCTGCACCATAGTTGCTTATACCAAATGGACTTGAACCTACACTTGGTGGCGTAGATCCATAAAAGTTGATTCGAGAGAATGCAGCATTAGCAAAAGCTGAATCTCCAATGTATGAAATAGTTGATGGTAGATCAAGGATTCCAACAAGAAAAGAGCATCCTTGAAATGCTGAGTCGCCAATAGTTGTCACTCCGCATCCAATTCCCAATGACGTTAGATCGAGGTTGTATGAGTTGAAATTTGACGGAATAACATCACCGCTAAACAGAAATGTTTCACCATTTACTATGTATCCAGTAACAGGCATATCCTGCTCTGCTTCTGTTCCAATTCGATACAATATCGATGTTTTTGTTCTTTCGCTCATAATTTGCTTTGGATATTGTTTTATCCCCACCAAATGTTTGGGACATCATCGGAGATTGGTCTTGGAGCATCAGATGTGGATGACCAGTAAATGAACTGCTCTGCTCCAGCAGGAACTGGGATGTCTGCTAGGTCACGGAAAAGAACCCACCAATCTGAGCCATTGTGCTCGCCCACGATACATAGAGCGTGTTCATGGCTTGCAAGAGATGATTGTGGCTCTCCATCCTCGTCTGTAGATGTGAATCCATTAGCTATACCAAATTGAACAGCTGCTTCTTTGCTTGGGAATTTCAAGATGTAGTCAATCATAATGTAAGTGATTGGAGCTTTGCGTCAGGAAGGCGTTTCTTATAGTAGCGGATAGCGGCTATGTGGCCGTTAAGAACAAAACTACCAGCAGAGATGCTGCCTACCCTCAAGGTGTTTAACCCTACTGGAAAAGTTCGCGTTGCTGTGGTGACGGAACTTCCATTTGTCGCAGATGCAAAATTTGTTCCTTGGTAAGCGGTTGCTCTTTTTTGAACTGTTGAGGAGGCTCCAGCGGTTACCAATAAAGTAGTGGGTGTATCAACATTTGCTCTTAATAGAGTGTTGAAACCACCAATCGACGATGAGTATTGATGACGAATAACATTATCAGATGTCCCAGAGTCTATTTGAACTATACCGCGATTGTCTCCGATTAAGTTTGCAATTATTGATTCGCTAATAAGTGTTCCAGCGGCGTTATTATACATCCCAGTAAAATCACTTCCTGAAATGCTACAAACATCTGGGCTGCGAGGCACTGTCCCTGCGGCAGTCGGGATGTAGGATGTTGGGAAAGACCCTGCTTCTAGTTGTGCGCCCCAAGCAAAAATGGTTTGGGCTGGCTGGGATGATTGCGATGTGTCACGAAGATCAACACCAAGCTGAATAAAGTTATTACCAGCCGTAGATGTGTATGTGAAATCAAACCGCTGCCAAGATGTTGTTAATACGCACTCTTTTCGAGCATAAGTTGATCCGTTTGGAGTCCATGACCACCAAACTTTTTCTCCGCCATTCAGGCCTCTTAGATAAATACTAGCAGTGTGAACCACTCCAGCAGATTGACTAAAAGTCTGAACGACTAGGCTGAATGCGTTAGCCCCACTTACGACAGGAAATACAATTCTGTCTGCCGACAAGACTCCACTTGGGGAATTTGTTTGGTTAGCTGTAACCACTGGAGCAGTAACAAGTGTAGAGCTTTTAGCCCAAGTTATGCTTTCAAATTCTTCGCTCCTCAAGCATAAATTCGTCCGCTGCTCCTCAATCAACAATCCCTTGCAAGCAAGCGTTACTGGATCATGGTCAAAGCGTGGGCTATGCGATGGGGAACCAACTGTTGAAAGGTAATCGCGAGATGAGCTATAGCGTTCAAGTTGTGCTCCCCATAAGTAAATTCCAGAAACGCCATCTCCTGTGTAGCTATTGATAGCGGAGGTGGAATTATTTAAGTAAGTCACGACATCCAGTCTTGTGCTGGTATCGCTAGTTACTGTGACTGATGCTCGATACCACCCATTACCAACAGATGTTACTGTGGAAGCTGTCATAGTAAAACCAACACCACTTCCTACATTTATATTGCTTGCTGAAACTGTCCCAGATGTTGTAAAAATCGCAGCCTTGCCACTTGATGTTCCATTTGTTATTGCAACTACTAATGTCCTGCTTCCGCTGGCGTTTTTGTAATAAACGCTAAAAGAAAATTGTATTGATCCTGCTTGTTTTGTCGTTTGTTGGTGCATGTAACGTATTGCACTTGCAGTATTTTCAATCAAAGTATCAGCAGTAAGCGATCCCGTTGGCGAAGTTGCAGTGTTTGTGCTGACGCTTACCTGAGTTTTCACCCAAGAAACATTTCCGTAATCCTCGCTTTGCACAAGAAGGTTCTCTGGAGCGTATTCAATGAGTCCTGCTGCATTTACTTGAGTTGCTCCAGTCGCACGAGTAAATGCAGGAGTCGGGCCTTTACGGGCAGTAAGCGTCTTGTCAGTAGCAAACTGAAGGTCAAGCGATGGCAATGGGAGCCTTGCGCCTCCAAATCCAATTGCAGCTAACTTTGTTGCTCTCAGTCTCATATTAGTTCACGAGTTCTGTAATTTCAAGTGTGCCATTCACCGTGCCGTTCCTGATTGCTGCAATGCTTGGAGTTGCTGGAAGGTGGATGTCAAGACGCTCGCCCTCAAGGATAAGGTGGGTCGTTGCAGAAGCTGTTGGAGAACCTGAAGATACTTCAAATCGAATATCAGCACCAATCGCAATGATTGAAGCCCTGCGACATGCTGTCGTCAAAGCTACGCTTGCTGATGCAGCTCCAGCAGTAACTACCCTGCGAACTGATGGGCGACCGAGCGGATCACTCAAGACCCTTCCGTGAGGAGTCAGATCAACAAGGATCTGTTTAATGTCTGCAAGTAAAGCGTCTGCTGAATCAGATCCAGCAGAGTTTGTTACCCATGCGATCAAAGCTGCGAGTCGCTGCTCAGTTCCTTGTTTGCCATCCAAAGAGACAGTGGCGTAGATGTCGCAAATATCAACCTCTTCGCCAGCCTTGAGCTTCCGTAAAATTTCAGTAATCGAGTCCATGATCTTTAATTGTGAGACTTATATGTAAGCCCGTAACCCGTGGGCGCGAGCAAGAATTACCTGAAAGCGCGAGAAACATCAAGATAAATTCTTGACAATTTTCAATGTGTGTGTAAAGTTCCTTCGAGATGTCTGAACAAGAACTACTATCCCTTTGCGAGGCTCACGGAATTACCGTGGAGCAGCTTCGACAGAATATCCGAGAAAGCGGTCTGCGCGACATCAAGTCCAAGATCGTTATCCACATGCGAGAAAGGCTCCAGATGTCGTTTCAAGAGATTGCTGATGCCTGTGGATACTTCGATCGTTCTGGAGCAAAGCAAGCCTACGAATACGCCAAAACACTATGACTGAATACTACGTTGGAATCGATAACTCGCACAGTGGTGCAATCGCAATGATTGACCATGAGTCAAATATCGTCTTTACAATGCTCATGCCAGTCAACAATAATGAGGCTGACTATCAGAAAATTGTTGATATGATCCATGGCAATGAAGGCGGAGAACACAACACTAGGATCATGCTGGAGGAGCCTCACAAGTTCGCCAAAGGCATCAATGCAGTTCGGATCATGTGGAGCTGCTTCCAGCGAATCAAGGTCGGCCTAGAGTGCAACTCAATGCTTCCAGACTGCATCCTGCCGAATCAATGGCAGCACAAGATGCTTGAGGTCTATGGTGACAAGAACTCGAAAGTCTGGGCAGAGAAGCGCGTAGTTGAGATCTGGGGAGATCAGATCACCAAGCAATACAAATCCAAGAAGACCCGCGAAGGAGTCAACGATGCCCTACTGATCGCTGAGTTCTGTCGCCGCTCGCATTTAGGGCTGGACATGCCAGCAAAAACTTGTAAATAAGTTTTGCCCACAAGGGCATCCAATCATTATGATGAACAAGAAAATGGCAATGGGCGGCGACATGTATGGCAAGATGGCTAAAAAGCCAGCTGCTAAAAAAGCTGCAAAAAAGATGGCTACCAAAAAAGCCAAGAAGAAGTAATTCACAGCGAGGTGGTTTGATGGGTTCGCCACCTCGCTTACTTTTCACGACCATGAAGAAAGCAAAAAGCACAGTAAATTCAGCAGGGAACTACACTAAGCCAGCCATGAGGAAACGCCTGTTCAACAAGATCAAGGCTGGATCAAAGGGTGGTGACGCTGGCGAATGGTCAGCTCGCAAAGCACAGCTGCTGGCATCGGAATACAAAAAAGCTGGAGGAGGCTATAAATAATATGAGCAAGAATCAGACACACTATTTACCGAACGGCAAGGTCTATACTGGGCCGACACACAAGACTGGAAGCAAGCTAATGACTGGAGCGAAGCACACAGCCAAGAGCCAGTTCCTGACGCATACTCCTCCTAAGAAGAAAAAGAAATGAAGAAGCAGCAAGAATCACTGAAGAAATGGACTGCTCAGAAGTGGAAGACCAGTGACGGCAAGCCATCAAAAGGCAAGAAGCGATACCTACCAGAAGCAGCATGGAACTCTTTGTCTCCAGCAGAAAAGGCAGCGACGAATCGAGCCAAGGCTGCTGGAAACAAAAAGGGCAAGCAGTTCGTAAAGCAACCAAAGAAGATTGCTGCGAAGGTTTCCAAGTTCCGTAAGTGAGCTACTGCTCTGTGAAGATCCAGAAAAACGCAAGGATCGCAGCTATCAACCACAGGATACTTATAATTGTCTCGAAGTGTGTCATTCTGTTATCTGCCTGACGTATTCCGCATCCTGCTCAAGCTCCTCAGTGAACTTTTTATACCACACATCAGGAAGCTGAATGTGGTTGACTACAAAAGCCATATTGTCGGCTTGACGATGAAATGCCTGTGTCACAGCAGATAGCTTCGATGGCTCATGATCACGCAAGAACTTGTCTGCCTCGTCCTGAGCGTTGACCTCGTTGTCACGGATCTGGCGCAGAAGCTCAAGAGCATCGTCTAACTTAGATTGAAGAATGATCATTTTTGCGTATTTCCTCCAGCCAGTTAATTTATGAAGCGGTGTTTCAGTCATAGGTTTTAGTTCCCGTCCTTTACGAACTTTCCATCGATCATAGTCCCAGAGCGTTTTGAGATCACTTCGTATGCTTGATGCAAGCATTCGTCTAGTGTGCTTCCGTATTGCTCTGACAATGAAAAAAGACATGCAACCATCATGCCCATAATGACTTCTGCTGCTTCGGTATTGCTGGTCGAAGTGAATAGGTAGAGCTTCAATAAGTGAACTTGCAATTCATCCAGAACTTCAATTGCGTTTTCTGGAAGATCATTGGCATACTGTTCGATTGTTGGAGTTGTTGACATTTTCACAATATCTTTATTCCACATCTCGCACACACCAATCAGTGTCACCATTGTATCACCGATCCCATCATGAATCTGGCTGTATAGCTCATGACGCATTTTTCCATGCTCTCCAAGAGATTGCCAGAACTCAGAATCAAATTGATGCAACATGATTGCTGCATCCCTTGTTTCAGTTAGCTCTTCCTGAGTCTTTTCGAGCTGCTTGAGTGGATTTGATTTCTCGATGATTCCTTTATCATGGAACCACTGCCTTACGTTGTTGATTAAGTCGCTCATTGCGCGGTGACTCTACACGCAACTCTACACAGAGTCAATAATTATTTTGACATAGCAGCAACTTATTTGTAAGGTCGCCGCATGGCTGAGCGCAAACCGATCATGAAGAAGCTGGGACTCCAAGGCTACAACAAGCCAAAGAGGACTCCTAGCCACCCAAAGAAGAGCCACGTAGTCATGGCTAAGGTCGGAGAGCAAACGAAGCTCATCCGCTTCGGAGAACAAGGAGCCAGCACAGCTGGTAAGCCCAAGGAAGGTGAATCGGACCGAATGAAAGCAAAGCGTAAATCATTCAAAGCTCGACATGCTGCCAACATCTCAAAAGGAAAGATGTCAGCAGCATACTGGGCTGATAAGGTGAAATGGTGACAGCTGATGTTTTACATCACTCGACATCTGCATTCATTCTGCATCTCCAAGAGAAAACAGTGAATGAGATCCAGAAGCATAACCAGTGAAAATTTATGTCTGTGTTTTCATGTGATTTGAACCTGCCGCCATTGCTTGCAAGTGTCGGAAACCAGAACCACCAGTTTCTTCCAAATCTGGGTCGCGTTGAAGCATCAAGCTCCCACTGTTCAAAAATCTCGTTTTTGGATTTTCCTGCTGCCCCGATTGAGAGGTAGATATTTTTGTAGTTCAGATTCATATTGATGTAATTAGGTTCCCCACCGATACTTGCCTCGGTAGGCACGGCAATCGATTAGTCGATCAGACTGGCTGCGCCCTACCACGAGCAGTGTTCGTCTTTAGCCATTGACTATCTGGTTATCCGATCACCAGCAGGCTCCAAGCGTCCTTGGAAATCTTTTACTGTAAGTGATCTGATTTACACAATCGGCCCACCGATCTTCTGGATTGCCTCAGCAAGCGATTTACCAAAGACGATCTTAGAGGTCATGCCCTGATTCTCGATTGAGACAGCACCACTTGGGCCACCAATAGAGATGATCAATCGATTGCCCTTATCGCCTTGAGCATCAATCAGGAACTTACCAATAAGCTCTGCTGCACTTGGCTCCTTTGGCGCTTCAGGAGTTCCATGCTCAATTGCCATCTCTACTACCTCTTCGATGGTTGCTTCAACGACTGGTGCTTCTGCTTCGAAAGCTTCCACCTCATCAACGATCGGTTGAGGCTTCACTACCTTGACTACTTTTGCTATTTTCTTTGCTGGCATAATGTTTAAGAGTTGGTGACACCGACTGGACTCGAACCAGTGACATGCTGCTTAGAAGGCAGCTGCTCTATCCATCTGAGCTACGGAGTCGTGCCGCTACTTTACACACACGCTAACCTATGTCAATGAATAAAGATTAAGAATCTTTGCCACCATTCAACAGGGTAAATTTTGCAATCTCAAGCACACCAAGAGCGCCACTCAACGGAAGATCGAACTCATTTATGAATCTATCAATAACCTTCCAGATCTCCTTAGAGAAGGCTTCTACCTGATCATCAGTTGACATGTCGCCTTTAGTAATAGGCTCATACTTCTCCAAGAATGTTTCAGAGTCCATAGCCCCACCAGAGACACCCTGACTTGTCCGCCGAGTGACAACATACTGCCCTTCTTTGAGCGGAATAGCCTCATTGAGTGGCTCTCCATTAAGACTGAGGTAAAGCAATTCATTATCCCAGTCCTCAAACTCCACAGGTGAAAACATACCAGCCACCTCAGCAGCCCCTTCAAGTGTGCCATCGAACTGGATTACATTGACCACTGCCCCATCTTCTTTCCTACGATACTTCGCCATGCCGACTACTCTACACATTTTACACATACCTGCAACAACAAAATCAATAATTCACTTTGTAATCACAAAAACGACCAAGAGCAATACAGATTATTTTTGTCCCACCCGTGGCCTAGACATAAAAAACCATTGGTATATCAACAAAGTGCCTAACGAAAAATCTGTATCAGTCATGACCTAAAATAAGTTTCCAAAAACTTATTTTTGACCACCCAGAACCCGACCATCGGAACCCAAACAAACCAAATCTCCAAATACTCGATTTAAGGCATGCCTACCAATCATTGGGTGTGATCACACTACCTAGGCTCGAACCCTATCGTAGCGTTGAACCTGACGCAAAGGCTGGGTATCCTAGTGGGTCGATCTGGGTAGCTAAAGTTGTTTATCGACAGGTGGACTTATAAATAAGCCTTGCTGCATTCTACACAAAACGCTGAAGTTGTTGAATATAAACGGGTTGGGTGTATCACCCCGATCGCCAGCCGCCCCGCGCATTTGCCCAGAAATGCCTGTTCAGATGAACACCAATGGATTCCTTTTTCCTTGATATACTGTTCAAAGTAACACCTAAAAAAACTTGCATCAATAAACCCTTAAGAATCAACAACTTATGAAGAAAGTTTCCGTT
>Ga0247723_1000063_pt1 | contig 61230 bp, 82 predicted proteins | sample MSEWelMarce5H_FC_FD_189079 | JGI IMG/M metagenome (GOLD analysis project Ga0247723, IMG submission 189079) | Subsurface sediment microbial communities from gas well in West Virginia, United States - MSEEL Well Study Marcellus 5H_FC | ecosystem: Environmental > Terrestrial > Deep subsurface >...
GGATTGGTAACAATCTCAGAAGAAGAAGCAGCAACTAGCCCAGTTACTGGTGCAAGTATGCAGAACATAGGTTTTGTTGAGAAGTCAGATACTGACAAGATTGACATGATAAAGTTCTTAGTAGATAGTGCTAAAGGCATTAATACTTCTAAGACTATTAAAAAGGAGAATGATAACATGACTGAAAACGAAAACGTTGAATCAGTAGATGTCGCTCCAGAGGCAGAAGTTGTTGACGCTCCTGCTACAGAAGAAGTTGTTGAAGAGGCTCCAGTAGCCGAGCCAGCACATGTAGAAGAAGTTGTAGAAGAAGAATCAGGTTCAGAGGAAGTAATTGCTAAGGCAGTTGCAGAACTAGGTTCGACAGTTACCACAGCCTTTAGCGACATTGCAGCAATTGTCAAGTCACTAGCAGATGCAAATGCATCACTAGTTAATGAAGTTGCTGAACTAAAGAAGTCTCTCGGATTTGTTACCTCAAAGGTTACAGATGCAGAGTCAGACTTTAACAATCTTGGAAAGCGTATTGACGCAGTAGAAGCAGACACCGCTTTCCGTAAGTCTGGTGACCTCGGTGAGGTCATTCAGGAACCAGTACTGGTGGAAAAATCAGTATGGGGCGGAAGTTTCCTCACAACATCCGATTTACTAAAATAAATTCACTAGGAGGTGAAAAATAAAATGTCAGAAGAAATTATCAAAAATATGCCTTCAGGTGCGTCTCCAGTTTCTGGATACCCTAACGCTGAAGGTGCTTTCGGTACAGCAGATAGCGTTTCGTCAGGTACAGGTGCTTTTTCCGAGCACGGTACTTTTCTGGGCAACAGCCCAACCGCTAACTTTGGTGTAACCACTGGTGCTAATGGTGTAAACCCATCAGCCACTGCAAGTCCAACATACCCAGGTACTGGTATCCTACGCCCTGAACAGGCACGTCGTTTCATCGACTATGTTTGGGACGCAACTACCCTTGCTCAGGACGGACGCAGAGTGACTATGAGAGCAAACACAATGGAACTTGAGAAGATTAACGTGGGAGACCGTGTTATTCGTGCTGCAAGCCAGGGTGTTTCAACATACACTAACACTGGTGCCACCTTCTCTAAGGTAGAACTAACAACCAAGAAGATTCGTCTAGACTGGGAAGTTTCTGCAGAGTCACTTGAAGACAACATCGAAGGTGCTGCTCTTGAGGACCACCTAGTTCGTCTTATGACTAATGCTTTCGGTAACGACATCGAAGACCTAGCCATTAACGGTGACGGTTCGACAGGTTCGTTCCTAAGCATTATGAACGGATTCATTAACTTGGAGAAGACCAACCCAAACGTTGGTTCTGGTTCAAACCTTGGAAGTGCACACGAAGTAATTAACACAACTCTAGTTGGGTCAAATGCTGCGTTCACAGACTGGACTACTGAAAGACTGCAAGCACTTATCTTGGCTATGCCTCGCAGATACCGTGCCATCACAAATGGACTAAAGTTCTATGCTGGTACAGACACATTTGCTAACATCGTTAAGAATAACGCTACTGTCTACTCAACCATTGGTTCGACCGAAAACACTCGTAACGAGTTCATCGGTGGTGCAAACCAGACCTTTGGTGGAGCACGTCAGACTCGTGTTCTAGGTGTACCTGTTCTTGAAGTTCCTTACTACCCTGCAGGATTCGTTGACCTAACGTTCCCACAGAACCGTATTTGGGGCTTCCAGAGAGATATCACTGTGAACCGTTTCTATGTACCAAAGAAGGACACTGTAGAATATACAGTATTCGTTCGCTTTGGAATTGCATGGGAAGAACTGGATGCAGTTGCATTCGCAGACGCAGCAGCAGAGTAATCTGTCAAACGTCACCCTTTGATTGGGGGTAGGGATTAATTTCTCTACCCCCTTTCTATATTTATCTGGTATAATTAAAACAAATCTAAGGAGGTTTTATCATGGCTGAAGAAAAAAAGACACCTACCCCAAAGCCTGTTGTTGCAGAAGCAGTTGTAGAAGCACCAGCAGAAGTTGTTGTGGAGGATGTAATCGTAGCACCAGAATCCAAGAAAGACGTACCTACATTGGGATTCAATGAGGACGGCGTAATGGGTTCAACAACTACCGCTGCTGGAAAAGCAAAGGTAGAGAAGGCAGTAGCAGCAGAGGCTCCAGTAACCACAAAGGTTGCTCTATTCTCAACTCGCAACGTATATGCAGATGGTTTTGGAAAGATTAATGTTGGTTACAACATTGTTCCAAAGAAGCATGTAGACTTCTGGACAGCACAAAGAGGCATTCGCCTTGCAACTCCAGAAGAAGTAGCGGAGGCATTTGCCTAAATGGAGGTTTTGAGAGTTCCGCCTTATCCTATTACGGTTAAATTTGACGTGCCTAGTGCAAACACAGCATACTCAATTTATGTAGAGGATTTGGTGGACCACTCATTCGAAACATCCACACTAACCTCAGACTCAGGAAAACAAATTTCTTATGTTTTGCCAAGGTCAAAGGTACAGTTTGACCGTGACTTTCTGTTTAAAGCAACAGACTCAAGCGGTGAAGTTGTAGTAGAAGATAACCTAAGCGTTTACAGACCATATGTAAACCCAAACACTCTTGCTACAACTGCTGCAGATATTGCGGAATACAAGAAATGGGAAATCATTGCTAGGTCTATGATGGACCAATATCTAAACAATTCAGATTTCTACAATCACAAACTAGTTATTGTAAAAGAAGGTCAGGGAGGAGATTACTTCCCAATCTGGCATCCAGTAAACAGAGTTCTAAAAGTATACGAAAACAATGTTCTTACCTATAACGGAGAAGACGTTGCCATCACTCTAAACACACAGACTCCAACAATCTCTTCTGGAACAGTAACCCTGACAACAGCATCTGCACACGGCTTTGAGGTTGGGGATGTAGTCACAATTGCAACGGTAGTTCCAACTGGATATCGTGGCACATTCTCAGTAACAGCAGTACCAACCACAACATCATTTAGTTTTTCAAACTCAACCACAGGTAACGTAACTACAGCAGGAACTGTTACAAGAATTTGGGAATATGAATACAAGACTTTGCTAGATGGCTCTGCTATTGCAAGAGTAGAAGCAAATGGGACATACAATAGAAGCCAGTCTACCCCACTAAGGCTTCCACCGTCCTCTGGTGACCTTGGCGGATACCCTGGTGGTGCTCTCGTAGCATTCCCAGAAGGACACGATTTTACGTTTATTCTTGACGCTGGCTACAAAACCATTCCACCAGATGTTGAGAAGGCTGCCCAGATTTTGGTAGAAGAGTTAAAGTGCGGAAACAATGACTACTACAAGAGATTTGTTACACAGTATAGCACGGAACAATTTGACATTAAGTTTGCCCCACAATTTTTGGAGGGAACTGGCAACATGCTCGTTGATAAAATTCTTAACAACTACAAGGGCAATACGTTCAAGCCAGCAATACTATAATGATATGCGAAACTACAGACTTCACCTACCCACTACTTGCTGATATCTACTATCCAATTGTAGACGTTGGGGCATACGGTAATGTTAAGAAGCAATGGGTTTTAGATAAAACGGTTGCTTGCTTTTTCAATGTTGCTGGAAGCAAGTTCAAACAAGAAGTAGGGACCGAAGCAAATATTAACATCAGTAACTCTATCATTGGCAGAGTAAAAAACAATCCAACAATATCCAGCACTGAGTCTTTGCACTCTATTACAAACATTGTAATTACTAATATTCGTGGAAATGATGGGAACACTATTTATAACGAAAGTGCAGGACCTCGTTCGGGAAACTCCACTCTATTTGAGATAGCAACACTAAACCCTATCGTTGGTCCATTTGGAAAAGTAGAATACTACAAGGTTGTTCTTAGACGTTCAGAGAATCAGGCGGTAGACCTTTGAAAGTAACCTTTGACGCAAAGCAACTGATAAACAGTTTAAACAATGTAACTGAATACTCATTGGGTTTTTTGGATGGGGCTAAAGCAGGAAAGAAAGAACTGCTAGATAATTTAGGTCAGTCCATTATTGAATCACTAAAAAACTTTATAGACTCAAATGCTAGAGTAAGTCCAGAAACATTGCATCACGTTTATGAATGGTATCAGACTGGTTCGCCAGAAGCAAGACTGTTTGATATTAACTATATTATTAAAGATAATGTTGGTCTTTCGTTTAACTATACCTTTTCTCAATCTACATCATATTCAAAAGGTTCAAGCAAGGCTTTTTATGACAAGGCAAACATTATGGAAAACGGTATCCCAGTAACAATTAAGCCACAGCCAGGAGGAGTTCTTTCATTTGAAAAAGATGGAGAGCAAGTCTTCACAAGAAAGCCAATCGTTGTAGAGAATCCAGGAGGTCAGGATGTTCAGGGAGGATTTGAAAGAACGTTAAAGATGTTTTTTGATAACTACTTTACTCAATCATTCATAGTTTCAAGCGGTATCCTGGGACACCTTAATGATGCCAAAGACTTTAAGGATAACTTCTATGCAGGTTCAAAGCAAGGAAAGCCACTAGGCTTTAGAGTTGGCTACAAATGGATAACGAAAGGTGGTAGAATAGAGTAATGAGTAAAACATCTATTCTTAATACACCTGTTCTATGGATTAACGCATACCTACAGGAAAAACTAGAGGGGCTTGGTTTTGAGACCGTTCCCTTCTTTCCTACTACCCCATCTACAATTAATGACGTAACCGAATACTTTCCTACAGGCGGAGTCATGTGTACCTACGATAGGCTTATGCGTATGCGTAGAAACGCATTTCCACACATTAAGTGCGAGGAACTACTTTACTACTTTTATGCCACAGCCGAGAACTCAATTATCAACATGATTAAAATCACTGAAAAGGTAAACAGACTTCTTGATGGGGAAGATGAAAGTGCTCAGGACATCAACAACTGGTGTGCAAACAAAGGCTCTTTGACAGTTGAAGGAGAGTCTATTGAGCCTAACTTTAGATTCCACAATTTCAAGGTATTTCAACTCCAGGAAACTAGGGACATTATTAACTTTGCCAGTGCCAGAACCTATGGCGGTAACAAGATTATCGTCTATTACGACTATACGATGGTCGAACTGGAGTAATTTCCAAAAGCATGGTATACTAATACAGAGGAAACACCGTTCACAAAATTCATAATGAAAGATGGTGAAATAAAATATGGCTTATACAAGAGGCTCAAATGCTAACATTATCGTTGGTGCTGCTGCTCTTTTCGTAACAAAGGATTCGGCTGCTCTAACATCGACAACCGTTCCTAACTTCATTGATGGAGAATCTTACAAGGAGACACTAGCCCTTCGTGAAACGACTAACTTCCGTAACGTTGGTTACACCAACAACGGTCTAGAAATCGCTTTTGCTCCAGACTTTGGTGAGGTTATGGTAGACCAACTACTAGACACCGCTAAAATCTTCAAGCAGGGAATGAAGGTTACTCTAAAGACTACTCTTGCTGAAGCGACCTTGGAGAACCTTCTCCTTGCAATCGCTGGCAAGACTTCAGACTTTGGCGTACTGAACTATGGTACATCGACAGAAGTTACACGACTTCTAACACTCGGTGCTCCACAGACAGGAACTGTTGCAGCATCTGCTGTTCTAACATCAGGTGGTACAGACGTTAACACATTCCTAAATATTACTTCTGGTGACTTGGGTGACTACCCAATCGAACGTGGTATTATTGCTGTTGGTCCAGGTCTAGGTAACCTTTCAGGTACTACCCCAGACTCAACCAGCAACCAGGCAGAGCGTGTTTACGTTGCATACCGTGCTGTGTCGATTGACTCAGTAACAGTATCCGCAAAGCGTGATGCAGCAACATCCTTCGAAGTATCGTTCCGTCTGCTTCCAGACAACAACGGTGCTTACGGTAAGATTGTTGACCGCAGTTACTAAAATTTAATAGTGTGAGACTGCCCTGGGTTTACGCCTGGGGCAGTTTCTTTTTTGGTATACTTATATAATGCCTACACAAATATACGAAATTTCAGAAGTTGAACTTATCGACGGAACAATCATAGAAATATCACCACTAAAAATTAAGTATCTCAAGCAATTCATGGAAAAGTTTGAGTCGGTAAAGCAAGCAAAAAACGACGAAGAATCAATCTCAACACTAGTAGAGTGCATAAGAATAGCAATGAAGCAATACCTACCTTCAATTAAGACAATAGAAGATGTTGAGGATAACGTTGACCTACCAACAATATATAAGATTATTGAATTGTGTGCAGGTATCAGAATTAACCAGTCTGAAGAAACAGAGAAAAAGCCAATATCCCCACAGCCACCATCCGAAAACACTTGGGAAAAGTTAGACTTGGCAAAACTAGAATCTGAGTTGTTTGTTTTGGGGTCTTGGAAAAACTTTGACGACCTAGAGTCAAATATATCAATGCCAGAACTAATGGCTATCCTTGAATCAACTAGGGAATTGGATTACAGTGAAAAGAAGTTTATGGCTGCAATGCAGGGTGTAGACCTAGACGAACAAACTGGAAAGAAAGAGGAAGACCCTTGGGAAGCCATGAAAGCCAGGGTTGCATCCCAAGTTTCTGGTATTGGTAATGGAGACCCTAACGACATTACATCTCTACAAGGACAGAAAGCACAGCAGTACGGATTCGGTATCGGCATGGGTCTTGACTACGAAGTTGTTTCAAAATAACATTCTTTATGTTATAATTGACTAGAAACCATAAGGAGGATTCATGTCTACAACTATTAACGAGACAAAAACTGTAGAACTACTAGACGGAACTAAGATTCCAGTTCGTCCACTAAAAATCTCTCTTCTTCGCCCTTTTATGACAAAGTTTGAGGGTATTGCAGAAGTAGCAGATAACAACGAGAAGTCTATGACTCTTCTCATGGAGTGTGTCCAGATTGCTCTAAAGCAGTACGCTCCAGACCTAGCAACAGACCTGAAGGCACTAGAAGAACTTCTAGACCTTCCGACCGTATACAAGATTGTCGAAGAGGCATCTGGTATCAAACTCAGCGAAGCCTCGCTAATGGGTGGTCTAATTAACGGCTAATTATAGCGGTGTTGTTGAATGGCTGATATCGAAACCAATGTAAATATAAATATAGATACGTCAGATGCTCTGTCGCAACTAAAACTTTTACAACAGCAGATATCAGCCTTTCAGCAAGCAATGAAGAATGCTGGTGCAGCCAACGCTCAAGCAGCAGCCCAGATGCAATCAAACCTAGTAAATTCAATTAATGCTACTGGGAAATTTAGAGCAAATATACAAACAATTAAAACAACTGCCGAATCTTTTACAGAATCGCTTGAAAAAAACAAGATGTCTATTGGCGAATACTTTCGCTACGCAGGTGGGGCATCCAAGACTTTTGGTAAGTTGTTCAAGTCTGAGTTTGAAACAATCAATCAGGTTGCTCGTGAACGAGTAAAGGAACTACAGACACAATACATTAAACTTGGTAGAGATGCCAACGGTGCAATGAAAGCAATTTCTGTAAGACCGCTATCTCTTGACATGGAAAGTCTGGCAGTAAAAACCCAACTGGCAGCACAAAGACAGCAACTGTTTAACCAGTTGATGAAACAGGGTTCAACTCAACTTCTAAACTTCGGTAAGAATACACAATGGGCTGGTCGTCAGTTGATGGTTGGTTTTACCATTCCACTTACCCTTATGGGTTCTGCTGCTGCCAAAGCATACATGGAAATTGAAAAGGCTTCCATTTCCTTCAAGCGTGTTTATGGTGACATCAACACAACAGCAGGTGAAACCGAAAAGATGGTTAAGCAGGTTCAGGCTCTTGCCAGCGAATTTACCAAGTATGGTCTAGCAGTTGCAGATACTATGGACATGGCAGCCAAGGCTGCTGCTATGGGTAAGACTGGGGTAGACCTACTAGCACAGATTGACCAAGCAGCAAAACTATCTGTATTGGGTAACGTAGACCAGGCACAAGCCCTAGAAACAACCATCTCTCTAACAAATGCTTTTAGAGTCTCTACAGATGAACTAGCATCAAGCGTAGACTTCTTGAACGCAGTAGAAAACCAAACCGTAGTTAGCATTGAAGACCTTACGATTGCTATTCCAAAAGCAGCCCCAGTTGTTCAGCAACTTGGTGGAGACGTAAAGGACCTAACGTTCTTCCTTACAGCAATGAAGGAAGGTGGCATTAACGCATCGGAAGGTGCTAACGCTCTAAAGTCTGGTCTTGCGTCTATGATTAACCCAACTAAAAAGGCTTCCGACTTCCTCGCAACATTTGGAGTTAACATCCAAGCAATTGTTGAGGGCAACAAGGGCGACATCAAGCAAACAGTTATTGACTTCGCTAGAGCACTTGATACCCTTGACCCACTAAACCGTGCTCGTGCAATTGAGCAGATGTTTGGTAAGTTCCAGTTCTCACGTCTATCAACATTGTTCCAAAACGTTATTGCCGAGGGTAGCCAAGCAACCAAGGTAGCAGGACTAGCAAACCAGACAGCAGAAGAACTAGCAGTGCTATCCGAACGAGAATTGAAAAAAGTCTCTGACTCACCAATGTTTAAGTTCCAGAAGTCTATCGAACAGATGCAAGCAAAACTTGCACCAGTTGGTGAAGCCTTCCTAAAGGCTGTTACTCCAATTATCGAATTCGTTACAAAGATTCTAGATGGATTTAATAACCTTAGTAGCGGAACCAAAAGTTTTATAACCATTCTTGTAACCGCTGTTGCAGGTATTGGTCCAATCTTGCTAATGACCTTTGGTCTTATTGCTAACGGTGTAGCCAACGTAATGAAGTTGTTTACCAACATGAAGTCTTTCATTAATAAAACAACTAAGCCTTCAGACATGCTAGGTGAACAAACTGAATACATGAACACTGAGCAACTTAAGGCAGCAGCAGTAGCAGCATCTCTTGACCAAGCACACGCAAAACTAAAGCAAACTTTCGATGCTGAAAGAGGTGCAATTGAACAACTAACTCAGGCATATCGTAACGCTGTCAACGCACAACAAGCCTTTACTGGTGTTCCTGGAGTTCCTGTAGGCGACGCTAATGCTATGACACCAAAGAAGTATGCCAAGGGTGTCTCTATGGTTCCTGGTCCAAAGGGTGCAGGAGACATTGTTCCAGCCCTACTATCCCCAGGTGAAGCAGTTATTCCTGCAAAACATGCACAGAAGTATGCACCAGTAATTGCTGGTATGGTTGCTGGAAACCTTCCAGGATTTGAGAACGGAACCACTGGCGTAGGAATGCGTCAAAGCGTTTACGGACCAATGACGCTAAAGCAGACAGAAGGTCTTGCAAGAACTGGTGTCCAACTAAAAGACATTAGCGAGGAGGTTATGGCTGGTCCATATGCAAACGTCCCACCAACTGATTTCGGTACACAGATTTCTCCAACATCTGGTCACTCATTCCCTGCATTTGAAGTAGGTGGAATTTACCAGAAGCCAGACGGCACAAAGGTATTTGTTAAGCCACAGATTGACCTAACTGGTGCAATGGCTGAAGTTCGTGGTACGGAGATTGCTCGCAGTGTTCATGGTCTAGTTGCTCCTAAGCAAGAAATCCGTGTAATGATGGACCCAACAGACCCAGAGCGAAAGCGTAGATTCCTTGTTCTTGAATCAGCACTTGATGAAAGAATTGCAAACGTTCCAACTAAGTTTAGCAACAATGAGTACTTTACACAATTGGTTGCTTCACTTCTTCGTGGAGACAAAGACCTTGGTATTGGAAACCTAGGAGGCAATATCCTAGCCGATGTTGGTCCTGCTGGTGTGTTTGGCAGGGCATCTGGAAAACGTGCTCTGGGTAGTGCTGTTAACTCTATGGAAGAACAAGCCATCATTAACCTTCTTGGTGTAAAGGGTGGTGCTAAGAGATTCTTTGCAGAAGCAACTGCTGAACAAATTTCTAAGATGACTCCTGGAGAATACAATGCAGCAATGCAAGCAGAAATGCAAAGAGTTGCTCCTAAACTTCAAGCAACAATTGCTGGTTTTGGAAACATGTCTCCAGAAGAACAGGCTGCTTATCAAGCAATGCAGCAACGACTCCAGACAGGTATGACTGTTGACTGGAGCAGGTATCAGATTATGCACTCTGCTGTAAAGCCAAAAGAATACAAAAAGGGTGTAATCTCTGCTGGGTTTGCAAGTCCTAAAAACCCAATGGCATTTGCTCAATCATTGCAAGCAATGAGCAATGAAGAAATTAAAAAGCAACTTCGTGTTCAGGATACTCACCTAGTAACAGCACTAGATATTAAAGACCCTAAATTTTTGGCACAGGTTCAAAGAGTTTATCCTGGTGCTACAAAAGAAGAACTAGAACTATTTGAGCCAGTATCTAACCTAACTGCTCAACTTCCAGGAAATGCAAACCAAGTTATGAAGGGAAAGAGTGGATATCCTGGTTCATTCTTTAGAACAGTTTGGGACGGACTTGAAAACAAGTTGTCAAAAACTGCTCAGATTGCTGGAGTATCGTTAAATGAATCACAGACAATAGAAAATGAAATTGGAAGTGTTATTGGTAGTTATCCAGAACTTATAAATGACACAACCATGGGCGACATTATCGGACAGGTTCTTGGCTCTACAGCAAAAGTAACAGACGACGCAATGATGAAACGAAGAATGTGGGAGTTGTCAGAACGAGTTGCTGGTCTTCGTAGCAAACCTAAAAAGGCAAATCTAAAGCCAGGCGGTCTCGGTGGCGACGACGATGAAGGTGACGCTGGAACTACAGACATTATTCGTAAAATGTTGCAGGACGATGCTTTGTATTGGGACAAGACAACCCTTAGAAGGAAACTTGCTTCAGGTGCGGAGGGACCACGTTTTGGTGGGGTAAACATTGACCAGTTCGGACACTCCTCTGGAAGTATTGAGGACATAGCAGCAAGAAGATTGGCACAGCAAACGCTACAAGAACTTATAGCAAATCCTAACATGCCTATGCCAAGACTTCCTAGAGCCTTCAGTCTTCCTGATAACTGGGACAAGACAAGTGCTGGTATGTCAGATGAACAGCAAATTGCACAACTAATATCAATGGCAAAGCAGGGTGCGGTCAAGGTATTAAATAATAATGACAATAACTTGGCAAAGAGAAAGCCAGGAAAACCTGCACCACTTTCATTTACAAAGCGTGATGCAGACGACAAGACATTTAATATTGGCAAAGAAGCAAGCGGACAGGCTTACAACTCCTCAAGACTTAAGGGTTCTCCACTAAACTGGGCAGCAAATCAAACTAACGTCTTAGAGGCATACAACGCAATGTCTCAACCATTTGAATCCTTCCAGCCAATCATTCCTCCAACAGCATCAGGTCTTAAATTCTTCAACGACCTAGCCCTAAAGATGGAAGAGGGTGGAATTGTTCCTGGTGCTAAGGCAAAGCCAAAGGCATCTGTATTCGACATTGACGACACACTGCTTGACCTATCATCTTTCATGGAGACCCACAAAGCAGAAAACGAAAAACTTCCAGAGGGTCAGAAGAAAAAGTGGTATAAGGAAGTTGCCAAAGACCCGAAGGGTATTCCAGCAGGTCTTGCTGCACTAAAGGCTGCTCAACTTCGTGGCAATAAGATTCTTCTTATGACTGCTCGTCCAGACTTCTACGAGCCATACACAATTGAGACCCTGCAAAAACTTGGTATCGATATGAACGGTATTAAACTCATTGCAAGAAGAGATAAAGACTACCGTAAACCAGAGCAGATGAAATATGACAAAACTGCTGCGTTTATGAAGTACTATGATATTGAAGAGTTCTATGACGATATGCCTAAGACTCGTGGTGCAATTGGTCTACTTGGTATTCCAGCGTATGACCCTCTAAAACTTTCTAATGGCGTATTCTCAGTACCAGGACCAAAGGGTGCTGGCGATGTTGTCCCTGCAATGCTTTCTCCAGGTGAGGCTGTAATCCCTGCTAAGTCAGCAGCAAAGAACCGCCCACTCATTCAGCAAATGATTTCTGGAAATGTTCCAGGATACGAGATTGGAAAGAATGACCCTGCTCCAGGAGAATCGCTTCCTAAGATTCCAGGTGTTTCAGGACCAATTCCAGGTGTCACAGCACCACTACCAATAGTTCAGCAGGACGCAGGGAAAACAGAGAAATTCCTTGACGGAATTAAGAATGCTGTAAAGGAAGGTGCTAAAAAAGCAGTTTCTGTTATTGGAGAAAAAACTAAAGAAGCAGCCGAAACAGCACTAATTCCTTTTGTAAGATATTTAACTAATGATGAAGTTACTCTTACAGACGAAAAGGGTAATACAAGATTTAATGCAGATACAAAAGAAACTCTTGACAAAGATGGTAACGTTGTTGCAAAACAGGTAGACCTTGAAAAACAAAAAGCAGACCTACTTGAAGAACAAAGAATTAGGGTTGAAGAAGAACTAGAGGCAACTGACCAAGAGTATGTAACTGAAAGAAGAAAAGTCGAACAACTTGAAATTAGATTGGCAAAGAATGAAGTCCTAAACGCCGAAGAACTTGCACAACTAGAAAATTCAAAAAGAATTCTTGAAGAAAAGAGAAATCTTGTTCGCAAAGAAATGGGTTTTGAAAACGAAAAAGCCGCTAAAGAAAAGTCTGGCTTCTTTACTAGAACAAAGGGTACTGGAAATATTCAGGCAGCAGCCTATGGTTTAACCACTGCCATGACTATGCTTTCAACAATTCCTGGTCAAATTGGAGAGACTGCACAAAAAGCACTTTTGCCACTTGGTTCATTCACAACTGCAATGTCTATTATTCCAGGTAAGGCTGGTATTCTGGTTGGTGTGTTTGCTGCCATGATAACTGCAGGAATTCAAATAAATGACCACCTAGTTAAGACAAGTCAAGAGAGTGCCAGACTTGCAAAAGCCATGGGTGCAGGAACCGAAGCAATTGGAAAGTTTGCTGAGTTTGCAAAAACTGTAAGCGGTACAGAGGCAATGAACAAGCAGCGTGAGCAAAGTGCTGGACAGTTCTTTAATGTTGTAGAAGGAAAAACAACATTCGGTGAATCTTACATGAAGTCCGATGCTGGTAAGCAACTTGTTAAAGATGTAAATGATTCAATTAAGCAAGGTGGCACAGGTGGTCTAGATGATGCAAAAACACTAATCACTAACCAACTCACTACTGCAATTGCAGCAGGAGTTATGACACCAGGACAGGCTAGAAGTATTGCTGCAAATCTTGGTGCAGAGATGAAAGACATGCAGTTCGGTCTTGAGGTATCTGGAAGAATTACAGACCTAGTTGGACCAAAGGGGGAAGACCTCAAGAATGAGCCACTGCTTGTAAGAATGAGACTTGTTGAAGAAGCAGGTTCTCAATTTGAAAAGCAAGCAGGAGTTGCTAACAGCAAGGTTAACGCTGGAACTACCACAGGTGCAATTGCTGGCGGTGTTGGCACAGGCGTTGTTGCTGGTGGTGCAACATTACTAGGAGCAACAGCCATATCAGGTGCAGTTGCGTCAAGTGCCGCCCTTATGTCAACAGCAGTTGGTGCAACCATTGCATCTGGACCTTTTGCTCCTGTAACAGCAGCCATCGCAGCCATTACCGTTGCAACAGTAATGATTGTAAACTACCAAACAGAAGTGGCAAAACAATCTGGTATCCTACAGGCTAACTTGGGCAACGTTCTTTCTGTCCAGCAACAAATGGTTGACTCCTTAGAAATTGACTATCAAAAGAGAATTGCATCCGCAAAGGCTGCAGGAGATATTGCTGAAGCAACTAGATTGCAAAATCAATACCTAGAAGACCAAGCAAAACTTCTAGAGGTAAATGCAAAACAAACAGCAGAGATGTACGACATTCTTGACAAGCAGGGAACTGGTTTTGCAGGTATTGGAGATATGCAAACAGCACTTGGAAATACAGCAAACGATGCAATCAAGAAGGCATTCGAAGGTACAGGTCAAGAGGTAGGTGCTCAACTAGCAACAGACACTATTAATGCTATGTCAGCAAGCACTAACCAAAAGACAATGCTAAAGACTGCAGTTGCTCAAAAACTAATTGGCTTTGACCAAATTGGAACCGCTTCTGAAGTGTTTGGAAAAGACCAGGCAGGGGCAGACCAACTACAAAAACTTATAGAGCAAAGCCCAACAGAGGCAGGTAGAGCCTTGGGCTTGGCAACAAACCTTAAGGGCGACCAGAAGAAACAGTTCCTCGTCGACATGAGCCTAAAGGACCCAATTGCTACAAAGCAAATGAACGATGCTCTTGAAATGGCTCAAAAGACTACTGGTGTATTCTTTGGTCAGAAACAGGTTGCCGAAGCGGTAATGAAGTTTGCTGTAGAAAACCCAGAGCAGATGCTTCAGTTCAAGGCAAACATTGATGCACTAAAAGACCAAAAGACAATTACTCTTGCAGTAGTTCAAAAAATTATGGGTCCAAGCATTTCTAAACTTCTTGGCGACAAAGGCGTTGCTAAATTCTTTACCAAGTACAACAAAGAAAACAAGATTGTATTCTTGACAGAACTGCAACAGATTATGGCTATGAAGGGTGACCCAGAAATGATTGCCTCTTGGAACCTTTGGAACAAAGAGAATGGTCAGACAAAGAGTTTTGCTGAGTACGCTGCGTATCAGGCAGATAGAACTGTTACTACTCAGGGTGTAGACAATACTTTTGGTGCAGGTGAAAAGAAAGATTCTGGTGCTGGCAGTGGTCCACAAGCGTCTATCCTAGACCAGTTTGTTCAGATGGCTAGAGAGGGTTCTAACTTCCAGCAAAAACTAACTGTTGGATGGGACGCTTCTTACAAGGCTCTAAAGAACTACACAACAAAATCAATTAGCCTTATGGCTGGTTGGGCGGTACGTCTAAAACAGCAGGGTGTAGATGCTAACATTATCGACATCTTTATGGGTGCTACTGAAGAAGAGCAAAACAAAATTCTAGATAAGAGAACTGGTAAGTTAAAGGCTGGTGCTTTTAAACTTCTAGAAGACATAAAGAAGATTAAGGACATGCGTGAATTTGGTCTTACTTATGTTCTTGCAAGTGACACAGAGAGAATGGCTAAAGACAATGAACTTTTCCAGGCTGGTCTTGACGTTATTGCTGGTAAAGAAAAGAAGATTAATGACAGATACGACAAGAGAATCAAGGCTCTTGATGAAATTGGAAAACTGCAAGAAAGAAACAACCAGCAACAGCAGGATACACTAACTATTGCAGACGCACTCTCTAAGGGTGACATTGCTGGTGCTGCTAGAGCGGCTCAAAAAGCAAGAGAAAATATGCAAAGACAGGCTTTGGAAAATGCCAAGGCAAGTGTTGAAAAAGCACGTCAAGATGAACTAGCAGCAATCACTGTAAAGATTCTTGGCGAAAGCAAGACAAGGGCACAAATAGAAGCAGATATGGTAGTCAATACTGAAAAGATTGCTGCAGCGAAACTTCTAGAAATGAACCGTCAAATTACAATTGGAAAGAATGCTGTTATTGCAGCAGACGCTGCTGCTAGACAACTTAAAAACAATAAGTTGATAAACCAACTTCCTGGATTTAATGGCTCTAGCAGTGGCAACGGAGGCAACGACGGCGGAAAAGATGGCGGAAAGGATGGCAAAGATGATGGCAAAGATGGGGGCAAGGATGGCGGTTCAAAAACAAGTTCTGGTCTAAAAGGTGCAGTTCTTTCTTCATCTATGAGTGCTAGTGGTCAGAAGGCACAGATGGCTAAGGTTGACGCTGTTATTGCACAAAAGAATGATGGAACTGGTGCTGCAAAAGAAGCATCACAGGCGTACTTTACTGCAAAGGCTAAGGCTGGACCAGAAATGAGTAACGCTGAAGCAGCAAAGAAATTTGGCGGAACAAACACACAAAAGTTTAAAGACTGGCAAGCAAATCAAACAGCACTTGCAGCGGCACTCACAAAGGCAGAGAGTTTTGGAATTGTTTCGGGCGGCAAGGTTAAGACATCAGCAGACATCGATGCTTTGACAGACAAACAAAAAAGAGGTATAACCAACTCTGCAGGAAATCAGGCAGTTGTAACTGAACTAATGAAACAGATTCCAGCAGAAATTGCAGATAGGGCTGCAGTACTTAAAAATGCTGCAAAGAAATTTAAAAAAGACCAAACTGAACTAGATGGTTTAAAGACTTCACTTAAGACTGCAATGGGCAAGGTTTCTGGTGCATCAATGTCTACTCTTGCAGCAGATTATCAAAAATGGTTAAATAGTTCAGATGCCGCAAGACCATCTACAACTTTTGGAAAAATTATTGCTGCTGGCGGAGACCCAGAAGCATTTATGAAAAAGGCAACTGGAATTGCCAGATACTTTGTCACTGTAGACAAATACAGAAACGAACTAAGGGCTGGTGGCTACACCGACTCAAAACTTTATCAGGCAGGTCTTTTTGACTATAACTATGGAGACGATGGACAGACCACCAAACAGACTTCAGACTTTGCAACTGGTCAAATGTTTGTTGAGCGTGGTCCTTTTAAAGGTGGAACAATTGGATACGCTGCAAAAAACATTGTTCCAGATGGCGAAAACATAACTAGATTTAGTAATAAATACTACGCTATGGGTGGAATGGTTTATGCAAACAGGGGTCTTGAGATTGCTGCAAGCAAGTATGCACTAGGAACAGACACTATTCCTGCTATGCTTACACCAGGCGAATTTGTTATGCAAAAGTCTGCGGTAGACTCAATTGGTGCAGACAGGCTTACCTCTATGAATAACGGAACATCAATGGGCGAATCCGTGTATAATTATAGTATTACAGTAAACGCTACAGGAAACGGTCTGGATGCCAATGACCTTGCTAGACAAGTCATGGAACAGATTAAACGAGTAGACTCACAAAGAATTAGGAGCAATAATTACTAATGACTAAAGCAGCATACATGGCTCAAAGAGCACCATACAATCGTCCACAAGCAATGCTGTGGGCTGATAACTCTGGCTCGTTAGTAGCATACCCTAGTTCAATCAATATGATTACTAATTCTAATTTTGAAACAGATACTACAGGTGCGGCAGTAGCAGGATGGACCAATACCGCTGGGGTAACAAACGTTAAATCAATTGCACAATATAACGTGGGTGCGGCATCTTGTGCAATCACTTTACCAGCAACAGCATTTAGCGGTATCTACACCACAACCAGAGTATCCCTAGAGACAAACAATACATATACTTTTTCTGCATACGTCAAAGATGATGCCACCAACCCAACTGCAGTTAACTGGAGATTGGCAGCAGTTCTATACAACGCCTCAACTGGTGGCTCTGCATATGCAACAACATTCACCTCAGCCGTAGCAACACCGACAACATCTTCTTGGACCAGATACTCTGTTACCTTTATTGTTCCTACTGGATACACATACGCCCAACTCTATGTTCAGTCAGGTAGCACAGCACCACTAGCAAACAAGGTAGCCTATGTAGATGGAATTCTTCTACAAGAAGGCTCTGCCCTAAATGCTTATGTAGATGGAACAACATCCGCATCATACTTCTATGCACCAACTGGTTATGAAGTGTATGACTCAACAGCAGGAGACAACTTCCTAATTATCTCTGACCACAACCGTGCAGCACTTGACTTTAAAACAGAGCGTATTGAGAAGCGTGAGCGTATGATTAATGGACGTATGCGTTCATATCACGTTGCAGACAAACTAACTGTATCAACTTCCTGGAGCAATCTTCCGTCTCGCTCATTTGCTACAGACCCTGCCTATGACCCTGCAACAGGAACAACCTTGGCATCAACACAGTACACTGTAGATGGTGGTGCTGGAGGTGCAGATTTGCTAAAGTGGTACGAAGACCACAAGGGTCCATTCTGGGTCTATCTTTCTTACGACAACCCAAATAACTTTGCAACGGATAGGTACAACCACCTTGACCAATATAGCGAAGTTATTGAAATGTATATCTCAGACTTTAGTTGGACTGTAGAAAAACGTGGCGGTAGAAACTATGACTTTTGGAATGTTAACGTCACCTTGGAAGAGGTATAATGTTTGACAACGCAACCCTACATACACACCTAACTACATCATCTACAGTAAAAAGTCAGGCAGCAATTATTGCAGAATGGAACTTAAACTACGCAACAAACATTGATGAAATTGGTAACTATTTTTATAATCCTGCTGTGGGCGGTCTTACCAATACGTTTGCTAAAGAAACATCTCTTACATCTTCACCAAAGTATTTTGGTGGAACAGAATCTAATGTTAAAACAAACGCAGGGTATGACCAAGATGGAAATGTTGCAACTGCCTTTACAAAACCAAATCAGCGAGAGAAGTTCTTATACTCACTTGAAGACTGCCTTGCAAGGTTTAGACCTCGTTCTGGAATCAACAAACTAAGGTATTTTTCTACAGGATTTACACACAACACTTCTTCCAATATGGCAACTAGACCAAGATACTACATGGGGTCTAAGAATGACAAGTTTAAGTACTGGAGTTCTTTTAAAAATAAGAATGGTTCTGTTTACGGAATTGCAAAAACTCCTGTATCTGGAACAACCTCTCCATACTACATCACCGACGCTGTTCCGTTTGTAACATACAAAAGTGCAGTGCCAGCAAACAGGTTGGTTATTAAGATGCAAACCAATGTCGGTAGCACAGATTTAGGAAACATTGTAAAGACAGACAAGACTGTTATTGCAGACCCTTTCTATGGCACAGCCAACAAGACAACCCCCATTACTTGGAAGGTCCAAGTTCTGCAGGGTACAACCTGGACAGATGCAAAATCATTTACCTCTGACGTAGTGCCAACAGATGGCTATGTAGAATTGTCTTATGGCATTACAAATATTCCAGTAGCGTATGCCAATAATTTTGTTTATGCAGGGGAACTAACAAGCGAAAGCCTACTTCCACCACAATCAATTACAGGATACGCTTACTTGATTAGAACTGGGACAGCAATTGGTCAATACAAAGTTTGGAACGGAACAGCCTATGATGCTGGCTTTACACCAACATACGGATGGTATCAGTCAACAGATGGATTGTCTCCTACCTCTAGCGTTGTTACAGAACTAGTTAATGCACCATATTACGTTAGCGGAACAGCACAGTTTAGAGACTTTCAGTATATCCAGGGTATGCGTATCGTAGTAGACACTATGAACAAATACAACTCAACCTTTGACCTAATAGAAATGTCTCCTAGACTTGTTGCAGATTTGTCAGATATAACAATGAGTTATAACGCAAGCAAAACACTATCAGACCTTTCTACAAGCGGTATTCCAGTAGGTCAACTATTAGCCTCACAAGGTTCGCTATCAATCTTCGACTCAGAACAAGCATTCAATCCAAACAATACCAACAGTCTTATAAAGAACTTTTCGTCGATTAATCTTCAGGTAAAGTTCTATGAAATTATATCTCAAGTTAGCGGTGTAGACTATTATGTTCCAATTAAGACATACTATGCAGAGGGGTTTCCAGAGTTTGACAATGAGAGCAGACAGATATCTATACAACTAAGAGACCTATTCTTTTACTTCGAATCCCTGACTGCCCCACAGTTGTTTATTCGCAATGCATCAATGAGTTATATCATTTCAACTCTTATGGACTCTATTGGTTTTAGTAACTATACCTTTAGAAGAAATCCAGGGGAAACAGAAGAACCAATAATTCCATACTTCATTGTAAGACCAGACACTACTGTAGCACAGGTACTAAACGACCTAGCAATTTCAACACAGTCAGCAATGTTCTTTGACGAATACAATAACTTTGTTGTAATGAGCAGAAACAGAATGATGCCAACTGTTGCGGAAAAAGCAACAGATATGACACTTGCTGGCTCAGTAGATTCTACAGACAACGGTATTGTAAAAAATCTTCCAAACGGAAACACAATGTCCAATATCATTAGCGTTGCGTCTGTAGTTAAAGACATATATAATGACGGAAAGATTTCATATACTAATAGATATATTCAGCGTTCCTACGGCTCTCTCAAAGAAGCAGGTCAATTAAACAAAGACCAACGATTTGTTTACAAGCCAGTACTACTTTGGGAAGTTAGCGGAACTTCAAATGTTCGTCCAGTCAACAGCGAGTTCTCAAGCCAATCATCTTTTGCTTTAGGTGCAATTCCTCTAAGAACCACACTTAGTCAACAGTTGCCTTTTGCAACTTCAAGTGAAACTATTGTAAATAATACTATCGACCTAGGAGAAGCAGTATACTGGCTACCTAGATATAAGGGTTATTTTTATGCTAATGGAGAAATCATTAAGTACGATGCTGTAGAGTATGCCGTAGATGGCGTGGGTATCGTTTGGATTTCAGATGTGCAAGAGTATAGCAACTACTTCCAGCAACTACCATTTAATGGTTCAATCTATCCTACAGGATTGGTCAGAATCTTCTCTGAACCGTACTACACATCTGGTGGCAGCATCGACCACTCAGTGCCATATGTAGACGCAGACGGAACATCTTATGACGGAACAACACGAGGTGCTGTTGCAAAACATGGTCGTGGTCAATTTGGAACAGAAATTGCAAAACACAATGCTGGGCTAGACTCTCACTGGACAAACACAAATAACATGCATGGATGTTACATGGACTCTAGATTCTTGTTTAACAGAAAAGTTGAAAGAGCCTTTAATGGAACGGCATCGGTAATTGGTTCGGCTATTGTCAAAGACACAAACTTTACTAACCTAGACGATAACACCTCTGTTGTTCTAGATGCAAGTCAATCTGGAAAGACAATTGCAGACGGAACAGTTACAAGTTCAAATACAAAAGCAAGAGCGTCTACAGTCAACGGAATTATTAAGAACTTTCTAAGTTCAGACTATGAGTCTGAGATTCCATTTACATCTCAGCAATCCCCAACTCCAGGAACAATGCAGTCTTCAGCATTAATCTTTAATGGTCCTAACTTTGATACCCTGAATCCAATCAACTTTATTTCTTATCTGCACAAACCATTAACAAGTTCTTTTAATCACTTTGGAACAAGAATGAGAATTATTGGTCAACTAGAGGATACAAAGAAAGAGAATACTGCTAGAACTCAAACAGCGGTAGGAAGCACTCCAATGTTTACTACTTCAGAAAAAGAGGCTGCGTCTGCTAAAGTAGTTTCTGGCTCTTCAGGCGGTATTGGAATTATGGTAAGCCCAACAAACAATACAGGATACTTCTTTGAAATAGTTGCATTGACAGAACAAAGTTCAAAGACTGCCCAGGGAACAAAAGAACTAGCAAATATTTATTTCTACAAAAATCTAGCAACAAAATCAGCAGGTGATTCAGCAGCCACAGTGCCTGTAGAACTTTACCACGGATTAATGCAAATTCTTGTAGACGATGGAAACTTTACTGGACAGCAAAAAATGAAGGGGGAGCAAACTCCAAGCGTGTATGACCTGTCTATAGAATATGAAAAAATTAACACTGGTCTTAGATTCTCTCTAAGCGTAAACGGAAACACTGTTGCTATTGTGGAAGATACAGAACCTTTGCCAATCACTCAATCTGTGGCACTGTTTGTTCGTGGCTCCTCTCGCTGCATGTTTGAAAATGTTTTTGCATTAGCACAAGTAGACTCATACGGTTCTTCTTCAGGAGTAAAGCCTGTAGCATCTTCGCAACCATTCGCTCTGGATAACCCAGACTCCAAGTATGAAAGGTATGGACTAAACCGTGTAGTAAAGAACACATTCCTTACACAGGTTAAGCCATCTGGAGAACCAGAGTTCAAGTTTTTCTATGACGAATTTGGAACAATTATGAGAGAGGCTGCTTATTTTAATATTAAATATGACAAAGCCTACCCTGCACTAATGGCACAGATTTCTCCAACATTCAATACCTACAAGGGTTATGCGGTTTCTGGCTTTACCCCAAACGCTTATGGTGCAGAATTTCTAATCTTTAATACAATGGATACTGTTCTTAATCTAGATGAAACATCTGGAAACTACTTAAGAATTCAGGGTGTTACGTTTACTCAAGAATCAACTCACGACCTGACAGTAGACGAATACTTTAACAAAAAGTCAGACCTATCAAATCCATCGTTGGCTGGAACAAGTCAGTCTCCTAGTTTAGAAAAACAAACATACATAGACCTTGCAAACAGCAGGTCCGTTTATGGAAGAAAAGACTTTTCAATTTCAGCACCATACATTCAGGATGCGGATACTGCAAACAAACTAATGGACTGGATGATTAAAAGAATTATGAAGCCAAGAAGGTCGGTTGGTCTAAACATTTTTGCTATGCCGACTATGCAACTTGGAGATATTGTAGAGATTGATTATGTAGACAAAAACTCAATCAACCAGGTATCGTCTTCAAGATTTATTGTTTATTCAATGGAGTACTCAAAAGATGGTTCTGGACCATCTATGACTGTTTATCTAAGTGAGGTTGTGTAAATATGGGCATTGGCGGCAATATAATTTTTCCAACACCTATGCACCCAGACGGTGACTCGCCACTAGACTTTGCTTTGAGGCAACATCAGCAGGGCAAGGCAACCAGGGTAGCCGCCAGCAACCTACTTATAGAGCCACAAGACGCATCAATTGACCTAATGACACAAATGACCATTGAAGACATTGGCTCACTAGAACTAATTAACACAGCAAGACATAACCTGATTACTGGAAACAACATTGTTTACAAGCCTTTCTCTAAACTGTCAATTCTTAATTCTCAGTATGACCCACTTAGGATTCTTGCTTTAGCAGACGGAACACCAGCACAATTTGATGCATTCTCAATACCTCTAGAAAACTACCTGCCAGACCAACTAACAAACGTATCAATAGACAATTCTGGCAATATAATCATTGATTTTATTAATATTCAGGACGGAGACTTTGTGGAAGTTGAAATTCTTTCACAGGGTACGTTGTATAATGATACAATATAGTAGGAGAACATATGATTACTGATAAAGGAAAGACCATAATTAGCAAGTTTTTGCTTGGTCAAACAACATCTTATGCATCGCACATTGCTGTGGGCTGTGGGGCTGCTCCACTACTATCCAACGACACTTTGGGCGACTACTCTGCTAAGACTTCCCTGGACTATGAAATGTTTAGAGTTCCAATTGTTTCTCGTGGCTACATCTTTGAAGACGGCATTGACAAACTTGTTGTTACAGCAGAGTTACCAACAGAAGAAAGATATGAAATTACTGAAATTGGACTGTTCTCTGCAGGTGCAAACCCAACTGTCCTTAGAGACAGCAAGCAAGTTTTTGTATTTTCTGGTAGCGAAAACTGGGAGTATCATGGAGCAAGCAGTGCTGTAGCACTTCCAATACAAGCAAACAGATTGGACTTGGGTAACGAAAGTACTGGAAATATGTCTGCCTCAATCACAGACCCAGCATTCTTTGCAAAAGCAGACAACGAGTTTTTTAATCTAACCACTAGGCTTTCAAGACAGGAAAGACCACGGTATCTTAATGACAGCATTCTAGCAGTAGGAAACCTATCTGGAACAATTACTACTGGAGCAGGTGCATGGTCTTCTAGCAGCGGATATCACATTCACCTAACAAACCTATCGCTAGACTTAGACAAGAATGCTTCTACAGATGAATTAAGATTAGCATTTTCTGTTATCAATAAAAACACAACCGATGCTGCCCCATCAACTGTAACTGTATACGTTGAGTTTGCTGATACTCACGATGGTGCAAACTATGCACAGTTCCAATACACAGGCTCTGTAACACCAAGCAACAGGTATATTGTTGCAAGCAAAGAGTTAGGAGACCTATACAAAACAGCAGGATTTACCTGGGACTCAGTGACAACAGCAAAGATTTATGTTAGCGTTGGAAACAGTTCCGACTACTACGTTACCCTTGATGGAATGAGACTAGAAAATCTTTATGCTGGAAACCCACTATACGGATTGACAGGATACTCTGCTGTAAGAAATACTTTTACAGACTCTAACTATATTTCTTACGCCAAGCCAGTAATCAAAAATCCAAATACTTCAAACTACATAGAGTTTAGATTTGGTGTGGATGTAGTATAATGGCTAATGAAATTGTTAAAAAGATAACGATTCCAAGAAGCGAAATTGAGTCTCTGTCTTCGGATGGATATTACTTTCTTAGATATAGAATAGTTTCAGAAGACAAGACAAGACTATCCCACTGGTCTCAAATATACGGTGTCGATGGAGGCAATCTTCAAAACGCTTCAAACATTATTTCTCTTCTTCAGGAAGCCAATGGTATTAGCATTGCTTGGGGTGTGCTAAATACCTTGGGCGTTAATAACTATGATGTCTATGTAAGATACGATGATTCTTCGACGAGTGCTTGGAACGGTGGCACAAACTCAACTGCTACAGAACTTACTGGATTTGTTGCCACTTTGGCTACAGGAACCAATGTTGTGACCCTAACAACTGGAACTACAGCAAATATTAAGGTTGGTCAGTCGGTAACAAAAACAAGCGGCTCAGGAGCATTCAATGCAAGTGGGGTGTACGTTATTGCAATTACAGGAGCAACAACATTTACCGTTGGCAATATTGACGGAACAGCCCTAAATCATGCCACCCCTGGCTCTACCACTTTTAAAGTTAATGGCAACTCTTTTAACTTCTACAAGTCTACTGTAAACAATACGCTTTTTGTGCCAAAACCTGCAGTTGGAACAAGTGTATACGCAGCAGTTTTAGCAAGAAGTTTTCCAAAATACTCAAAGTTATCGTCTTTTAATCCGAGCAAACCAGAAACTTTTTTGGTGGAAAGTCTAGCACTAACTGTAGTTTAGTGCTATAATTGAGATATGATTTCAGCGACTCCACAAGAAGGTCAGCCACTAGACCTACAGTATATTTCAGAACTGGCACAGTCAGTAATTGAACTAAACAAGGCAGCAACAAAGAATAACTCGTACAGCAACTCCTACATTAAAAACAAGGACAACATTGTAAAGTATGACAAGACGACTAACACATCTTTTTATGCTGTATTTGAGCCAATTCTTGAGGGCAAAACAGTCAATGCAGGACATCTAGAAAGTTTTTCTTACACTTTTGAGCACAGTTTTATAAATACTCCAGTTGTAACTGTAACAGCAGTTAACATTCCAACAACGACAATTGGAAATAACGTAAGCGTTGTGCTTACAGACGTTACGCCTGGCTCCATTAGCGGATATATAAAGTTAAACAACACTACTAGCGGAACCGCTAATATTGGACTAAACATTATTGCTATTGGTTTCCAAGGCGGCATGAACTAATAGGCTAACTATGGCTGCCCAAACAATGGAAGAGTATAACTCGTCCCCAATTATTCCAGGGAATAAAAAAGTTTGGTTTCTAAACGGAGACCTAGTAAGAACACATCACCTCAATAAGTCTAATGGGATTATGTCTGTTTATAATATTATCAAAGACCAGATTGAAAGTTGTCTTATTAGTGATTTTAAAAAGAATAGGGAACGTGCTTATACTGTTGGTCAAACAGCAGCCCTAGTAAATAGGCACAAGAAATACATGCCAGAACTAGTAAAGAAAGGCGTTATCCCAGAACCAATGGGGGCACAGCCTGGAGGAGCCAGGGCATGGCAAGTAAGAAGTTATTATTCGGAGTCGCAAGTTCGTGAACTTCGTGATATACTAGCATCATACCATCACGGAAGACCTCGCAATGACGGTCTGATTACCAACGATGTAACTCCTACAAAACAGGAGTTGACAAGACGTATGGGAGATGGTATACTGACATATACAAGGACAGAAGACGGACGTTACATCCCAATCTGGTCGGAATCAATTTAATCCATTAGGAGAGACATGGAAAACGAAAGTACTAAAGTAACAGTGGGTTTGGGCTATACCCTTAATCTAGGCAACTTCCAATCACTACGCATTGATATCTCTATCGCAGATAACAAGCGTGAGGGTGAGACTGCCAACGAAGCCTTTGAGCGTGTCTACAAGTTTGTAGAAGAGAAACTGGCTGAGAAGGTTCGTGAGTCTGTAGAAGAGACTGAGAGCAAGTAATGGCTGAACGCAAAGACCGCATGGCTTTGCTCAGTCGCTACAGTAAGTTACACACTGTAAGATACGAAGAAAAGCCTTCACTAAATTTGAATGTGGAACAATGGGCATCAGATGCTCTCATTGAATCCTACGGTATTCCAGAATGCTATGACCTACTGGAGTACTACTTTGAAACAGCAACATCACCAACATGGAAATACTTTGCAAACTACGCTGACAAAATTGTTGAGGCTAGAAAGCAATTCCAACAAGACCTTAAGGAGAGAGCCGAACGCCGTCAAAAGGCTAAGGAGTGGCTAAATGACTAATACAGAATCTAAACTAATATCTGCAGTATTGGCAGACAAGCAGGTCCACGTCCTGCTACAAGCAAACGTGGAAAACATTCTTCGTACACACACGGATATTTGGACGTTCATTCGCAACTATTCCGAAACTAATGGAACTGTCCCACCTGTCTCTCTAGTGGTAGACAAGTTCCGTGACTTCTCTCCAGAAGATGGCGTGGGTGCTACGAAGTACCATTTGGAAGAACTACAGGCTGAGTTCCTAAACGATAGTCTAAAGGATGTGCTACGCTCTACTGCTGCAGAAGTACAGGCAGGTCAAGGTACTAAGGCACTAGAAGACCTTATCCAGAAGACTTCAGAACTTAAGAAGAACACAGCGGTTATCAAGGACATTGATGCTACTGATATTGATTCTGCTGTTGCCTACTTTGAGAACCTTGCTCGTCAGAATGAACTAGGCTCAATCGGTATCAAGACTGGTCTGCCAGGCTTTGACAACTACTTACCTGCTGGTATTACTCCAGGTCAGTTGGGTGTGTTTCTAGCCTACCCAGGTATTGGTAAGTCTTGGTTTGCTCTATACATGGCGGTACAGGCATGGAAGGCTGGAAAGTCTCCACTAATCATCTCACTTGAAATGTCAGAGACAGAGGTTCGTAACCGTGTATTTGCTATCATGGGTGAGGGTCTATGGTCACACCGCAAGTTGAGCAACGGTCAGGTAGATATTGAAGACCTAAAGCGTTGGCACAAGAAAGAACTGCAGGGTAAGCCAGAGTTCCACATTATCTCTAATGATTCTGGTGGTGAAGTTACCCCATCTGTTATTCGTGGTAAGATGGACCAGTACAAGCCAGACCTAGTTATCGTGGACTACCTACAGTTGATGTCACCTAACCAAAAGTCAGACAACGAGACTGTTCGTATGAAGAACCTTTCTCGTGAACTTAAACTTATGGCTATCTCGGAATCAATTCCTATCATTGCTATCTCGTCTGCTACACCTGACGATGTTAACAAATTGGATACCGTTCCTACGCTTGGTCAAACCGCTTGGTCACGCCAGATTGCCTACGATGCTGACTGGGTGCTTGCACTTGGTCGTGCTACTAACTCGGATATCCTAGAGTGTGTGTTCCGCAAGAACCGTAACGGCTTCATGGGTGAGTTCCTAGTTCAGGTAGACTTCGATAAGGGCTGGTATAAATACAAGGATTTCGAAGAAAACTAGTTATAATAGTATGTGGAACATTTACATCATAAGTCTATTAAAACCTTTACTGTTGACGGTATCATCAAAGATGATGCTGCTATCGGTAGGCTCAGGCTTGAGATTGAAAGATTACAAATACTACAGATGCGTGAACTAGGGTATGTGCCAAGGCTTGACATTGACCCAAACTTTACGATACAATATAACAATACAAAAGAATACTTTGAATTTATACTAACGCTATACGGAACATATTTAGGAAAGAAGAAATCACAATGCATAATGGGAATAGACGGAACACTACTGGTTCCTACTCACAAGAACAGATTAAAAGAGTTATCAATGGGTCAGGAATCAATGTCGAATCAGAAGTAGATTCTGACTACATCATATTCTGCCCTTTTCACAACAACTACCGCTCACCTGCTGGTGAAGTGGACAAGCGTTCTGGTTTCTTCTATTGCTTCTCGTGCCAGCATGTTTCAGACCTGCCATCCCTAATTATGAAAACATCTGGTCGTACCTACTTTGAAGCGGTACGTTTTATCAAGTCTAAAGAAACAGAGACTGACCTATCTTATCAAATTAATCAGTCATTAGTAAACAAGCCAGACTATCTTCCATACGATGAACTGCTAATCAAGCGACTAAGTGCTCAAGCATTAGAATCGCCACGAGCCATGAGATACTACTCAGGAAGGCTCATAAACGACTCCTCAGTACGCAAATTCGATTTAGGGTACTCGGAGAAGCAAGACATGGTTACAATCCCTGTACACTCGCCTGACGGCGTTTCTGTGGGGTTTGTGGGACGGTCTGTCGAAGGTAAAGACTTCAAGAATACTCCAGGACTGCCAAAGAGCAAAGTCCTATTCAATCTACACAGAGTAAAGACTGCTGGTAAAGTCTATGTAGTTGAATCATCATTTGATGCTATCCGCTTAGACCAGTGTGGATTTCCTGCGGTAGCAACTCTGGGTGCAAACGTATCCAGAATACAAACAGACTTGCTTCAGAAGTATTTCAATAACGTTATTGTTATTGCTGATAATGACGAGGCTGGAGGTAACATGAAAGACAAGATTGTAGAACGACTAGGTTCTCGTGTTACTGTAATTAAAATAGATAAACAATACAAGGATATCGGTGATATGTCTGACGAAGCAATAAAAAATATTGATGAAACATTTGACAAAACCATCGCTAGTATGCTAAACTAGACATCCGCTAAAAAACATAAGGAGAAATACTATGAGCGTAATTAAAGGGCTAAAAGATATCGGTGCACTAATGGATAAGCCAAAGTACGAAAACACAGGTCAGAAAGTTCGTTGGGTCAAGTTGGCTGACGGACAGTCTGCAAAGATTCGATTCGTCGAAGAACTAGACAGCGACTCAGCAAACTTTGCTGAAGAGCGTGGTCTCTCTGTAGTAATTGCAGAACACACTAATCCAAAGGATTACAAGCGTAAGGCAGCATGTACCATCGATTCAGAGGGTCGTTGCTACGGTTGTGAAATGGCTCGTAAGGAGCCAAAGGGTGGATGGCGTTCACGCCTTCGTTGGTACGGTAACGTAATCATCGATGATGGAACCGAAGCACCATATGTGGCTGTATGGTCACAGGGCATTTCAAAGCAGTCTGCTTTCGGTAACCTCCGTGAGTATGCTATTGAGACTGGCTCAATCTCAAACCTTGAGTGGAAGATTAAGCGTAATGGTCAGGGAACTGAAACCAACTACACCTTGCTTCCAACCAAGCCAGATTCAGAACCACACAAGTGGGGCGAACTGGAAACATTCGACCTTGAGAAGGTTGTCCGTGAAGTTAAGTACGAAGACCAAGAAAACTTCTACTTCGGATTTGAAAACACTTCAGTAACTGCCAGCAACACTGACTGGTAGTACCCATTGACTGTGGGGGTAGGTGACCAACATCCTTACCCCCACTTTCGTCACTTGACAAGAACACCCAGATGCATTATACTTGTAATACAATAACTACTAACAAAGGTAAATAATGAGCAGTTACGCTCCACTTCACGTTCACACACACTATAGTCTATTTGATGGCATTGCCACCCCACAGGAGTACGTTGACCGTGCTGTATCTGTCGGTATGACTTCTATTTCAATCACAGACCACGGTTCTCTTTCGGGACACCGTGAGATGTATCGTGCTGCAAAAGCATCAGGTATCAAGCCAATCCTTGGAGTCGAAGGGTACATCTGTAAAGACCGCTTTGACCACGAAGAAAAGGATAAGGAAGACCTACTTAATCTAAACTACAACCACCTTATCATCCTTGCTAAGAATGCACAGGGTCTAGAGAACCTTAACAAGTTGAACGAACTTGCCTGGACTGAAGGCTTCTACAAGAAGCCACGCATGGACTGGGACATTCTTGAGAAATACAAGGATGGTCTAGTAATTACTTCAGGATGTCTATCAGGATATCTCTGCAAGGCTATCGAAGCAGACAACCTAGCAGTAGCCAAGGAACACATCCAGTGGGCTAAGAAAACATTTGGTGACAACTACTACATTGAAGTTATGCCACACAACCCACCAGAAGTAAACAAGTTGCTACTTGACCTTGCTGACGAGTTTGGTGTCAAGCCTGTTATTACTCCAGACTGCCACCACGCAGACTCTTCACAGCGTGAGATTCAGGAACTTAAACTAATCCTAAACTCATACTCTAACAAGGTAGTTGGCGATGCAAACTTTGCTGGTACTCAAGAGTATGACAACTTGCTAGATAAACTAGATTACCTTTACGGTGCAGACCGTCAGATGTCATTCAAGGACTTTGAGATTCACCTACTGTCTGACGAAGAAATGCGTAACGCTATGCTAAAGCAGGGTATTGACCGTGAGGACATGTATCAGAACAGCATTGACATTGCAGAACAGATTGAAGACTATGACCTGCCAGACCACCTTGACCTACTGCCTGTGCAGTACCAAGACCCAGACACAGAACTAAAAGAACTGGCTATGGCTGGTCTTGTTGAACGTGGTCTTGCTGACAAACAGGAATACCTAGACCGCCTAGATGAAGAACTTACTATCATTAAGGACAAGAAGTTCGGTCCTTACTTCCTAGTTGTTCGTAACATGATTAACTGGGCTAAGAAAGAAGACGTAATGGTTGGTCCAGGACGTGGTTCGTCTGCTGGCTCGTTGCTCTGCTACACGCTGGGCATTACAGACATTGACCCAATCCAACACGGTCTGCTGTTCTTTCGATTCATTAACCCAGAGCGTAATGACTTCCCAGATATCGATACAGATATTCAAGACTCACGCAGAGAAGATGTTAAAGACTATCTAGTTAGACAGTATCGCCACGTTGCTTCGATTGCAACCTTTCTTGAGTTTAAGGGCAAGGGTGTTGTTCGTGACATTGCTCGTGTGCTAAACATTCCACTAGCAGATGTAAACAAGGTTCTTAAACTTGTTGACGACTGGGACGACTACCTAACTTCTAAATCAACTGCAGAGTTCCGTGAGAAGTATCCAGAGATTGAATACTACGGTGAGCAACTTCGTGGTCGTATTCGTGGTACTGGTATCCACGCTGCTGGTGTTGTAACCTCTAAGGAGCCTATCTTCAAGTTCGCTCCGCTAGAAACTCGTACAGCCCCAGGTAGCAAGGAACGCATTCCAGTAGTAGCAGTAGACATGGAAGAAGCAGAGCGTATTGGTCTGATTAAGATTGATGCTCTGGGTCTAAAGACCCTATCTGTTGTCCAGGATACTATTAAGATTATTAAGGAGCGTTCTGGTACAGACATTGACCTACACGCCTTGAACATGGAAGACGCAAATGTATATCGTATGCTATCTGACGGATACACCAAGGGTGTGTTCCAGTGTGAAGCGACACCATACACCAACCTGCTAGTTAAGATGGGTGTCAAAAACTTTAACGAGTTGGCTGCTTCTAACGCTCTGGTTCGCCCAGGTGCTATGAATACTATTGGTAAAGACTACATTGCTCGTAAGCACGGTAAGCAGAACATCTCTTACCACCACCAGTTGATGAAGCCATTCACAATTGACACCTACGGATGTATCTTGTATCAGGAACAGGTTATGCAAGCCTGTACAGAACTTGGCGGTATGACAATGGCTGAGGCTGACAAGGTTCGTAAGATTATTGGTAAGAAGAAAGATGCCAAGGAGTTCGACCAGTTCCAAGAGCAATTTGTTAATGGTGCTTCTCGCTTCATGTCGCCTAACCTTGCTAAGGATTTGTGGACAGACTTTGAGGCTCACGCTGGATACTCATTCAACAAGTCTCACGCTGTAGCCTACTCAACTGTTTCTTACTGGACAGCATGGCTGAAGTACTACTACCCAATTGAGTTTATGTTTGCATTGCTCAAGAACGAAAGCGACAAGGATGCTCGCACAGAGTACCTGATTGAAGCAAAGCGTATGGGTATTCAGGTCAAGTTGCCACACATCAACGACTCTGACATCGACTTCAAGATTGAGGGCAAGGGTATTCGCTTTGGTCTATCGTCTATTAAGTTTATTAGCGATAACATTGCAGAGAAGTACATGTCTGCTCGTCCATTCAAGTCTTACAAAGAACTTGAGGAGTTCACCTTTGGTAAGGGTAACGGAGTAAACTCTCGTGCCTTGCAAGCACTAAAAGTTATTGGTGCTGCAACCTTTGAAGACAATCCACGCAACGATGAAGAAGTCAGGGAGAACCTGTACGAGTATCTAAACTTGCCAGAGTTCAACATGTCTGTTCCGTCACACTACCACGCATTTATTAATGATGTAGAAGAGTATGAGGAAAAGGGTGCTTACGTTCTTATGGGAATGGTCAAGACAATTAAGCGTGGTAAGGGCTGGTCTCGTGTAGAGATTCTGGATAAGACTGGTAGCACTGGTATCTTCGACGAAGAGCAGTCTACTGTCGAAGCAGGTCGTACCTACATTATTCTAGCAAGCGACAATCGTATCGTCACAGCAATTCCTGTGGACGAAGCCAAGGGTAACACTAGCGGATTGATTAAGATTCTTAACTTCCGTCAACTACCCTACAAGGATGATGAACTGTATGTTGTATCATTCAAGTCAAGAGTTACCAAGGCTGGCAAGAAGATGGCTTCTTTGGTCTTGGCAGATTCTTCAAGGGAACTACACAGCGTTACCGTGTTCCCCACTGCCTATCCAAAGGCTTACATGAAGATTGATGAAGGTAACGTATACAAATTCTCTTTGGGTAAAACTAAAGATGGAACAACTATTATGGAGGACGTATTTAATGTTTGATGAACTAGCAATGCAACTGCACGAAACCGCAGTCAAAAAAGGTTTCTGGAAAGTAATTGACGAGGCTACCACCGAGCAGGTAGACATATTCGTAACTAAACAACTAATGATGATTGTGTCAGAAGTTACTGAGGTTATGGAAGCAATCCGCAAAGACAAGGGCGAAGACGAAATTGCTGCAGAGTTTGCAGACATTCTTATTCGCACACTTGACCTGTATGCTGGTCTGGTAGAGCAGGGCTACACAACTGTATCGCTAGACTACGCACTTGACAAGAAGACTGGGTTCAATGAGACTCGTCCAGAGAAGCATGGGGTACGTTTCTAATGGCTGTTGTTGTATATACAAATCCAAACTGCGTTCAGTGCGAGCAGACCAAGAAGTTCTTGGACAAGGAGGGCATTGAATACACTGTAGAGAATCTGCAATCAGACGACAACTACGAGAAGTTGGTTGACTTCGTTAATCGTGGATTCAAGTCTGCACCAATTGTTGTAACAGATACAGAAACCTGGTCTGGATATAAGCCAGACAAGTTGGGAGCAATCAAATGACCACATTCGAAGAAGCAATGGCACAACTAGACCCACGCATTCGTAAGCGTTTGTCTAACGGTACAGGGTTTGAAACAACCTATCAGGCTACTCCTAGTTTTGGTCTTAACCGTGCTCTGCTCGGTGGACTACCAATGGGTCGTCAAGTATTAATCTGGGGAAGCAAGTCGTCTGCAAAGTCTTCACTTTGTCTACAGATGATTGCTCAAGCACAAGAAGAGGGTAAATTATGTGCTTGGATTGATGCTGAGATGTCCTACTCGGAAGACTGGGCTAAGAAACTTGGGGTAGATACAGACAACCTAATCGTCTCACAGGCTCGTACAATTAACGAGATGGTAGATGTAGGAACTAATCTAATGAATGCTGGTGTAGATATCATCGTGGTTGACTCAATCACATCGCTACTACCTGCTATTTATTTTGAGAAGGATACTGACGAACTCAAGCAACTTGAGAACACCAAGCAGATTGGTGCAGAGTCTCGTGATTTCAGCAACGCATGGAAGATGCTTAACTATGCTAATAACAAAGTCAAGCCTACGCTATTCGTTCTGATTAGCCAGAGCCGTAACAACATCTCTGCTATGTACACTAGCCAACAGCCAACAGGTGGACAGGCTACCAAGTTCTATTCATCAACAGTAATTAAACTATTTAGTTCTGAGTCAGACAACCAAGCCATCAAAGGCAAGATTGCTATTGGCGATAAGTTGATTGAAGAAAAGATTGGTCGTAAGGTTCGTTGGGAACTTCAGTTCTCTAAGACATCTCCAGGCTTCCAGTCTGGCGAGTATGACTTCTACTTCAGAGGTCCTCTCGTAGGCATAGACAGCATTGGAGACTTGGTTGACACTGCAGAGATGATGGGCATTGTAGAGCGTACAGGAGCCTGGTACATCCTTCCTGACGGCACTAAGTTGCAGGGCAGAGATAAGTTCGTAGCAAGAGTACGAGAAGACCTAGACCTACAGGACAGCATTAAGGCTATGGTAAGTAGCAATGGCTAAGTACACTATTTATCCTGGTAAGTTTCCTTGCCACACTTGCAAAGTAGAAGTAAAGACTGTAAGGGTGTATCCCGAAACTAAAGAGATTACATGGATGTGTCCCGAAAAACATGTCAGTGTGGTAAACTTGAGTACAAAGAAATCTAGGAAGGATTATGAGTGAGCGTAGTGAGTCTAAGCGTATCGATGCCAAACAGCACAAGAACTCTGGTAGGAACACCCACAAGGGTGACGCTACCTGGAGAAATTTTACAGCCGATTTCAAGGAGGTTGGCAAGTCCTTTACGCTTAACAAAGAGGTCTGGGCTAAGGCTACTACTGATGCTATCCGCAATAACAATGACCCTATCATTATTGTCGTACTGGGCGATTCAGGAGTCAAGACTCGCCTCGCTGTTATTGAGTTCAGCCTGTTAGAGATGATACTTGACCAATTGCCCCCAGATAGTGTATAATAGAACTACAACATTAAGGAAACAAAATGGAACAAAACACTAACACAATTGATATGGTCAATGGTCTCACAGAGATTGCTGACTACATGAATGACGAGGAACTGACTACTGCTCTTACTTTTATTGCTAAGGTAATTCTTAAGCCAGACATTCCGCTAAATGTTGCTCAAGTGGAAATCGTTCGTTTGCAAGCAATTGCTGCGAAGATGTCCTTCAAAGCCACATGGCTAACCAATGTAGAAAAAGGAGATAGAGCGAAGAAGAATATTTATTACACCGCTGCTGAGTCAATCAACAACTTAGTTTCGGCTCTTAAATATATTACTCGCTAGTATTAACATGGCTAAAAGTTTATTGCAACAAGTAATGCTCAAGAAGATTGATTCGAATCCTAATTCGAAGCCATCGTTCCTTGACAAAGACGCACTGATTGAAAAGATTAACTCTGGTTATACTGTCAATCGTGTAGATAAGTTTCAGACTAAGAAGACCTTTGCACCTAGCACAATTGCATTCTCTCACGGAGAGTGTCCTCGTTACTGGTACTTAGCATTCGAAGGTGCAAACTTCGTAGACAACGCCGATGCCTATGGCGGTGCTAACATGACCGCTGGTACAAAGGCACACGAAAGAATCCAGGAAGCAATGGGCAACGTCCCAGGACTTCTGGTTGATTCTGAATTTAAGGTTACATACAATGACCCACCTATCTTCGGATACGGTGACGTTATTCTTAACTGGGAAGACTCAGAACTTCTTGGCGAAATTAAGACAATGCCTAATGAAGGCTTTGAGTATCGTAAAACTGCAGGGAAGCCTAAACTGGGACACATGGTCCAGTTACTTATTTATATGAAGATTCTTAATAAGAATAAGGCAATCCTGATTTATGAGAACAAGAACAATCACGAACTGTTGATTTTTCCTGTAGAATTAAATCAGTACATGTACGAGTGGGTAGAGAACACTTTTGAGTGGATGCGTAATGTTCGAAAGGCTTGGGACGATAAAACCCTGCCAGAGAAGAACTACCGTAGCAACTCAAAGATTTGCAAGACATGCCCTATTCAGGCTGCCTGTGCATCTGCTGGTTCTGGAGAGATTAAAATTAAATCTTTGGAGCCACTAGATGAAAAGCAAACACTGTAGTTACTGCGATAACCAGTTCGATACCAAGTTATCTTACCAGATATACTGCTCTGCCCTGTGTAGGGAAGAAGCAACAAAAGAAAAAATTGTTGAAAAGTATAATCGGGACAAGGTAAAAAAGCGTCAGGGTAAGAACAGACCCTGTAAGTCTTGCGGTAAACAAATGTCAGCCTATAACGATAGCCAGACCTGTTTATCCTGCGAGTCTAATCCTGATGATGTAAACCAAGTACTAAAAGAGATGAAGAGGATTGCAAATGGTAAAATTGAATTTGATTAATAAGCCAAAGCAGTTCTGTGCAATTGATGCTAGTACCAATAGCCTTGCCTTTGCAATCTTTGAAGATAAGAAAATTGTTGCTTGTGGCAAGATTGAGTTTGCAGGTCTAACTACATACGATAAGGTCATGGACTCTGCCAGAAAGACCAAGGCATTCTTTGACCACTTCAACTTTGAAGCAATCATAATTGAACACACAGTATTTATGAACAGCCCTAAGACTGCTGCACAACTGGCGATGGTCCAGGGAGCACTTCTTGGGGCTGCTTCAATGTCTGGGGTAAAGAAGATTGGCTCAGTCTCACCTATGACATGGCAGAACTTTATTGGTAATAAGAAACTAACTAAAGAAGAAAAGCATGAGATTCAGAAAAAGAATCCAGGCAAGTCTGTGTCTTGGTTTAAGAATGAAGAACGCAAGGTTAGAAAGCAAAGAACAATTAACTTCATTAATATTAATTATGATAAGCAGTTGGAAGATGATGATGTTGCAGATGCGTGTGCAATTGGTCACTGGGCATTGTCTAACTGGGACAAGGCTTTCGGGTATTGACATCATGGCAAATAAGTTGTATACTAGTGAAGCGTGGTTAAAGAAGCGTTACCACTTAGATAAGAAAACGCCTCAAGATATTGCAAAAGAATGTGGCACGAGCGTAGAAACTATCTATGTCTATCTAGCCAAGTTCGGATTAAGGAAATCAAAACGATGAAGAAGACCGCACTAGCCCTAGCATTAGGGCTTACATTAGCAACCACTGGTTGCTCCCAACCACAGCAGGTAGTCTCTGCAGACAATTGCGTTACGGTTATTGTTGACTTCCAGTCTCTAAAGAGTGAGAAGATTCAGACCTGCGTAATCGCTGGCTCCGCTATCGATGCTATGACTGCATTCAATCTTGCAGGGTATTCGATTGCTGGTACAGACAAGTATGGTCTACAGATTATCTGTCGTGTTAATGGACTGCCAGATGCTAAGAACCCAATCATCAGCAAGGACCAAGACACCTACGTTGAGAAGTGTGCAGACATGCCAGCAGAGTTTGCTTACTGGGCATTGCTTATTCGCACACCAGAAAAAGACTGGACTTACGCTGACAAGGGCATTGCAGAACTAACTATCAAACCTGGAGAACAGGTAGCCCTACTATTTTCGGTAGATGGAAAGTTGGAGTTGCCTAACTAATGATTAGTCGCAGGAAAACAAAGCCAGCACCAAGTAAATTCTCTCGTGTATACGAACTACAGGTTGGCACATTCACAATCGTCAAGGGTGATATAATTAAGATACAGGATGAACACGGACGCAAGTTCAAGTTCGATAGTGTTGTTACCAATACTGAGACTGGTGCAATGTGGATAGACTGCTTTGAAGTGCAAAAAGCAACGTCAGGACAGTACTGCTCATTTGCAATTGAGAGAGTAAAGAGAATTCCTACTCGTAGGGGAAAGCGTAAGAAGATTGTCAATTGAAGACTTAACGGTTGAGCATCTTGACGAGATGAACAAAGTTGTGGAGAAGTATCTCCAAGGCGAAGAGCCAACAGCCATCTCTAAAGAACTTGCTTTGCCACGTCAAAAAGTTGTTGCACACATTAACCAATGGCGTGTAATGGCTTCTGACAATGCTGCTATCCGTGCCAGGGCTAAGGAAGCCTTGGTCGGAGCAGACACGCACTATAACAAACTAATTAGTAAAGCATATGAAGTTATCGATGATGCAACCACCACAGCCAATCTAGGTGCTAAGACCGCAGGTATCAAACTTGTGATGGACCTAGAGAAGACTCGTATCGATATGCTACAAAAGGCTGGTCTACTTGAGAACAAAGAACTCGCAGAAGAAATGCTAGAGATTGAACGCAAGCAGGATATCCTTGTTGGTATTCTTAGAGATATTGCAAGTGAATATCCGCAGGTACGAGACGAGATTATGCGTAGGCTTTCTCAGGTATCCAAGGAGCAGGAAGTAATAACTATTGTCAATGTTCAATGAATTCTTTGAGGTACTGAAAAGCAACGTCTTTGCTGAAGTTCCAGTAGACGTTAAAACATTTGTGGAGGGGGAAGACTTTCTTCAGCAACCGCCACTATCACAAATTCAGTACGACATTGTAGAGGCTATGAGTCAAATCTACAAACTAGAAGAAGTCATTGAAATTTTGGGGGAGACAGAAGGTCGTAGATACTACAACAAGTATACTAAGAATGAAGTTATCCTACAACTTGGTAAGGGTTCTGGTAAGGACTTTGTTTCTACAGTAGCCTGTTGCTACATCGTTTATAAACTACTTTGTCTTAAAGACCCTGCTCGCTATTTTGGTAAGCCTACTGGTGACGCTATTGATATTATTAACATTGCTATTAACGCACAACAGGCTAAGAACGTTTTCTTTAAGGGCTTCAAGAATAAGATTGAACGCTCACCTTGGTTTGCTGGAAAGTTCTACGCCAAGGCAGATAGCATTGAATTCGACCAAGCCATTACGGTTTACTCTGGTCACTCTGAGCGTGAGTCTCACGAAGGTCTTAACCTTATCCTAGCAGTACTAGACGAGATTTCTGGTTTCGCACAAGAAGTTGGAACTGGTAACGACCAAGGCAAGACAGCAGACAACATATACAAAGCCTTCCGTGCTTCCGTAGACTCTCGTTTCCCAGACCTAGGCAAGGTAGCCCTGCTATCGTTCCCTCGTTACCCAGGAGACTTTATCTCCCAAAGATACGATGCAGTGATTGCTGAGAAAGAAGTTATCACAAAGCATCACAAGTTTATTATGAATCCTGACCTACCAGAAGATACAGAGGGAAACACCCTAGAGATTGAGTGGGACGAAGATACAATTCTGTCTTACAAGTTTCCAGGAATGTTTGCTATCAAGAGACCAACGTGGGTAGTAAATCCTACTCGTAAGATTGACGATTTTAAATTAGCCTTTTATACAGACCTAGGCGATGCCATGCAACGCTTTGCGTGTGTACCAACCTACATGTCAGACGCATTCTTCAAGCAGCAAGAAAAGATTCGTGCCTGTATGACAATCGTAAACCCTATTGACACTAACAAAAGTTTTATGGATTCCTTCAAGCCAGACCCAGACAAGAAATACTTCGTCCACGCTGACCTTGCACAGCGACACGACAAGTGTGCTGTTGCTATTGCTCACGTTGAGAAGTGGGTAAATGTCCAGGTAGTTAAAGACTATGCACAAGTAATGCCTATCGTAGTTGTAGATGCAGTAGTATACTGGGAGCCAAAGATTGAAGGTCCTGTTAACCTTTCAGAAGTAAAGCAGTGGATTCAGAACCTACGCAGACTTGGTTTTGATATCGGAATGGTTTCCTTTGACCGTTGGCAATCCTTTGACATACAGAATGAACTTAAGTCTGTTGGTATAAAGACTGAGACTGTTTCTGTTGCAAAGAAGCATTATGAGGATATGGCTATGCTTGTTTACGAAGAGCGACTAGCCCTGCCAGCAATTGACCTGCTATTTGAAGAACTAACTGAGTTGAAAATTATGAAGGGTAATCGTGTAGACCACCCTCGCAAATCTTCTAAGGACTTGGCGGATGCTGTGTGCGGTGCTATCTTCGGTGCTATCTCTCACACACCTAGAGACCTAAACCAGATGGTGGAGATTCATACCTTCCGTGATAGGAAAAAGACCGAAGAAATGCATGATTTTGATAAGCGTAGCATTATAGAACGCAATAAACCAGCAGATAAAGACCTTGAATCCTACTTTAAACAGTTTAACATTAACGTAATTTAGTGGTATAATGTACTTGTTGGGCACTTCCAACGAGGAGAAAAACAAATTAATAAACCCCAAAGATTTTTAATCGCACTACTTTTAGCACTTGCCCCTATCTTTTCTGCACAAACAGCCTTTGCTCAATCAAGAGCAGACTACGATGTATTGATTGCTGAGGCACAGGCTAAAGTTTCTGCTGCTCAGGAGGCTCTCAGCGTCGCACAGAAGGCTTTAGATGCAGCCAAACAACTTCAGGTAGATACGAATAATGCAGTTTTAGAAGCACAGCAAGTCTTACAAAATAAACAATCAGACGCAGACCAAAAGGCAGATGCCCTGGCGGTAGCGAAACAAGCGGTAGACCAAGCCCAAATTGAATACGACACTAAACTAATAGAAACCCCTAGCGAAAATACAGAACCGACGATACCAGGTCTACAAGCAGACATATATACATTTGACCCACAGTATTACTACCCAGAACGCTCAACGACAGCACACACATTCTGTAAAACAATTACAGTTAATCAAATAGATATAGATTGGGGCGGTGGAGATATTGAAGGCTGTGGAGGAGATTTTGTTATTATCCACTATACTGGCTTCTTCACCGTTCCCACAACAGACAACTATGAATTCCTGGCACAGGTTGACGACGGCTGGTACATGACTATCGGAGACACAGTTGTAAACGACAACTGGGTTCTAAAAGGTTGTGGTGGCTGGTGGAGTCAGCCAGTTGCTTTAGAGGCTAACAAATCTTATCCTATTGACGCATGGTTTTATGAGTATGGTGGTGGTGCTTGTAATCAACTACTATATCTAACTCCACAAACATGGGATGTAGTTCCTGCAGACTGGTTCTCTCAAAATCAAAAGGCACAGGTTGTTCTTACAAAAGACCCTGCACTATTAGAACTATTAAACTTAGCAATTTCTAAGCAAGATGCGGCAACAACATCATACGAAGCAGCACAGTCAAGCCTATCTTCGGCAACCGCAGAACTTATTTCACTACAGGATAAACAATCTAAAATCCCTGGTACAATAGAGGTAGCGTCTCAGGACGTAACAAGTAAACAGGAGGAATTGATTGTCCGTCAACAGGAACTACAAGCCATTCCACCTTTTAGCGAGCCAACACCTACGCCTGAAGAGACCCAGGAACCTGTTGAAAAGCCAGCAGAGATTATCCCAGAACCGATACCAGAACCAATCACGCCAGAAGCCCCCAAACCCAGTGAACCTGAGTTACCAGTAAACGTAGAAACCGTTGACCCTCAATCTTTGACCCCTACACAGGCAGAGGAATTAAAAGCGGTAGCAAATGAAATTCTTGAAACAGCAGAGCAAGGCTCACCAGAATATGAAGAAGCACTTACAGCCCTATTCGTGGTAGCACAAGCAGACGACATTGTGGTTGATGAAGAACTTGCAGCAGTTCCAGTACTGGGTGCTACAGTTGTAGCCCTTACAGATGCCCTAAACTTTATGGGTAACGCTGGTGCTGACATGTCACCCAAAGTAAGAGAAGAGTCTAAAAAGATTGTTGTGACAGCCGTTGTTGCTGTTGGAGCAGCAGTCAACGCAGCAACAGGAGCAGCACTTACTGCAGCAGCACCATCAGCAGCAGCATCTGTATCAGCAGGTGGCTCAGGTGGAACATCAGGCATGAGGAGGAAAGATTAATGAAGAAATTTTTAAATGACCTATTGGGTCAGGCATGGACACTTCTTGGTATGTTTGTTGCATGGCTGGTACTTGAGGGTTCAGCAAAGACAGTTGTAGGATATGCAATCATTGGCACAACATTTGTGTGGATGATTACTTACCCACTAAGAAATCCAAAAGATAAGGAGGAAGATTAATGAATTACTTAAAGATTGCAAAGCGTATGCTTTCATTGTTTTTGGTCTCAGCCCTAGCAACCGTTGGTGCTGGTGCAGCAATTGGTATTGATGTCGTACAGGCAGCACTCCTTGCTGGTATTATGGGTGTTGCAAACGTTGTAGAAGACCTTGCTCGTGGATACCTAAACGATGGAGAACTTACAGAAGACGAAATTGACCGTGCATTTGTGGACAACATCCCTTCAGAAAAATAAATAGTTGACAGCCCTCTCTAGTTACTGTATAATAGATACATGACCTAGAGAGGGTTTTATTATGTTCAAGAAGAAAAATGTTACAAACATTTCAGAGACTACAGAAGTCTGGGAATGGATGGACTTCGGAATTCAGAAAGGCTGGATTACTGAACCGTTCTGTTACACACACGACGGTGACCCATACATGACCGAAGAAGAAGAAGCAGAGTGGGAAGAGGGCGGAGACCCTTGCTCACCAGTAACCAAATTCCTTATTTAGGTATTTGACAACTCTTCCTTTGTCCTGTATACTGGATGAAGGAAGTATTCCCCTATAACTCAGTTGGTAGAGTGTTCGGCTGTTAACCGAAATGTCATTGGTTCGAGTCCAGTTGGGGGAGCACACACCAAGCGGTATGCGAAAGCATAGTTGGCTTTAACAGGATACTAGTAAAGACTGTTACAGATGTTGTCCCTATCTGGGTTTTGACAAGGGACATTTGATTTCGTAGTTCAGTTGGTTAGAACGCTACCCTGTCACGGTAGAGGTCGTGGGTTCAAGTCCCATCGGAATCGCTTCGCCACCTTAACTCAGCGGTAGAGTGCCATACTTGTAATATGGAGGTCAACAGTTCGAATCTGTTAGGTGGCTCTGATTATGCTTTATGGTATAATTATTTTAGAAGGAGATGATGCGTTATGGCAAAATCACAATATCCAGTAGATGGAGTTCCAGGGAAGTCCTGGAAAGTAACCTCACCATTTGGTTACCGAATTCATCCAATTAAGAAAACAAAGAAGCACCACAACGGTGTTGACATCTGGCAGGGTGGAGAAACTACCTATCTAGAAGCATGGGCAGACGGCAAGGTAATTGCAGTCAAGCCAAATGACTCACCAACATCTGGTGGTCACTCAATCATTGTTCAGTCAACTGTAATGGGTAAGAAGGTCACATGGACTTACTTCCACATGGTTAAAGGTTCAATCAAAGTTAAGGTTGGTCAGAAGATTACTGCTGGCACAATCGTTGGTAAGATGGGTGCAACTGGTTTCGCAACTGGTAAGCACCTACACTGGGAAATCTGGGCAGGTCACATCAAGAGTCAGCCACTAGCAGGTTTCCACAACGGTAAGGGTTACTATGACCCAATGGCATTCATCAAGGCAGTCATTGCTTTTGAGAAGGCTGAAGCCGAGGCACACAAGGAGACTCCTGAGACTGCCACTGTTACTGTAGCACCAACACACTCAGTAGCAGACGTTCCAACTGTTGCTAACCCAACAGAGGCAAAGGTTGTTAAGCCAGTTAAGACTGCGGCTGCAAAGCCAAAGGTTCTACCTGCACCAAAGCCAGCGGCAAACGTGTCACCAGTAACTGCTACCAAGCCTGTTGCTGTTGCACCAAAGGCTGCACCAAAAGCAGAATAACTAATTATGTGTCGTGGTAATCATTCTATGTGGTTACCACGCACATTTTTATAAGGAGATAGAATGCCATCATACGAATACAAATGTCCAGAATGTGACCAAAGACTAGTGGTCACTAGAGGTGTCAATGACGCTGACCCTGGATATGAATGCGACACTTGCAAAATTGCTCTAACTAAGGTATACTCAGTAGGAGCAGTAACTTTCAAGGGTAGCGGATTCTACAGAACGGATAAGTAATGACATCAGAACTTCTAGATACACCAGCAAAAGAATGGCAACTAACTGCCACCGATAGATGCGACTACTGTGGAGCACAAGCATACGTCCGTGTAACAGGAGTAACAGGCTCGCTTGATTTCTGTGGACACCACTACAATAGACACCAAGATAAACTAACTTCGTTTGCCTTTGAAACTATTGATGAACGAGACAAACTTATTGAGAACAGGCTTCAGGGCGAAGACTAATGAAACATCCAGTCTTTCAATACAACGAAGCATTCTTTGGTGGAACAGAAACAATGGCTAGAGGATTTATTAAAAACATTCTGCCAGACATGACAAACATTCACAAGTACACTAATGTAATTATTCCAGGACACTTGCCAGACCTTCAGACCATGGGCATTGACGGAAGCAGATATATCTTTTGGCTTCACAATAATGTTAGCCAGTTCATTGGACCTGTAGGAAGACTATTAAATAATAATCTGGTTAGAAAAGCAACTGAACGTGTCATTGCTGTATCCGAATACGAAAAGAAAGTTCTAGCAAAAGAACTAGACATGGACCTAAGTATGATTTATGTAATACCAAATGCAATTGAGTTGGCTACCCCAAACCCAGACAAGTTTAAAAAGATTGATAAGGTTAAACTTATCCATGCATCCACTGCCGAACGTGGCATGGATATTTTACTAAAGGCTGTGCCATTAATTGAGGAAGACTTTGAACTAAATATCTTCAATGACTTCTATCCAGACCTACCACACAACTATAGCCTAGATGGTGTCAATGATTCAAGGGTAAACTTCTATGGCAAGACACCACGCAAGACGCTATACAAATTCTTTGCGGATGCTCACATCCACGCCTACCCATCCACCTACCCAGAAACGTCCTGCCTGACACAAATGGAAGCCATGTCTGCTGGATGCTACACAGTCCACACAGACTTGGGGGCATTGCCAGAAACATCTTTGGGATATGGAATAATGATTCCGTCTCACGAACTTACGCCAGAACGATATGCAGAAGAACTAACCAAGGCTATCAGGATGATTAAAGAGCAAGGGTATGACTACACACAGCAAGTAGAAGATATCAAGAACAACTTCACCTGGGACAAAGCAAAGCAAAACTGGCTTGCTTTTGATGCAACAATCTAGTATAATAGTTGAAGGTGATTAGATGGAATATTTTGCAGGTTCAATAGTAACCTTAGTGACAATGTATATTGTTGCAAAACTAGTTAATCATCCTAAGAATAATATTAAGTCTGCCAAGACAATGTTTAGCCAGTCTCGTCAGTATGAGTTGGTAGCAGATTTTATTCCTATCATTCCACCAAAGCCAACAATTAGCCAGTCGATAAAGCACAACCGCTCACAGTATACTCGCATCTTCTTTATTGGTGACGATGCATACTGGATTGAGGACAACAGCGTTTACACGTCTAAGTTTGAGAATGGTGTCATTGACCAGGAAAATAAAAAAACAGTTGACATGACTACCATAGATAAGGTAGAATTAGAGAAGATGATATTTGTCGTCGAACGATTAACGGAAGGACTATCAGATGATAGTAGGGATTCAGGGAACTAAAGGTTTCACTGATTATGCAGTATTTCTGCGTGGCATTGGGAACGCTTTGCGTGACCTACCAAAGGACGATAAGGTATTTACCATCATGTCTGCTGGTCCTGTTAACATTAATCAGTTTGCATTAGAGTTTGCAAATATTTCTGAGCGTAGCCTAAAGGCTCACGGTGTAAGAATTAAGTTAGTCAAGGTTCCACCTGCGTGGATTAAAGACAATATTAATTCTATTAACTATTTCCTATTCTTTAGCAAACCTAAAGAGGATTATTCCGAGTTGGTAAAGTTGGCAGAAGCCAAAGATATCGAAGTCGGAGTATATCGCTACTAGCGATAGCAATCCCTGCAACCAATCTAACGTGGTTGTTCAGGAGACACACAGGTAACATAACAGAAAGTGATAACAATGTTAATTAAATCACTAGAACAAATGGAGACCATTGTAGATAACAATGAGTCGCTATCGTGGGATGGCTGGACTGTGCTTGAGGCGAAGAAGTCGCCAACAGCATGGATGCAACCCAATGCCAAGTTCATCAAGCATGAGTGGCACACCGTCAATCGATTTGACATTACTGAAAGCGGTTGGGATATCCCAGCCAAGTTAGTGAAGAAGAATGGCGAATGACAAGAACTGGAGAGAGTCTGCCAAGTGTGACGGCTGGGACACCAATCTCTTCTTTGACAAGTATGAAGAAGATGTCGAACTAAGAAAAGATATCGATGAATTCTGTTCCACCTGTCCTGTGATGCGTCAGTGCTTTGCAGTTGGGGTATCAACCAAACAGGTCGGAGTATGGGGCGGAGTCTATCTAGATAATGGTAAAATATCTAGAGAGTTTAATAGACACAAAACAAAAGAAGCCTGGGCTAACACCTGGTCCGATTTAACAATAGATAAGGAATAATATGTATACTACCGAAATGGCTACAGCATTTAAGGCACTAGTACCACCAGAGAACTTTGGCGTAACTATCCTAGATGCTAACGATTTTCTGACTGTTCAGATTGACCCAGAAGACATTGAAAGTCTTCTTGACCACCAAGTAGAAGACGCTATTCAATACATCAAAGATGTAAAGAGAGTGTTGGAAGAGCAGGGTGCTATTGTTTACATTGTTCGTGAAGCGTTGAAGGACTGATGTATATGATTCCATCTTGGATTGACTCTGTGGTTGTTGGGGTATTAGTAACAATCATTATCTATCTTGTTTATAGATTCTTTAAGACCAAGACATTGTTTAAAGCCTTGTCTGAACTATACATGCAAGAGATGGCAGATAGAATGCTTTTGCAGAAAAAGGTGGAAGAACTATATCAGGATATCGAAAACGTTAAACTGGAACAGACTGATGGATTCTTGAAGTTTGTATCAGAATCTCGTGACTGGGCTTTCCAGTATATCGAAGAGGTGCAATCAGCCCTATCTGAATTTGATAAGGACGTTGCACCAACAATTGAGTGGGCTAATACCTTTGGACAAGTCCTTGGCGAAACTGCTCACACAAATGCACTAAAGAGAATTTCCGAGGCATACGACAAACTAAAAGAAGTATTGCCAAAAGAAAACCAAACGCCTAATAACTAGGCATTAACAAGGAGAAATAAATGAACGCACAAATTAAAGCACTACTAGCATCGTATGGAAGAAGCGTACTTGGTGCGGCTTCTGCACTATACCTAGCAGGAGTAACTGACCCACTAGACCTAGTATGGTCATTGGTCGCTGCTGTCTTGCCAGTTGCTCTAAGATACCTCAACCCGAAGGACGCTGCTTTTGGTATCGTTCCAAAGGAAGAAGACATCAAGGAAGCACTTGCAAAGGCAACTCCTCAGAAGGCTCCAGTCAAAAAGACTGTAACAGTCAAAAAGACTATCACAAAGAAGTAGTCTAACTATCCTGGGCATGATTAAAAACTGCCCACCTTTAATAGATATGGTATAATAATCAAATGGAACAATTCTTTTTTAAATCAGAATATGGGGCAAACCCATCGTCAACACCAAACCCAACCTATCCCAATTCTGGGGTAAAGACACCAACCTCAATGCGTGGTGGAAAGAAAGTCAAACTTCGTAAACCAAAACTACAGGGTGGCAATGGAGCCAATGCGTCTGGTGCTGTCTCTAGTGGTGGCACATCTATTAGTGCTATGTATAAGGCTGACACAATTGTTGAAGGTGACTATGTAATGGGCAATACCAAAGAGGGTATGGTTCATGGTCGTGTTGAACACATCATGGTAGAGGGAGGAATCCTTGGAACTCCTGGAACAGAATATGCTTTGGAATCTATGCCACCAGAAAACCCAGCAATGTCTGTTAGAGTTTATGAAGAAGAAGATGAAGGTGTATGGGAAGAGACAGCATACAGCATTGGTATGATGTACATGGATGCAATGAAACTTGATACCCTAGATGGTCACACTATGGAAGAAGACGAAGAGTACGAAGAAGAGTACGAGATGGATAAGGCTGAGGGATATTCTCCAACTGCTGGAATGAAGGCTGCCGCCGCTCGTGCTATCCGTTGGAGAGAAGAGGGTAAGGCTACAGGTGCAGGAACTCCAGTTGGCTGGGGTAGAGCAAGAGACATCGTTGCAGGACGCTCAATGTCACTAAGCGTTGTCAAGCGTATGTATTCATTCTTCTCTCGCCACGAGGTAGACAAGAAGGGCAAAGACTTTAACAACACATCCAATCCTTCCAACGGAAGAATCATGTGGGACGCTTGGGGCGGTGACGCTGGATTCAGTTGGTCTCGTGCCATTGCAACTAGAGAAGCAGACAAGGCTTTGTTTATTGATTTTGGTAAAGATTACTCAGGACAGGGACAAGAAGTTTCTAAGGCTGTAGGCGTTGGCAGCATGGTATCCTGGAATTCTTCTGGGGGTACAGCAACAGGAAAGATTGTTAGAATTATTCGTAATGGCAAATACAATGTTCCAAACTCAGATTTCACAGTAACAGGTACACTAGAAGCACCTGCCGCAGTCATTAGAGTATATCGTGATGGCAAGCCAACAGACACACTTGTTGGACACAAACTCGGAACACTTAGAAGCAAATAGGTATTGACAAGACTAACATCTTGCTGTAAAATATATCCATGATTATTAAAGTTGGCTCTCAGGAGTATAGAGTAGAAGAACGTAGCAGTAAAGACGACGGCATGATAAACGACGGCAACCATGGGTACACTGTTGAGGCTGGTAATCTTATTGTTATAAACAAGGACGTTACAAAGGACAAGAAACAGGTAACACTGTTACACGAAATCCTACATGCTATTCGTTTTGTTAATGATGGTATGCCAAAGCCAAAAGCCAAAGATGAATTTGAAGACTGGGAACACTACTTCATTGCACTTTATGAAGACAACCTGTTGGCGGTACTAAAGAACAACCCAGAACTAAAAGACTGGCTTACCAAATGATTAGCCGAATAGTCTTGCCGCTATTGACAATACTTGCTGTTGTTGGTATAATTATATCTATAACAACACAAGTCCCCACTAATTGTTGGGAGAAATATCAAACTGAGAGAGATGCAATTATGCATTGTGAGGAGCACTAATGGAACACGAAGAACATCTACACGAGGGCGAGACCCTGCTAGAAACAATCATGGAAGTAACATTCGGTCTAGAGCATATGGTATCAGAATTTTTCTGGAACGCTGTATTTCTAATCGTTGGCTATGCAGTATCTAAGGCAATCGCACTACGCAAGATTCACAAGTACATTGACGACAAGCACGGTGTAGAACACCAGAAAGACGAGTACTAAAATGGAACTAAGTAAAGAATTTACCCAATCAGTATCAAAGGTCTTTAAGGAAGCGGAGACGCTTCTGGTAAGCAAGCACAAGGACTACGGACCGAAGAATATCTCTGGCAGTCCAGGCGGTCCACTAAACGGTTTGCGTGTGCGTATGCACGATAAGTTGGCTCGTATTAATCACCTTGTTGATTCAGGTGTTGACCCAGAGCACGAGAGCCTTCGTGATTCATTCATTGACATGGCAAACTACGCACTAATTGCACTACTAGTAATTGACGAGAACTGGGAGAAGTAATGATTAAAGCACCAGAAGACATTATCATTATCAAGATGGAGAAGAAGAGTTCAGAGCCTGAGCAGAATGCCAGCGGTCTCTTGATTATCCGCAACGAAGTAGATGAACCAAAGAACATCGGTGTTGCCTTTGCTGTAGGCGAGGGTAGACAACTAAAGAGCGGTGTTCGTGTACCAATGGACGTTAAGGTTGGAGACAAGATTATGTTTAATCCAAACAACGTTGTCAAGTTTAAGCATGAGGGTGAAGACTACATCTCACTATTTAGTGCAAGCGTATTGGCTATCCTAGGAGATGAAGATGGAGAAGATTAGTCTACTTGATGAAGGCTATGTCCGTCTAGTCGATACTATGGGTGACGACTTGTCTATCGTAAACGCTGCTCGTGTATCCTATGACAAAGAGTCGCACCTGTTTGAAGAACGTGATGCTAGACTACTTAGATTCTTATTGGGTGAGGGACACACATCACCATTTCGTCATGCTGCATTGACATTTGAAATCTACGCACCGCTATTCGTAGCACGTCAGTGGTGGAAGCACACAGTCGCATCCACACACGTTGACGAGCAGAATGGATGGAACGAGTCGTCTCGCCGTTACATTACAGAAGACGAAGCATTCTATGTACCAGAGCCCGATGCCTGGAGGAGCAAGCCTGAGAATTCTAAGCAGGGTAGCGGAGAGCCAGTAGCAGAATCACTAGGCATGGCATACACTAATAAGTTAATTAAGATGATTGCAGATGGCACACAGGCATACCACGATGCTATGGACGATGGTGTTGCACCAGAGTTGGCTCGTCTATTCCTACCTGCCTATGGTATGTATGTACGCTGGCGTTGGACAACATCTCTGCAAAGCGTTATTACATTCCTGGAACAGCGTTTGGCATACGATGCACAGTTTGAGATTCAGAGTTACGCTGAGGCTGTAAGCAAGTTGGCACACGATGCATTCCCAGAAACATTTAGGGCGTTGAAAGACTAGTGGGGCTAAAGGTTTACACAGGAGGAACGTTCGACCTGTTCCACTCAGGACATGTAGCATTGCTGAAGCGTTGCTCAGAGATAGGGTCTGTCACTGTTGCTTTAAACACAGATGAATTTATTACTAAGTACAAGGGCAAGGCTCCTGTCGTAAGTTATTCGGAGCGTGAGGCTGTTCTGTTGGCTTGTCGCTATGTGGATGCCGTTGTGCCAAATACTGGTGGAACGGATTCGACTATTGCGATTGAGGCTGTGGGACCAGACATAATTGTGATTGGTTCTGACTGGGCTAGACGTGACTACTATGCACAGATGAACTTTGACCAGGACTGGCTGGACGAGCGAGGTATTGGTCTGGCATACATTCCATACACCAAAGGCATTAGCACAACTGACCTAAAGAAGAGGATTAAAGATGTCTAGGGTATTACTGATTGTTCCAACTAAGGGCAGACCAGATAAGCACCTGGAGTTCTATGAGTCATTTAAAGATAACTCAACAGACACTGACCTTATATTTGTACTAAGTTTGGGAGACATTCAGTATCCTAGAATTCCTGGGGTAAAGTATGAAACCGTAGACAGTCCTACAATGAGTGGTAAGTTAAACACTACTGCAGTAAAGTATGCTAATGATTATGATTACATTGCATTCATGGGGGACGATGTTCGTATTAGAACAGAAGCCTGGGATGCTAAGATGCTACAGGAGATATCGTCTATTCCAAATGTTATTGCATATGGTAACGACTTGTATCAGGGTGAGGCATTGCCTACCGCAGTTCTGATGAATACAAACATCATCAAGACCCTAGGCTTTATGTCTCCCCCAGAGTTCAAGCATCTTTATATAGATAACTATTGGAAGTCCCTAGGAACAAAGTTGTCAAGTTTGAAATATTTTTCAGAAATCATTTTGGAGCATTTGCACTTTACAATTGGTAAAGCGGTAGAGGACAGCACATACAGGGAGTCAAGTTCTAACGAAGCATTCTTTCACGATAGACAGGCTTACCAGGACTACATTGCTAATAAACTAGATAGTGATGTTGCAAAACTAACATAGCACCACCCCTCGTAACTCAGTGGATAGAGTAGGAGCCTTCTAATCTCTTAGTCGCTGGTTCGATTCCAGCCGAGGGGACAGATAAGGTATAATAAGAATATGAAAATAGGACTCATAATCCCATGGAGAGAAACTCCAACCAGACTAAGACCATTGCAAGCAGTTCTTGAATGGTATGAAACTAACTTACCAGACATTGAGATATTCTATGCAGATAAGCCAGGTGAGAAATGGTCTGCTTCAGGTAGCCGTAATTTAGGGGTCAGGAAGGCACAGGAGGCTGGCTGTGACATCGTAATTTTGAATGATGCAGATACCCTACCAGAGTTGCCTTCGCTCCTAGAAGCGATAGATGCTGCCTATTCTGATGGCATGATACACAACCCATACAGAATCTGCAAATACTTTGACATGAGAATGAGTGAACTCTTTTATGCTGGTATGAATAGAGATATTCTAAAGCATACATTATACACAGAAGCCAATGGTGGTGTCTGGGTATGCACACCACAGGCTTGGTGGGACTTGGGCGGTATGGATGAAAAGTTTATGCAATGGGGAGCAGAAGATTCAGCATTTGAATTAGCACACAAAGTCATTAAGGGTAGTAATTTTATTAAGCATGATGGAACTATCTATTGCCTGGGGCATGAGACACAGATACACGACCCTGGATTTAATCACAGCCAGATGAAGAACATTGAACTTTACTGGTTATACTATTCTGCATCTACACCAGAAAGAATGCTGGCTCTAGTAAAACAAAAGACCAATCACGATTAGATTTCGGATAGTCTTTCATAAGCCCAGCCAAGAACGGCTGCAGCAGTTGTGTCATTCTCTTGTTCTTTTTCCAGGATTAGTTCTCTGAGTCTTTCAAAGAATTCAAAGCGTTCTTCTTCGCCACCAAGTGAATATAACTCAGCATGAATGTCGTCAATCTTGTGGTAGAGTTCATCTACTCTGCCTTCGATATCCTGTATGTTATCCATACTTAATTATAACGGCTGTTTAGTATCCGCTGTTAGATTCGAACGTAGCCCAGAACTTGTCCATGTCTGGAACATCGTTAGGATGAATAGCCTTAATGCCTTCGGCTTCGTAAGCCTTTCTAGCACCAGCGTTGTCGTCAATAGCCAGGGTAGCGTCGTTCAACTTATTAGCACACTCAGCCTTCCACTTGTTGGTAAGCCTATAGTCATAAGGGTTAAGAAGAAGACTGCTGTATCTTAATCCAGCATCCCTGAGAGCCTTCTCTGTCTCTGCCCTCATGCTTCTTGGTCTTCCGCTAATCACAATTACCTTAGTGTTTAGTGAGTTGATGTACTTAATAGTTTTTTTAATGGGGGTAGAACTCAAGTGTTCTAGTACCGTGTCGTCAATGTCTGTAATAATCATATACCAATTATACCAGAACCCATGGACAATGTAAAGTATCTAGTGTATAATAGTAGTATGAATTGTCCTTTATGTAATGAAGCCCTTGTAGAAGTGGTTTACGGCTTCCCCACTATGGAAATGATTGACCTAGCGAAGAACGATAAGATTGTTCTGGGTGGATGTCCAAAGCCAAACGTCTTTAGACCTACTCACTTTTGCTATCCGTGTCTTGAACAGTATCCTCAGAATGAACCTGAGTACGACAAGGACACTCACACACCCATGTTTTCTCATAATAATTAATAACTGGTTTACAGTTATGGTGATGCCCTGTCATACAGAAGCCACACTTACGCAAGATTAATCCTCGTCGTTGTAGTCTAGACCATCATAGGTTTTGTCATGCTTATCGACAGCCCACGATACCAGCATTAGAAAGCCCATGCCAACGACAACCATTGCTACGTTAAAAATTGTTTCCCACATACTATTCCATTTCCTTTTCAATCAAACCGATTACCCAATCGGAGCATACAGAGTCTTGTTCCTGTAGCATCTTAATAACTTCTTTAAGCGTGTCCTCTTTAATACTTTCACAGCAGACACAATCTGGTCCTTCGTAATAAGGTTGTTTAAAGTCACGCATTGTTCATTCCACGATTCATGCCAGCAATGTATCCAGCCTGGAATGCAACCACTTCGTTCTTTGTCGGGGCAGACGAGAGACTAAGAATCCAAGTCTCAGTATCCTTAACAGCCTTCTTTTTAATTGTATTAATAATACGCTCGTTATCTCTACGAGTCTTTCTATCCATTTAACTAACCTTTACTAGTCTACGCTTCGCAGGGTCAAAAACCTTTGGAGACTTCTTGGAAGCCTTGCCGTTCTGACGGTTGCTGTTGCGTGTCGATGCCTTTTTAGCAGCCATTTATTATACCAAACTTTCCTGTGTATTGTCAAACGGTACGACCTCGTATCCGAACATTGCTTCTACATACTTCTTCCTTAGCACATCTGGAATAATATTAACAATGTCCTGACCCAGAACTTCGACCTCTTCGCCATCAACTTTGACGACGTAGGTTCTTTCTGGGTAGATAGCGTAACGATATTTGTCTAACATATTTCTATTATAGCACTTGACACGGACTTCCGTATGCCTTATAATGGAGTAAGGAATATAAACAGAAGGAGTTCCTGTGGGAAGACTAGCAGATTTAGACGGACAAGGGGTCACGGACCTCACCTCATACCTTATTGGTATTATGAATGAGCGAGACAGATTCTTGGCAATCCTGGATGCAGAGCAGAAGCGTAGTAATCTTGGGTTTGTTCAGTATGATGTTCTCCGCAAATTGATTGAAAGTTCGGACGGAAAAAGTTCGGCGGTATAGAGTACCAACGCTTGACAAGCAAGCGACTATACTGTATACTATTATATAGGTCCATTAAACGAGAGAGAACGAATGCAAACCTTTTTACCTTACAAAGACTTTACCGAGACTGCTAAAGTCCTAGACAGCAAGCGACTTAATAAGCAAGTGCTTGAGTGCTACCAGATTCTTAATGTACTATCTAACCCAGACCCACGAGCAGGATGGCGTAACCATCCAGCCGTGAAGATGTGGCGTGGTAGTGAGAAGGTTCTGTGGGGCTATGCTATGGCTATGTTGTTTGAAGCGTCTAGTCGTGGTATTAAGACTGATACGAATGAGAAGAATCTTCGTACTGCATGGCGTGAGAATGCTGACAATTGGGGTGGTAGTGAACCAGCCTGGTATAACGATGCTATTAAGATGGCTAAGGTTAATGCTACACACAAGGCTAACCTATATAAGAAAGACCCTATCCAATACTTCCAGTTCTTTAGTGCATTGTCTGATAGTGACAACCAACCTTGTTGCCCAGACCGCAAAGAACCTTGCAAGTATTACTGGGTAACACACGAGGAGAATTATGAAACTGCCTAAGATATTTAAATGGCGATTACGTTTGGTACAACAGGGTTACGACCTTGGCTGGGAGCATGGCTTCGAAGCAGGTATGGACGAGCAACACAAACAAATCATTGATAAAGTTAATAAGTATATACACGATGTAGATTGGTTGAAAGAAGACCCATATACTCGTAAAGAAATTATAGAAGCAATTAGAAACCATGAGCCAGAGAAAGAGGTAGTCGGATGGGATTCGTAGAGAAAGCAAAACTCAATGTCGTAAAGAGACATTGGATACAGATTGGTGAAGAGCGTGAGAGAGAGCGTATCATTCACCTGCTAGAAGAGATGTATAACGACAAGAGCGGTATTAATCTAAAGGGTGCGTTAGCACTACTGAGAGGCAAGTATGGTAATCTTAAGTAAAATCTATACAAAGACTGGCGACAAAGGAACTACAGCCCTTGGAGATAATTCCAGGGTATCTAAGACTGACCCACTAATTGAAGCATATTCTACAGTAGATGAAGCAAACGCTGCTATTGGTATGATACTTGCTTTCGGCACTTATGGGAACAGTGGGCACATTGTTTTGACTAGACTACAGAATGAATTGTTTGATGTAGGTGCAGACCTATGCACACCATACACCGAAGGTGATGGCAAACTGAGAGTAACAGATAAGATGGTTACCAATCTTGAGTTAGATATAGACTTATACAATGCAACTCTGGAACCTTTAAGGTCGTTCGTAATGCCTGGAGGCAATCAAACGTCAGCCCTGTTCCACGTTGCTAGAACAATTGTTCGACGTGCAGAACGCAGGGTATGGAATGTAACTGGAAGAGAAGTAAATCCTCTAGTAGCACAATACCTAAACAGGCTATCAGACCTGATGTTCGTAATGGCTAGATTCTACAATGAGAACGAAGTGCTATGGAATCCAGGTGGAGAAAAACATCCTCCTAAGCGTTTCAGAGACATAGGTAATGCTGAATGATTAACTTTGAGAACAACATGCTGGTACTAAACAATGTGTTCAGCAAAGAGGATGTAAATCAAATCAATGCGTATACAGACTATGTTCGTAATGAAGAGCGTGAACGTCTTATCAAGGTGCTATTTGAGTATGGCACTATGAACTACATATCAGAGCAAGTCTATGCTGACTTGGTAGAAGTTATAAAAAATTCGGGGCATACAAAAGATGCTTCGTAATCCCTAGTAGAAAGAATACACCTAATGCAATTACACTTTAAACACTTTAAGTTGATATCAGCACCTAAGCCATATGGGTTTAGTTGGATATCCACAAAGGAGATAAAGGGCTTTAAGTTCAATACGCCAAAACACCTATTCGGCTTTGGAATTTCCTTCCATACCCTTGAAAAATAGCACTTATACACATACTTATCCACAGGTTTATCCACAGATATAACTTACTGTTGATAACTGTTTTCATTAAGGATATGGATTTTAAATAAGATAGTGTGTAATGGAGCAAATCACTAATAGGCTTCGTAATCATTTCCCCAAATCCCCATATCGTTATAAAATTGTTATGCCCCATAGCCCCTATATATCCCTATTAAAATACATTAAAATATGGGGAAAAATGTGGCTATTCGTAATCCTTTTTGAGAATAATTATCAATAATAATATAAAAACATATATAAAATCAGGGAAAAAATATACACGTTCGTAATACATGTATAGTGTATATACTACTAGGGAGAATAAAGACTGTCTTCGTAATACCCCCAAAACTTCTGGCGATTTTTTTAGGTCCTTCGTAATACCTTTTTATGTTAGCGTATCCTGATAAGCATCTTGGGGAAAAATACATGCCTTCGTAATATCTGGGAAAAAATTTTTGGGGTTCGTAATCCCTTATAATGACAAATAATTTTATTACAAATTTTGCCCAAATCGCATATAAGATAAATAGTTTTATTGGACATATCCAGAAAATTGGGTATTGACAATGTCGGTGGTATACCTTATAATGGGGGTATGACAAAACAATATGTAGAAAAATCAACAAAGGTATCAGACGTAGTAGCGTGGGAAGAGTTGTATAACTCTGATAAGGCTAGAGTTTACGAAGCGTCTAACTACCGTGACTATTACCGAGTAAAGACTAGTAAGACTACTAAGTATTTCAAAGGTGAGAGTGCATGGATGAACGTGCAGCGATATGTTGTAGACCAGGGTGACTTCGGAGGGTATGGTATCTTCCGATGATAAATCCTAAAGCAATTGCAGATACATCCATTCCTATCCATGACCTAGTACATGGTGAGTTGAAGACCCTTATGCTATACGCTGAAGAGCAGATAGAAGCGTCGGACACAGACCTTGCTAACTATTGGAATGGAAGACTAGACGGATATGCTGATGTATATAAACTAATATACGACCTAATATTTATCCGTGAAGACCTTGACAAGCAGTAGCCCATACTGTATAATAGATATATAACCCTTAGAGAAAGAGAACCCCATGGCAACATTTGATGTAACCGTATCCTTTCACTTCGACACTGAGTATCAGGTAGAAGCAGATAGTTACGAAGAAGCAGAAGAAAAAGCAATGCGTGAAGCAGAAGAGTGGAAACCTTATTCATCTGAATTAGGATATACTCACGACTGGTATTCAGTAGACATTGAGAATGTACACACTAACGATGAGTTGGATGAAGATGAGTAAGGACCTAACCACAGAAGAGTGGGATGCAGAAATCGACATCCTTTATTCCTATGTTGATAAGTTTGTTAATGATGATTCAGAAGACTTCTCTACCCAGATTATTAATCTTGGCAACCTTGCACATATGAAGGGGTGGCACGACGCTATCGCCATGGTATTAGATGTCAGTGGTGGGATGTATAATGGATACGATAACCAAACCCTAGAAGAATTGAGACAACGAATTGTGTAATCATACTAAGATTGTTTGCCCTGAACATGACGGTGGCTTTGACTGTACCCCCTTTTGCAGACTATGCGAAGCAAATCAAGAGTTCTGCCCTTCGTGCGAACAGATGTCTAACGAACACTGGGAGAAGATTTATCTCCCTATGACTAATCATCTAACTAGTGAAGGTATCTCATACGAGACCTACGGTGATGAAGAAGACTATGTACGTCAGCAGGACGAGCGAAACGTCTGGACTGAAATGGATGGCGACAACGGTGTGTACATTGTAAACGGTATGCATTATGTGAACCGCATTCAATACTACATCACTAACAAACCTTGGAATGAAGGTGACAACATCTGCATTACCGTATGCGAGTACATCGACTGCGATTGCTATGACGGTGATGTGGACCCTAAGAACAACTGCCCTGAGTGTGGCGGTACTGGCACAAAGACAGTGTGGGCAGACTAATGGTAAGAGAATGGAATGAGAACATGCAAAAAGATTGGGACCTAAACATATTCTTCAGAGAGCATTACTCTGACGAAGACGGTACTACATGGGAGAACGTTATAACTATTAATCCTGTAGTTTATACATGGGACGGTGACCGCTCTGATAACTGGTACACTGACATCCTATTTACCACGACGTTTGCAGAGGCACGGTATCTGAGGAGCCAGTATCCAGAAGAAGAGTACGGTACAGACTGGACAGATAGCCTACAGGGCTTCCTAGAGATTGCTCCGCCTAGGTTAAAGTCTTTGCTTGGGACCCTGCCTGGTGCGGATGAGACTGATGAGATTATTAAACTTGGTGGGTTGAGAGCACTCCCTGCCAATGACGGATAGGTTAGGGGTTTCCGATTCCGTCAAACTGTGGGGGGTATGAGTAATTGCTACTTGTATCCCCCACCACATTCTGGTATAATGATAATAAGAGAATAGAGTAGTATGAGAAAGAGTAATGAAGAAAAATTTGCGACATTAGTTAGTAATTTTGTTAGTGATTTGAGATTTGACTTAGAACTAGCAGGAAAGTATTTGGCTTGGTATTTACCAAATGTAACATACCGAAGAATACTAACAATCTTAGAAGCAATGAAACACGAAAGAGAAGGTAAGAGCAATGAGTATCACGACACAAGAGAGTAAGGCAGACATCCTGTCAGAACTATGGCTAGGCTATAAGAACGACCAGAACTTTGAGGATTTCTTTTCCTACAATGATTTGGGTCTGCCTCTAGCCTATGCTATTTCGAACGGTATCGTAAAGGCAACAGAGCAGTCTAATAAATTCATAGATGAGACATTCTCCCTATTACTAGCATCACTAGAGATAGAAGACGAAGGCTATGATGGTCTTGATGATATCTTCCTAATGGCTGGCTAGATTCAGGAAAAAATAAACAGTCTTCGTAATTAGTATCTGATACCTAGATAACCTGGGAAACATGTGTTCCTTCGTAATCGGTATCGGATATCTAATTATCTGGGGAAAAATATACAGGGTTCGTAATTAGTTTATTATGCTTGTTTACCTTACATAACATTTTTTGCCCAAAAAATTGAAGCCCCTACTCCTGAAAGAAGTAAGGGTCAACAATTCGTAGACGGAGCAGATTTAGAATAGTCGTTGTAGGAAGGCTGTCCACGTTTGGAATTTCCATGAATGAGTCAATGAGTTCCAGAACCTTTTCCGTATCACTCTTCATCGTCCACAGGGGCAAGCATTCGCTGCATTGCCCTAAACTCTTCATACGTTAGTTTATTAACAATCTGCCAGATACGCTCGGCACTTGCTTTACGCTCTTCAAACATTTCTTCGATGTTCACTTTGTCTCCTTTATTGGTTTACGAATATAATAAGCACCACAGTTAATACAATAATCACAAATGAAAGTGTGTTCACACGCTACCTTTCTAGGCATTGTATTTTTCAATGCTAATCATACTATCTAGCATCTCCATGCGGCTCAACAAAAGGTCGTGCGTCCAATCATTTAGTTTACCTTCAAATTTCTTGAAGTCTGCTTCTACTGCTTTGCGTTCAGCCAATAGGCTTTCCAAATCACTCATCTTCGTCCTCGTCTTCTTCGTCTTCTTCCAACTCTTCTACATCAATGGAATAAACGCTGTCGTAGGTTAGGGCAGGGTCGTCGCCATAGTAAGAGTGCCAAGCCATTTCTTCTGCTTGCTCTTCGCTATCGGCTTCAATCTCTCCGTCATAACATACTTGAACCTGAACATAGTATCTAGGCATTGCTTCCTGCTTTCTTGTTTGAGGTTTCCATTATACCTGCTACCACCGACATCTTGTCCTGTGGGTAGCCCTTGGCGTAGTATTGCCAAATGGTAAGGTTTGTTTCTAGGCGGTCGCCAAATAGACGAACGTGGTCAGCAAGGTCAATAGTTTCATCACTGATTAGCGGAGCCAATTCTTCGGGGGTAATGTCAAGGTATCCACTCATACCATTCTTACCCCAATAGTTTATAGGCAACTTGCCGTTCTTGTCAGCATACCAGCCAACACCTTCGTCAAGTAGAGTAGCAACGCCGTTCTCACCATTGACAATAGCCATACGCTCGGCAGAGAAATCTACATCAGGAGCGTCTAACTTTTCTTTTAGGAATGCGGTTGCTTTCTCAACATCTAGGATGTGGCAAATGGTTCCCTTGGTGCGTTGTGAATAGCGGTCTGGATAATCTGTCATTTTGTCTCCTTGTTTTTGGGTTATACTCTATTATACACCTACCCCCCGACATTGTAAATAGGCAATATTTTTTTGGGCAAAAATTTGGCACTCCCAGAGAGAATCGAACTCTCGCCACCAGGATGAAAACCTGGCGTTCTAACCACTAAACTATGGGAGCAGGTGAGCAGTTTGAAATCATGCTCAGGATTAGCAGACTAAGCCATTACGACTTGCTGAACCACTTTCATTAGGCGGTTCTTCTCTGCGTTCATCACAGGGTCAAAGCCAGAAGCCGAAGCGTAAATGCTTTCGTTGCTTCCACCACGAGCCGAGCGATACCAATCTAGGCGTTCGGTTAGAGCGTTGTAAGCACCCCACGCTGTTCCAGAAATGGTGTCGTTGAACTGACCGACATAAATGGCGTTGAGCAGGTCAATCTTGCTGTCGTATTTCTTGAATGAACCCTTGCTGTCTTTTTCAGGGGCAGGGTAAGCAAGAGCAACAATCTTATCAAAGTCAGCCTTAGTGATTTCCTTTTCAATCATAGCGTTTGCCATAACAGAAAACTCGTCAAGATACTTAGAAGCCAAACCTAACGCTTCACGAGCAACTGCGATTTTACCTTCGGCAGTTGAAGTGTGGCGGATTTTGAATGACTGCTTAGAAGCAGACTTACCCTTGAATGAAGATAGAGCAAGGTTGAGAGTGTTAGCACACACAA
>Ga0247723_1000064_pt1 | contig 61176 bp, 88 predicted proteins | sample MSEWelMarce5H_FC_FD_189079 | JGI IMG/M metagenome (GOLD analysis project Ga0247723, IMG submission 189079) | Subsurface sediment microbial communities from gas well in West Virginia, United States - MSEEL Well Study Marcellus 5H_FC | ecosystem: Environmental > Terrestrial > Deep subsurface >...
TCGGAGCGAACGATTCGGCGTTACTGGATGTAACGAATCCCTGTCGTCAGTATCGGACTGACCTCGCTTTTGAGGTGTAGGTAGTTTGCGACCTGAATCAAAGGTAGCAGATTATTCTGTGATTACAAATTAAGTGGGGTAGTAAATAAAAAGGTGTTCGGTAGGGGAGCCAACACAATGCCAGTCTATGAGAGAGGACAGACAGCATCGGGCAATCTACCCTACCGAACTTGGGTACCCGAGAAAAATGGTACACCAATTGGGTATAGAACACCCGCTGGGAACGGAACGGCGCTCAACCAGCGGGTGTAATTCACCAACCAGTAGCCCAGAAAGAAACTGGTTGGTGAACTTTATTTAGTCGAGGCGACTCTGACCGTAGGCATTGATTCCGTACTTGTTAAGCACTTCAGCAAATGCACTAGCGAAAGCCGCTTTGCGGTCTACGCTCTGTCCGAATTCACGAACCCAGATTTCGTAGCCACCGTAATAGCCCTTGCTACCGATTCCTTGAGCCTTAAGCCAATTCACAAACGCACCTCGCGCTGGTGAAATGTTTACCCAAGCAAATCCGCAAAGACCGTCAAGGATGTAAGTTTTTTTGTTGAAATCAATATCGTTGCCAAGTGGAGTAGTTGGTTCGCCAACTACAAACTTTGGAGTATCTGCATCTTTGCCAGCCGCGAGACCAGCCTCGTATGCTTCACGATAAATGTTTCGGCATTGAGTTTTTGTAAGTGCCTTTTTCTTTGCTTCTTGCTTGGCAACATACGCGCCGATGATGCGATTGCTTTCTGCGTGAATATCTACTTGTGTCATTTATTCTTCTCCCTTTTTGATTTTGCCTGAGAACTGGATTTCCTTGATGTAAGCCCTGTTGTAAGCCAAGTAGTTTTCGATTTCGCCAACGCTCTCGAACTCAACTTCTACTTTGTTGATTTCGCCTCTGTTCCATTGGTTTTCAATCTTGACGACTGCTTTTATCATTTCCGTTCCCTTCTCTCGGTTACAAGATAAGGATACCCTACTGGGGTTTAATAATCAAATCCAAACGAGCCTTACGGCGAGCGTGTCGCTTATCGGCTTCCTCGGACAGTATGCGCTCGCGCTCGCGGGCGCGTATGCGGGCGAGAGAGGCTTCAGAGACCTTCTGAGGCTCTTTGAACTTAGCCCATGATGGAATTAACATCAGAACCACTTTCCGCTTTCTATTGACCCCACAACGCCGAAAACGGCGAAGATGAGCAGGAATAGCCCCAAGGCATCTAGCCATTCTGAGACCTTATGACCGCGCTGGGTCACGCGACCATGCTTCGATAGATATTTAGCCAACATGATTTCTCTCCTTTTCTGGTCGAATTAAACCAACTGCAACGAGTGAGGCATCTGCCTCGCATCGAAAGCAATAGGGCTTGCCTTTGACGAAAGTAATTCGGAACTCCGAATTGCAGGTATAGCATTTCATTTCTTTACCTCGCATATCACTTCAGATTCACCGCGACCCGTTAAGACCGCGATGATGTCTGACTTTGGAATTTCTCTCTCTAAGATAATTCCTTCTTTGCCAAATCTGTTAGCAAAGAATTCTGCCTTGGATTTATTTAGTGTCCATGAAAGCCCATCTTCATTAAGACCTTTAACGCATCCACGGTAAATGGTAACCAACTCTGGTAGTGAATTCAATAACTGAACCTCTGATTCATCCATTAAATAATGGCGCTCAGGGCGATTCGATGAGAGCAACTCTTTCCATTGCTCAAGGTTCTGCCATTGATTTTCGGTATCTGTCCAGATGCTAGAAAGGAGTGACCAGTATTTTGTATCTGGCAACTGCTTAGCAATCTGGATAAATGCTTGAAGGCGATATGGGCGCTCATGTAAATAGATGACCTGATTGAAATTCTTTTTTGCGAGCGCTATCTCTAAATCCTTTTTCTTTTGGAGATAGTAAGCATTGGCGCTCCCATTTGACCAAAGAGGTACTTGATACACCAATGGGTGACGGACTTGAGCGCCCAACGCTCCATCTTTTTCAAAGTATGGAATTAGGTCAGGGTGAAGTGGCTCGATAATTTCCATTAGTTGCTGTAGTAATTTTTCTTGCTGACTCATTAGTAGCCTCTCTTTTTGTACTTCTTGATGAGGATTGCTTCTTGCTCCTCATAAGTGATTCCGTGCTTTTCAGCCAAGTTGAAGCAAATCAACTGAGCAATCTCTCCAGCGAAAGCCTTGCGGTCTTTTTGGTGCTGGATGCTTTCCTCTGTGTGTGGCTTACCATCGTAATATTCTGTAACGATTTCGCGTTGAGAATCTGCGTACTGGCTGTACCACTCTGTAATCGCTGAACGCTCTGTTCTGATTTCTCTTGTCCACTTGCCTTCTTTGTAGGTCAAGAACTTACCTGATGCTGTTGGAGCGTTTGCCTTTTCCTTAGCGATGCGCTCTGCCTTCTTTGCTTCGCGCTCTGCCTTTGCTTGAGCCTTTGCAATTTTGTCGGCTGTCACGATTCGTGATGGGCGATTCAAAGTTTCTGCTGGAGCAGATGGATAACAGATTGTGCAAGCATCTTGACCAGCATCCTCAACGATTGTTGCTTCATCATCGTTGCTGTACTGAATCAACCATTGGTAACGAGTGGTTGGGAAACAGGTCGAGCAATCCAATGAACTGTGAACATGACCGTTATTATTGACTACCAAGAAGGCGCGTGTCCAAGGGTCTTGGTTGTAAATCGCATCTAATTCCTTGATGCGAATAGCGATTGGTTCACGCTCTTTCTTTAATTCCTCAATCTTTGCAAGGGATTCTTCTACACGAATCTTTTTCTTTTCTTCGTTGTAGAAACCTGAGCGCTCAACAAACTTAATATCTTCTTGCACATCAATAATCTTGGAATTGATTGCCCAGACTTTGTTATGCAATTCGGATAGTTCTGTATCTATCTTGACTGCGAACTCTTTTGTAACCACCTTGGCTCCTCTCTCTCATTTCTAAAGATACACTACTGGGGTTAGATATGCAAACTCATGCCAGCCCTGAAATATCGGCGTGTCTAGGCTTGTCTGGAGCCTGAGCCTGAATCCTCGATTTGTTTATCCAACCCCCGTAGTGTATACTAGGAAATGAGAGGGGGCAGATATGAGAATCGTCATCTGTTCTGAATGTGGCAAGGAATGGCAAGTCCGTGGCGGAATGGCTTTTGAAAGCCTTTGGCGACACATCAAGAGAGAACACAAAAAAGAACAAATCCAAATCGCGGCTTAAGGAGAGACATGGCTGAGAAACAAGTTTGGACTTGCGAACATTGCAAGAAAACTTACAACGACCCTGACAACATTGTTAGGTACTTTCACACCTGCCATCAAAGCAGGGCTTACTGGAATGACTATTTTGGGGAGCAAGGATGAAAAGCAAAAGAGACCAAACCCAGCGGGTTTACAAGGCTGAGAATTATGTTATGCAAAAGAAAGAGCAATGGACTCTTGAAGAATGTCAGAAATATGTAGACAAACTTCTCAAGAAGAAAAGAATTCAAGACAACTATCCATGGGCGAAGAATCATAAAATCTTTGTGACCCATGGAGGCACAGGTCGAAGGATGGCTTATGCGACCTTTACCTATCGCGGGGCTACAATCAAATTACCGCCTTGGGCTAGAAACCAATATGTCGTATTGCACGAAGTTGCCCACCATCTCGATTGTTTCGAGGATGGGCATACCGATTCATTTGCGACAATCCTTTTAGATTTAGTGCGCCGTGAGATGGGCAAAGAAAAGGCTGAACTCCTTCAGGCTTCTTACCACTTACACGGGGTTAAAATCCAAAGTGGTAAAAAGGTCGTGAAGGCTCGTTGCCCACAATCCAAAAAGGAATGGGTAGCCGAGCAACGCCAATCAAAGAGCGAGCGCAAATCTAAAATCAATTCTCAGACCGAAGAAAAAGAGCAATTCAAGTTGCGGGTTGCAAGAGGCGAAGAAATTCAATGTTGGTTCGAGAACTGTACTGGCTCAGCAAAAGGCGATGTTGATTTAATCCGTTGGTCACGCGAGCGCGTTCAATTCCAATGGAACTGGAGATGCCCACGATGCGAACGCGGAAGATGGGAACACCAGAATCGCCAATACGATGTTGAGACACATGGCGTACTTGCCATCTCCCGAAACGGCGTGTGGCGTTAAGGTTTCTTCTTATCAACCTTGCTGAAGGCTTCGTTGATTTCTGCGGTGGTTAGTTTTCCATCATCGAGGAATGAGCGAGCCATAGATTCAACCACGGTTGCAACTCCAAGCAAGCCAGCCATAAGTGCGGCGGTCAATGGTTCAAGACCAAAGAGCGAACCTGCGCCAATAACTGATAGACCAGATGCGGCGAATACTGAAAGAATCCGCATAACTACATTGTTTACATTTTTCATTCTTCATCCTTATTTCTTCTTAGTGGGTAAGTGAGAATCCAAATTCCGAGGCACCATAAAGTCGCATAGGCAACTGCCGATTTAGCAGACCCGTCAATGGTTACCCATGCAATAAAGAAACCCAGCATGGTAAATAACTGACCGATTAGGTCATTGAAGAAGTTCTTCATTTACATTCTCCTTATAGATAGTGATGCAATTGCTCCCACGATGACCGAGGCAACAACAACTGTTTGTGATTCTTCTCGTTCTGTATCTGACATATCTGCTCCGATACTTCCTAGCGCCAGAAGTGCCTTAGCAGGGTCAGAGAAAATTGCCCCTACCAATTCGGCTGGGTTTGCTACCAACTCAAGGGCATCAGCAACCTCCGCTGTAATGACGATTGGTTCGCCACTTTCATCAACGCGGGTTTCAACTGGAGTCTCTGGAGGTAGGTCGCCGTAATCAATTCCCGCTTCAGCGATTGCTGATGCTGTTACTGGCTCGCCATCAAATTGAGCAATCAAGGCTTCAGCCACAATTTCTTTTTCGGCTTCCGTCAATTTGCCATCCGCTTGAACTGAATCCACAATTGATGCAACTTCATCAGCGGTGACATTGCCATCGGCTAAGATGTCATCCAATATTTCAGAAGGAGATTCAGATGGTGGTTCAGGAGATGGTTCTTCTACTGGCGGTGGTGGCTCTGCTGGCTCTGGCTCTGGCTCGGGCATTGGTTCTGGCGTTTCAACTGGCTCGGGCTGAGGCTCGGGTTCTGGTTCTGGAGCAGGAGTTGGTTCAGGCTCGCTCGGCAATGGTTCTGGCTCAGGCTCGGGAATGGGAGTTTCATCGGGAGTCGGGGAAGGCTCGGGAGATGGATTAGGTTCTGGCTCTGGTGCAGGTGGCTCGGGTTCAGGTGTAGGTTCAGGTTCAACGGCAGGAGGAATAGGCGATGGCAAAGGTGTGGGTTCAGGTGTGGACTGCGAAGGTTCCTGGGGCTGTTGAGGTTGAGGAGTCGGAGTTGCAACAGGTTCAGGGCTTGGAGTCGGTGAAGGCGATGGTTCCGATGTTGGTTCGGGTTGAGGAGAAGCCGATGGACTTGGCTCAACTGGAGGAATCGGTTGAGGTGTTACCACCGCTGTCGGAGTATCAGAAGATTGCGTTGGCGAAGGGCTGGGGCTGGGTTCTGGGGCTTGAGGGTCATCAGTATAAGCAAGACTGACCGTTAAAAATTTGTAAGTGCCACCGCAAGGGTCACCGAATACATCGTTAAGCGCCATGATGGTTGCGATTGCTTTACCAAAAAATACTTCGAGAACTTTCTCAACTGAATTAGGTGCATGACATTCACCGATTGAATATCCATTCGGTGTTCCATAACTTGCGAATATGACTGAGGTAAATATCTTTCCAATTGGAGCAGAAAGAGTTAGACCGTCTCCTTCATTCGCACTACCATTTACGCTATTAACTTGAGGGATAGGTGTTGGTGATGGAGTTTGTGATGATTCTGGTGTTGGCGATGGGCTTGGCTCTGGGCTGGATGTTGGGTCTGGACTCGGGGAAAAAGTCGGTTCGGGAGTCGGAGAAGGCGTACTGGTTTCGGATGGTGAAGGACTTGGAATTGGAGTTACGGTTGGCGAAGGCGAAGGCGAAGGCTCGGGCGTTGGTGCAGGAACAGGAGAACTCACCGAGACCGTAAAGATTGGTCCGTACCATCCACCCCAAAATCCAGCATCTATGCCTGAAACAGAAATTGTTGCTTGACCCGATACCACGGCGCTGACCGTTGCAACCTCAATTGTGTTGCCACTAAAACTTTGACCATTGATTGAGACTGTCCAGTTATCGGGTATCGGCGTACAGGAGCCGATGCAGTTTGCAATGGTGTTATTGACCGAGACTGTGACCGTTGAGCCATCTGTAACGGATGTTCTGAAGGTGGCGCTACCACCCCGATAATCGAATTGGATTGAACTGCCCGAGACATTGCCGTTTACCACGGATTCCCATGCGTTATCAGCCCCAGCATCATCCATGGGTAAAAGGGCTAGGAGGATGATGATGAGGAAGGCTATCCCTAAGCGCAAATACCTCATCTGACCCCCTTATTCGGGGTCACTAGGACACGATATGTAGCCCAATTGTACCAATGTGGAATAATCTGTGCTAAACTGGGGTTGTAAATGAATGAGAGAGAGGAATCAAATGTCACAAGTCAAAATCACATGGAAGGCTTTTGGAGATAAGCCAGAAATCGGGCGCTTCATTAGTTCTGTTGAATTCGAAACTACATTAGAAATCCAAGTGCCAGAAAGATTATGCGAAAGCATTTATCACGCAACAAATACTTACTCAGGAGCCTTATGGGATGTCCTTGAGCCAAAGTTATCTGCAACTCGTACTCACACATCTATCTCAGTTGGTGACGAAATCGAGATTGACGGTCAGGTTTATATCTGCGCTGATTTCGGATTCGAGAAGATTGAGGATGTAGAAATCAAGAAAATCGGAGATTCAATCTTCTCCGTGTCAGCAAAGGCGGTGGCAGAATGACTCTTGATGAAGCCAAGAAAATCGTTGGCAATCAGCCAACATGGGCGCTCAAGAATATGGTTAAGGCGCTCAAGATGCTCCCAGCGCTTAATACCGCTGAAGATGAACTAAACCTAGAAGCCGCAAAAGTTGTACTTAGAGAGAGGAACAAAAAGTGAAAAAACTAGAACTTCGACCAGATACAGAAAAGTCATCTTACGGTGACCGTTATTGCGTGACTGCTGATTTTGCAGACCCACGCATTTCGGGAACTCTAACTATTGGCGCAATGGCTACCCCTGATTACATTCGTTACTCAGGCACCGTGACCGTAAATGGCGTTGAATATCGAGTCAGCAATAACTCTCCAGTAGTGGGAGCAAAAGTTGAATATTACGCGCTTACCAAGAATGGCACATTTTCAGAATATGCCAGCGCATCAGCAAGAGAGACATTCCGCAAGGCTCTTGAGGAAATCATTGCTGAAGCAATCAAAGACCCAAAGTTTGTAAACGAGCAGATTGAGACAGAAACTCAGCACCTCGGATATGACATTGAGCGTTTGCAATCTAACCGCGATGCGCTTGTCGTTAAGATAAATGAACTTAACGAGGAGATTTCGCAGAAGATGTCTAAGCAATGGACAAATAAAGCCTTATTAGTATAAACTCGGGTTTAATAAGAGAAAGGATGAGAGATGGATATTGCTGAAGTAGAAACGAAAGACGATTTACAAAAGTGGATTGTGCAGTTTTTTCCTGATGCAAAGGTCGAACTCTCATCCGAAGGCGTAATCATTAAAACTGGAGCAGATGTCGCAATGGGCGGGTATCTTTATCCACTCAAAGAGAGGTATGAAGATTGATGGAAGATGCAATTATCGTTCATTCGCCTGAATATGCGAACTGGGTCTTTGACCCTACACATCCCACGCAGGGGCGCAGGTTCTTGCTTGGTCGTAACCGTGTGATTCTGGAAGGTCAAGACCGCCGACTCAACATTGACGAATTTCCTCCAGAGATGCCACACACCGATGATTTATTGCTAGTGCATGACCCGATGTATGTCCATGATGTAACTATTCGTGGCAAATCAGACGAATGGGATGGCACTCGCCATGACTTAGGAGACCTTGCAAAGTTATTTGTAGGCGGAACTCTTACCGCTCTTGATTTACTCTTGGAAGAAAAGACCAAGTTAGCAATTCATTTAGCGGGTGCAAAGCATCATGCGATGCGTGACTATTCCAGCGGATTCTGTATCTTCAATGACTTTGCTATCGCCGCAACTAAATTAACCCAGATGGGCAAGAGGGTTGCGATATTCGATTGCGATGCTCACCATGGTGACGGAACTGAAGCGCTGACTCATGGCAATAAAGACATCCTTACATTCTCGGTTCACCAATGGGGAATTTTCCCAGGAACGGGATTGACCTCTGATTGGGAGCGCCACGCTCTTAACTTTCCTCTTGTCGCTAATACCGATGATGAAGGTTTGACCGATGCAACTCAATCATTCCTTGATGTCTGTTTCGACTTTGAGCCAGACTTTATCTTCATCGCTTGCGGTGCAGATGCCTTAGCCGATGACCCACTTTCGGAATTGAAATACACCGTGGGTGGTTATGAACTCGCTATGAAAAGCATCCGCATGGCTTACCCAGATACGCCTATCCTGTTTGGAGGCGCTGGAGGCTATCTGCCAGACGACCAGACTCCTGACCTATGGGGCAAGGCAAGTCTCGCGCTGGTGGCTCCTAGGGGCTGACGGTACGCTTGAGCCATGACAACAATCGTGGCTATCCAGCAAAAGGATAAAGTTATTTTTGGGGCTGACTCACAAACAACTTCTTCCAATGGTCGAACATCTAATCACCCGAAAATGGTGAAGATAACCGAGCGCGGAGATTTCCTTATTGCTGGTTCTGGCGAATGTGCGCCTTGCGATATTGCTCAACATATCTGGATTCCACCTAAGCCAACTGCAAAAGACTTTTTAGATGTCTACCATTTTATGATTTCTAAAGTTGTTCCTTCGCTGAAGGCTTGCTTCAAAGAGCAAGAATACAAATGGAACGAATCCGATGATGGTGAAACTAAATTTGCTTTCTTGATTGCTGTAGGTGGTGAGGTATTCGAACTCGCTGAGGATATGAGCATTTCGCTTGATGGTAAAGGTTTCTATGGTGTCGGCTCTGGCTCCAGTTATGCCATCGGTGCGCTATCTGCTGGGGCTACGATTGAAAAGGCTTTAGAGATTTCAGCCGATAACGATGCCTACACATCTGCGCCATTCATCTATAAAACACAGAAAAAGAAAGTTGCAACTAAACCTAAATAAGTGTATTCTAACCTCTGTTAGTTAATCTATGAGAGGAAGTACCAAGTGGATACAAACGAAGTTAATAAGAAATTCGAGGAAATCGTGAAGCCAAAGACAAAGGCTGTAAAGCGTAAGCCAAAGCGTGAGCCAGCAAAGTTTCCTGAACTGCGCTATCTCTGGGGCGTGGCGTTGCTCGGGTCTTTTGTTCTATGTGTAATTACAGCGATTATTCAATCAATCTTAGAATCGGTGTAAGACCAGCATATTTTCAACATCTTCATTAGCAACCTCTAAAGCAAATGAGGCTTGCTTAACATCGAACTGTCGAGCATGGTGAACGCAAAAGTAAAGGTCGCCATGAATGAAACTGGCTCTTACGAGCGCGAGCGCTCCGCATCTGTCGCACCTATCTAAAGGCGTGAGACTGGTACGGAGCGTTTCCATGTCTTAAGCATATCCGAACAGATGTTCGAATGTTTTGGCTTGAATATACAACCCCCGTATGGTATGCTTGGTTTGTAAGAGAGAGGAGTAACCATGGAAATCTGCGTGAAATGTGGCGTTCAAATTGAAAAGTTTGAAGTGTTCCCAAAGCAGGTCTGTGTGAAGTGCTACGGAATCCAATTCCAAAAGGAATGGGCAAGCATCGTCAAGGTCGGGAGGTTCAAGTAATGAGTGAGCCAAGAATCAAATGCCTTGCTTGCAAAAAGAGAAAAACTTTCGACCAGATTGGCGAAGGCTTGGTATGCGTGGAATGTCAGGAGGCAAAGTGAGCCAGCAATACAAAGATTTTGAGTGGAAAACTCAAATATCCGCTGACGAGGGAACTGTAGATAACTACCTTTTCCGTGGCGATGTAAAGCCTGTAGCGCCTGATAAGGGCGACTTATGGAGAGCGCTTGAGTGGTTGGCTCTCTACGATGCTGGAGACGATTTAGAGGTCGCCCAAAGCCTTGCAAATGTTGTGGCGTTCTTATCGTTCGCCGCTGACACAAAAGAAAAACGCGAAGTCATCGCTGAGGCTAAGAGGCAATATGCCAAGGCTCATGGAATAAAAGTTTCCCAAGTTAGGTTAAAGAAGTAGGATTATTAACCCCCGTATGATATGCTTAGATTGTAAACGAGAGAGGAAATGCAAATGTCATCAGTAATCGAAAAGGTAAAAGTTCAGCCAAAGGTGGGCGACATTCTTTACTCATCATGGGGCTATGACCAGACCAATATTGAATTCTTTAAGGTCGTCAAGGTCAGCGATTTCTCCGTGTGGATTCAAGAAGTTCGCTCAGAGATTGTAGAAGTTACAGGCTGGGCGCACGAAAAGGTGATTCCAACTGATTCGTCAGATTATCAGGTTCGTGACTGGGATAACCCAGGCGCGTACATCACAAAGACTTATCCAATCCAACGCAAGAAAATTCAGTATTTCAGTTGGGATGCTGACGAGATTTATTATGTCTCTTTGAACTCCTTCTCACACGCTAAGTTGTGGGATGGAAAGCCAAAAGAAGCAAGCCACACACACTAACGAGAGGAAATAAAATGGCTCTTACATTTGAAACTGAATACTTTCGATGGACTTGCGATTGTGGCAAGCGTGGCAATTTCTTGGTGTTTAACAAGGCTTGCCAAGCATCCGATAGGCACATCAAAGAACACGAAAGAAAACTTGAATGGGGATTTTCAACTGATTTACAAAGAGAGGTAAAATAAATGGGATACACACATTATTGGGAATTTCATCAGGTGCCATCGGCAGAAAAGTTTGCTGAATTCATTGAGGGCGTAAAGCATCTGACTGCAACTGCTCAAGAAGCGGGAATTGATATTGGGAGTGAAAAGTACGAATCCAACTCTTTGCGCTTTAATGGCGTAGGGGCTGGAGAGCATGAGGATTTCTTTATCCCACTTCCTGTAGGCGATGAAAGATACGATTACGGATTCTGCAAAACAGCCCGTAAGCCTTACGACACAGCCGTAACTGCATCGTTAATCCTTGCTAAAAAAATCTTTGGCGAAGATATTGAAATCAGGAGCGATGGCAGATGGATTGACTGGGAAGGTGGGCAACTGCTCTTTGAATCCGTCTATGACATTCAGCCAGAATCGGTTCTAGCGTGAGCGATGTTCTGGAAAAAATGCGGAAAGAGCGCCATGAGCGCTGGCTCCGTGATTGGTCAGACGGGCTTGCCTGTTGTTACTATTGCGATAAGGAATACACGGATGCTCAGGTAGTCGTGGTTAATGAGGAAAAGTCTTGCCCTCATTGCAAAGAACCCGAAAAAAAGACTTACTACTATTGCAAAGAGCATGGTAGTTCTAACGATGATTGCGAGCGCTAAATGGCTGAAAAGAAGAAAGACACAAAAACTAACCTCGATACTAAGGTTTATTCAATCTCGGTTAATTTAACCGTGCAGATTCTTGCAGAGAATGAGAAGGATGCTCTTGAGCGCCTAGATGCTAACGGTGGCTATGTCACAAAGCGTGAGGTAGAAGTCATTAACTCAATTCCTCTTAATTCAACAAAGACACTTTCAGCCGTAGAGTAATTACAAAGTCCACGGATTCGCTTGCGTGAAAGATAACGGCGAAATCGGTTCGTGAACAGTTTTATTCTCGTATAAGGCGAGGAGAATCGCTTCCGCTCGGTCAGGGGAGTGAACTCCTCGCTTTTTCATGTCCACTTTAGATTCAATCAAGATACGACCCGATGAATCGGATTTGAATGTTGGACCTGCTAACTGAGCCAATACAGCGCGGTCTACATCTAGGCGTAATTCTTGCTTTTCATCTTTAGGTTGAAGCATGGCTCTGGTATTCCACCACATCTCGGCGCGTTGATTCTTGAACTTGGCTTGGTCTTTAGGTCGCTCTGCCACATTGACCCCGATAACGGTTGCCTTTAATTGGCGCTCTTTGACCCACCTATCCAATAACGAGACAACTCCCCAGCCCACGCCAATCGTGTCAATCTTGACTCGTACCGAATCTGGTACGGCTCTGCTCTTATGCTCGGCAACTGCTTTCTCTATCTCACCAATAATCACACCTGCGACATCAACGGCGTTCGCGTTAGCCTTTCCAGATGAGCGATGCGTAATCGAGACTTTGTATCCATCTGCCTTTGCGATTACGAATTCATCTCCGCCATCGGATGCAATATCCACTCCGAGACGGATAACGCTGGATTCGAGATAATCTTCGTTCTGTGTCGCCTGTTCTGCCCAATGGTAGGGAATGACTTTTCCTGTTCCCGTTTGTGGGAATCGGGCATTTACACGGGCTTCAACGAATGGAGAATCTTCTCCGAATTCCCCGATTACATCATCCACCCAACTCTGGTCTACTAGGTGCGTAGCGACTGCGTGAGCCTCTACATGGGGTGGGCAACTGCGACATTGACCAGTTTCCTCACCCGTGAAGTTAGGGGTGTCATAAGCCCCGATAGGGATGTTTGTGTAGATAGGCGAATTGCAGATGCGCTCGAACCATGTCTGCTCTTGGTCTGTCGGTGGGTTACCCAATACTAGGAGGCGTGTGTGTCCACCCGTCATAAGCGCTTCAAGGGCTGAGCCAATCTTGTCCGAGATACCACCCGCTTCATCCACTACTACGAGCAGATGCGGTGCGTGGATACCTTGAACTGCCGCTTCGTTATTATCGGCTGGGCGAAAACCATAGGCAACTACGGTGTCATCCATTTTCCATTCAGTCGTGAGGATTTCCCCAGGAAGTTGATTAGCAATGTGAACTCTGCGGATGTTTGCCCACATGATGTTTCGAACCTGCTTGAATGTTGATGCCGTAGTAATAGCCATGGCGGTTCCAGGCGGGTGAACTGAAATCCACCATGCAACGGCTCTCGCCGCTAAGTGAGATTTCCCAGGAGCGTGGCAAGCGGGAACTGTAGTTCTCTTATTGTGAATGATGGATTCAAGAATCTCGCGCTGTTTAGACCAGAGCGTTTCGCCTAATCCTTCTTCGATAAATCCAATTGGGTCATTCTCATATCTAGCCCATGGGTTTTCTATCTCAGCATCAAGAATTACACCTAACGCATTTTTCTCATCATCGGTAAGTGAGAGATAAATCTTTGTTCTCTCCTCGGGCGTGGCATTGAGAACGAGGTCTACTAGCCGTTCAGCCATCTCTACCTCTTTCGAATTGCTAAGACTTTCGCTATCTTATCTTCTAAATCGCCCATTTCAATCTGTACCTTAATCGCTTCACCATTGCTTCCGCCAATTTCAAATCTATCTGTCTTGCCGAACTCCTCTGGTACTTGGCGCTCAAGCCACCACGCCGCCGCTCTCCAATCTCCATCGTTACCGCTCTTGGCGATAACTGCAACCTTTTTAGTAATTGCCTCTGCTCTAGCCTGTTCGACTCGCTGTAAAAATTGTAGAAATATAACTTCGGTGGGATTATCTTTTGCGTTTGGCACTAGCGCTTGGCGTTCTCTTTCAGCCAATCCGCGACTCATCCAGTTATAGAAAGTCTTTTCCGCTATCCCTGAAGCGGTAACTGCCTTTCGAACAGGTGTTCCAATTCGAATATAGTCAAGGAGGGTTTGCTCTTTAACTTCTTCAAGGAGCGCAGTAGGTCGCCCAGCCGTCTTTTTGGCAGATGCCTTCGCTGGTTGCTTCTTCGCTACTGTTGATGCCATTGGCTTATTCTACCTCGGTTGTACACGCTTCTAATGGTATCTGTAATAACTCGGCTATGTCAGTCCAACCGTATATCGTGTTAGCCCATGTATTCAAATCCTCGGTGTGAACTCGCATCGAATGATTGCCCACTCGGATATTTGTTCGACCAATTGGGATATGCCCAGGCTTGGTCTTTCCTCCTGAAAGAATCTCGGCTACTTCTTCCCTAGAGAATCCCGTTCCCTTGGTACTTGTACTGGTCAGTAACTTATTTAGTTCTTGAGAGTCATAAGTGGCAAGGTCTGAAGTTCGGTTATCCACGATGAGGATTTTGATTTCCTCTACATCATCTACTTCAATCCAATGCACGGCTATCTTCTCCCAGCCAAGTTGAACTGCCGCTTGAAGTGTATGGTTTCCCGATACGCAATGCTTCGTAGGGCGATTGACCACAATCGGTCTGTACTGCCCCATGGTTGAGAGTGAATCAATGATTGCTCCAATATCACCCTCACGCGGATTTAAGGGGTGAGTAAGAATCTCGTTCACGGATACGGTTTCTACATCTTCAGGCGAACTCTCCGAGCGCTCCTCAATCCGTTCTGGCTTCTCCATGATTCGCTCTGGAAATCCTAGGCGCTGTTTAATCCCTGCGTTGGCTTTGCTCTTAGTCTTTCCGAACTCCTCGTAAAGTTGCTCTTTCCACGCATCGTAGGCATCTTGCTCAACTGAGAACTTCCACGCCGCTATCTTTACCTCGGGGTCATCCTTTAGGTTCCCAGAGGTTCCCAAAGGTTCCTTTTGGTCACCTGATATGAGACGGTCAAGCGTATCTACCTCGGACTGTGTGAATCCCGTGCCATCCAACTCAGGAAGCGCTTGCAAGAGGCTTTTGAGAAGTGGCTCGTTATATCCAGCAAGGTCAGTTAGGCGGTTATCGGCTAGAACAATCTTCTTGGCTGTGTCATCGTCTACATCAACGAGAACTGCCTTTATCTTTTTCCAACCAAGTTTCTTAGCCGCTTTAAGAGTGTGATTACCTGCGAGAACAAACTTGGTACTCGCTTGAACCACGATAGGGCGATATTGACCATGAGCAGTAAGCGATGATGCAATGGCATCTATGTCTCCTCGTCTCGGATTAGTAGGGTAGGCGGTCAGCGAACTGATACTTACGCTTTGAATGTTTCCCGTCTGGATATTGGCTTTCATTTAACAAAGAGCCAAGCCTCGAAATTGTAAAACTTCCAGAACATCGTGCCGACTGTGAAGCCAGCGTTCTCAGCCATAATGTAATTACGCATTGAGGTATTGGTCTGCATGATAGGGCGAAGGTCTCGCTCTTTCTTCATAATCTCGGATGCGCTGAAGTGAAGGCGCTTGAAGTCGTAGTACGCCGAATTCATAACACGCTCAAGTTCTCCAGACTCCTCATGCACTTTCTCAGCCCAGATAAAAGCCCCGCCTTCAGCCAACTCATCGTAGACAAGGCTCAAGATATTAGGGCGGTCTGCCAATGGGAGGAACTGAAGCGTAAAGAGTGAGATGACCAAAGATGGAGTCTTGCCCAGATTCTTAAATGAGCGTAAATCCTTTTGGACATATTGAACTTCGTCATGGCTCTCAGGTAACAAATTGCCAGAAATATCAATCCCTAGTTTGGCTCCTTGAAATGGAATGGACTCAAGAAGTTTGCCTGTCGAGCATCCTAAATCAACAATACTAAAATCTTCTTTTGCGTAGAAGGTAGCCAAGTCTCGAACTGAATCATTCAAAAGGTGGTAATTCGGGATGGACTTAGCGATGTGGTCATCAAAGTCTGTAATCGTGTCAAATGAAAATGGCTCAGTAGAACTCATGTAATTTTCTCCCCATTGCTTCAACTACTGGAATCGTGATTGTGCGCCCACATCTTTCGTAGCGCTGTGTGTCTGGAACTCTTGACCCGTCTGCATAAAACTCTGTCCAGCCATCGGGTAATCCTTGCAAGCGCTCGCACTCAAGCGGTGTGAGTTTACGAATCCCAAAACTTTCCTCGTCTCCGATTTGAACTCCGTGTCTATCCTGCGCGGTAATTGTGTACATTGGGTCGCCATCATCTTTAATCATGCGCCCGTTTGGACTCTTATTGACACGGGCTACATCTAAGACAGGGCGAACAAAAGGCACATTTCCCCCACCCGTACCCATTTGAGCGAGAAGGGTTGGAACTATTCCATCCTCATAGGTACGCATTGCCTTATCTCTACGGCTCCATGTCTCAACTACATAAGGTCGAGAGTTTCCGCCTTTGTAGTAATGAGCATCTATGGTTGGAGAAATGTCGGAGAAAAGCCCCGACCTTCCTTTTTGTTGGCGGATGTTCTCCGCATTATCTCCGCTACCTGTTTTTCCGATAGGGAATACTTTGGGTCTGGCGTGGCTTCTAAGATTTGCGATAAGGAATACCCGCTCTCGGTGCTGTGGGATACCGAAGTTTTGGCTGTCAAGCAACTCCCATTGACAGTCATACCCCATTTCATCCAAGACTGCCAAGATGATTCCAAAGGTTCTTCCTTTGTCGTGGTTGAGGAGTCCTTTGACATTCTCAAATAAGATGTACGGTATTCCTTTATCCCGAGCGAGGCGAAACATTTCAAAAGCGAGTGTGCCTCTAGTGTCCTCCAAAGAGAACCCTGTTCTGTTTCCCGCAGTTGAAAAAGTTGCACAAGGAAATCCTCCAACGAGGAGGTCGGCATCTGGAAGGTCTCCAGCGGAAACATCTCTAATGTCTCTGCCATCTGGTTTGTCTCCGAAGTTTCTTTCATAAATACTCCTTGGTTTGTCTAGCCACTCATTAGCCCATACGCACTCATGCCCAGTATTTTCTAAGCCGAGGCGAAATGCACCAATGCCAGCAAATAATTCAATGAACTTCATTAACCTTTACCTAACTCTCTCTAAGTAAAGGCTAAAGCGCTGGCTTTGCTGGGCGACCTCTACGGCGTACTAGATTTCCAGCCTCGTCATAAACGGGCGCTCGGTCAATATCGTTGCGGATGATTTTGTAAATCAACTGCTCTGAAACTCCCATGGCATCTGCAATCTCGCGGTATGTAATACGCTGTTTGCGGAGTCGCAAAATCAACTGCTTACGGCGCTTACCTAAATCTGAAATCTGATTCTGATGTTCTCGCATTGCGTTTGTAAGCATACGAACTTCATCTAAACCACGACCATCTAATTGTTCTGCTGTCTGTACATCGCTCATTATTTCTCTCCTTCGAAGATTTCTTCCCAATTGATGTCGTCATTGCTTGGATGGAACATCCTTTTATTTTGTCTAATCGCCTCTAACTCTGCGCTCATTTTTGCTTTGTGATAAGCAAGTGCATAAGCAATAAATATAGGTGCGAATAATACAAGAGTAGTAAATAATCCTACTACAGTCAATATTAAATTCCAGTTCATGCTTTCCTCTCTTTCTTTGCCCCTCTTATGTATAGAACTAATGAATTTCTATCGTTTTGAGGAGGTAGAAATATCAGAGACTTCATAAACTTAGATGAGTCATCTGGCAAAATACCTGCATCAACGATTCCATCAATTGCCGCTTTTACTGCTGGGTTACACGCCCCTACATCCTGTAGGCGACCCCCTTTTTGGTGAGGTTCGACTGTAACTGAAATCCATTCCATCTCTGGCATCTTTTCTGATTTAGCCAGAACATAAAATGCCGAGCGCCAAGTCTTGACCAACTCAGCCCGTTCCCATCGGTTGCCAGCGCGTTCCCCGTTGGTTGTCCAAGGGCGTTGCGCCAACTCAAGGCGATAGACGAGTTGTTCATGTTCATCGGTTCTGCATAGGCAATCCATGGCTTAAAGATAAGGGTCACCTGAACTCCTGTCGAATTCCCACTTCTCCCCGTCATTGAAGATTTTCCACGCTTTACCGTTATCGTCAATAAAAGGAATTTCCTCAGCGGACTCAACTTTGGTGAGCAAGAATCCTCGTTCCCTAGCCTTGTCTCGATAAGACTCAACCCAGCCATGACACCCAGTAACTCCCGAGCCACATAACAAAATTAGGTTTGCTGGCAAGTGCAACTGCTCGTTACGAGAACCGCCCATGCGCCGTGGAACTCTGTGATGAACTGACCAACCGAATCTATCCTCTAGCCCACCACATTTTTCGCATCGGTAATTGGCTCGGTAAAAAACTTGGAAGCGAACCTCATCACCTACCTTGAGTTTAGGTTTAGCCATTGGAGTCTCGCGTTCGCCAAAGATTCTGTGCAACCAGAGCAGATGTGTTCGCTCGTTTGTAGCGCCGTAATCGAAGCCAATCTGCAAATCGGAATATCCTCATAGGTCAGATGCCACCTCTCCGTTACCATCTGCCATATCAGCACTTGATTTGCCTTTCGCTAATGTTTCCCGAATCTGAGATAAATAAAAATTCACTTGCTCTGGTGTCGCCGCTTTTGTCCGAGTATCTTCCAACTCCAACATATAGCGCTGGGTTGCTTCTCGGTCTCTTTCATTCTGTCGTTGTCGAACCCATTCTTTGTTGAAATATACGGGAGCAATAACCTTTTCGTCATTCATGTAATGAACCGACACAAAATACTTTGCGAACTCAAAAGTCATATCTGGCAACAGAGCGGAATCCCATGCAAGAATCTTTCCTTCATCGGCTTGAAGCCGACCATCAAAAAGACAGGCGTAGGCAAAAAGTTGGGCTACCTCAGAACGGTTCATTTTCTATCGCCCTCTCTCTTTCTTCTTCATCAATAAACTTTTGAGCAATATCAAGCGCTCGCATAACTGAGGTCTCGGTGCGAGTCACAGCACTTCCGCGACTCGGCAGAGGAGTATCAGTCCAGCGCTCTTGATTTAGCCAAGTAGATGCGTGAGCCGTGAACTCAGGCTGACGATTAGGGTCACTAGCAAATCTCTTTGCTCCCTCAATAATCAACTCAACAGGGGCTTTTTTGCAAGCCTTCATAAATGCTGTCCTTGCCGCGCCTTTGGCTTCTTTTCTTGGATAGATAGCCCAAAACAAATTGAACTCCGAATCCGAAGGATTCGTGTGTATATCTATATTGGGTATGGGTATGGGTATGGGATGGGTATGGGGCGGTTGAACTTCGCCCGAAGTTACGCCATCTGTTCGCCGTAACGACCTAGAGCGTTGCATACGGTCTGCCGCTTTTTTACGCTCAGTTTCGACTTTTTCCTTCGTAAATTGGTACTCATCGTAACCCAAAATCTTGATGTCATCCCCGCATATTTCCCACAAGTTTGCTCCAACTAATGCCGAAATATGGCGAGAGTTTGATAGTTTTTTAACCGTATTTATCGGAATAATGCCATCGGTAAGGTAGGCATTGGAATAGCAAAGGGCTGTGATGTAAAGACGGAAGGCTCCGTCACTCAATCCAATAATCTTTGGATGGTTAGGAAACCCATCATCAATCCTTACCCAAGTCATTCTCTCTCCTTCAATGTTAGAAGTGATGTCCACAATTCGGACATGATTTCTTTTGCTGGCGTAATTCTATTTTTCGATTGTCTACGAACTCGGGTAACACATAAACCTTGCAACGGTTACGAGTTTCTTTCAATCTCGCAATTCGCTCGGTTAGATGGAGAACGGACAATACACCCGATGCCGACCCATGGTGAAGTCCAAGGGCATCAGCCAACTCTTTCCAAGTCGCTCCATGCTTACCGCGATTGGCTAGGTAGGTAAGCGCCGCGATTTGGCGCTTACCCGTAGTTCCATCTGCATCTTGAACTCTCGCTCTTTCCTCAGATGAATCTGAACCTGACCAGCCCGATGTACCGCTATAGGGAACTTCAGGAAACGCTAACTGTGTCATCGCTTGACTCCTTAGTGGTTGAAGTTTCAACTACTGGGGAAGTGCCAACACGGTTCTGAGCCTCCTTGAATGAAATTCGTAAAGTCTCAAGGATTGATGGCTCAATCGCATCTTTATACTTGGTGATGTAAGCGCCCAACTTTGCAAGTGTTTCCAAGTCAGAAGATTCAGAGATTGCCTTGGCGAGCGCCTTGGTATCAACTACGACCTTTTCTGAACGCTCGTAACTTTGACTATCTGGGTCTGGCTCGTCAGTTGGTAGCGATAGTGTTTGTAGGAGCGCTGTTCGAAATGCAACAGACATCGCCTTAGCGGTTGCCTTGTCTCCTGAGTCCATTGCCTCACCGACTACCGTGGCTTTAATTGCATCTCCACCAGCGCCGATAAATGTGTAGGTCACTTTAACTTTTACATGACCCATAACTGTGCGGTTCTTGCCGATTTCAACTGAGGCATATTCATAATCCTCAACTGAGGGAACCACGATTACGCCATGCTTTTGAAGTGCAGGTGATACTGCATTTACAACGGCATCAATGCCACGGAAGTTAAATCCTTGGGATGCGTTGCGGTCATTCTTCTTAACTGCTCCAACTTCCTTCATAACTTCATTTAGGGCTTGAGCAATTGATAGTGTTTTGGTTTCTGACATTTCCTTCTCTCTCTACTCGGTTACGAACTTGACTGAGGTTTCGGCTGGAACAACCTTGACCTCGGGGATAATTTCGCCTTGGGTTGAAATTACCACACCTTCTTCGGTAATCAAAGCCTTTAACGCAGATTTGTCTACATCAGTTTTGATTCGCAGAAGTGAAGGGTCATTAACCTTCGCCCACTCAATGAATTTAGATTCATCATTGAACTCAATGCGTGGCTGACCAGCCGTGGTCTTGAGTGAGCCATGGGGCAAGGTTACCGTTTTGCGACCCTCAGAGCGCTGTAGGAGCGCGTAAGGGGTAAGGACTGCCTCAAAGTACAGGGCATCTCGGTCTAGGGCTGTATTGACCGTTGAAAGCCATTCCGTGATGCGTATGACCTCGGCATCGAAGATGGCTTTGTTCTCGGCTTGCTTACGCCGAATGACTGCTAATTTGCGAATTGCCCAATCAGCCTTTTGGTCTGTATCAACTACGAAACCCTCATTTTCCGCTGAGATTGAAGATACAGCGGGATTGTCGAACTCATTGATTTCTGGTTGTGTTGTCATATTGCTCCTCTCATAGCGAGAGGTTACACACCCCCAGTTGGGTATGTCAAATCCTACAAGCCGATGATTTGCCCAACATATACGGAGGCACCGACAACTGTGGCGATGATGAGAGCGCCAACAGTACGAACCACCCACTCGGAGCGAGATTCCATCTTTTCAACTCGGTCAAGGATTGATTCCATTGCCTGTTGAAAACGAGCAGAATCAGATGAGTAGACATCACGGCGAACATAAGTCTCGCCAATGTTGATATTGATTTGCTTGACTTCTGTGGTCAAGTCATCAAGCCTACGCATGATTTCCCCGAGGGTTGGTTCGTGTTCTGCCATGATTATCCTTTGAACTTAGGGCGACCAAAGCCGACAACTGCAAGAGGCAATCCTTTTTTAGCGCTCTTTTTGTAAGCGCGAACCTTCTTGGCAACTTGTCCACCGTTTCGCTGGTCACCTTTCTTGTCTGGGCTGGTATTTCCTTCGATACAGGTAACTGTTCCGTCACCGTTGTCTTTCAAAACAATTCCTACATGAGAAATCCGATTGACCCCATCCATCGGGAAATCAAAATAGGCAATATCTCCAGGCTGAGGAGTTGCTGTTTCTGCATCCTCCCAAGCCTTAGCCTTCTTATAAGCGTTAGCGCCAGCAAGAGTTGAGACTGTATTTACAATCTTTACGCCGCTTTCGTTTCCGCACCACATGACGAAACTTCCGCACCATGGCAAAAAGTTAGCCTTCGTGTAAGCCCCGTACTTTGTTTCGTTATCCTTTGGACCTTCAATCGTTCCGATTTCTTTGAAAGCGGTTTGAAGGAAAAGTTCAACTGAGCCTTTCTCTGCCATTACTTTGCCGACTTCTTTGCAACTGCCTTCTTAGCAGGTGCCTTCTTGGTAAGTTTCTTTAGACCTTCAGTCGCTACAACTTCAGCAATTCTGCCGAACATTGGGTCTTGCTTATTGATGTAGCGAAGTGCTACTGGAAGGATTGCCGCGATACCTGAAGCCAAGATTGCCTTGGCTGTATCTGCATCAAGAGCGAACAGGTCTCCCCCTGTTGCCATGAAAGTTGCTGTGACTGCCGCTAAGAATGAGCGACCATAAGATGCGAGCATTGCTTTTTGCTGTGCGTTCATTGTGAACTCCTCTACTAGATGTGTAAATAATAACCTATGGGTTTATGAACCAAGGTAGATAAGAGATAATGAAGGCATCCAGCCAACATAAGAATCTCCATTTGCTTCAACAATTAAACTAGAATTTACAGAAGCCTCGGCTCGCAACTCTATGTAGTGACCCTTGGTAAGAGTGACTGGCGGAGTTGTTATATTTACATGGGAACCGTGAGCGCGAAGTTTTTTCGTATTGCCATAAGCAATCTCTTGAGTTCCATTAAGCAAAATTGAATTACTAAACCAATCATTGTCATTACCAGAATCAGACCATTTCACCATGGCAACTGCTATGTAGCGACCTGTGAGCGGGGCTGTCAATCGGGTTGGGTTAGGGCTTAAATCCCAGCAATTCCAATCATCATTTTCAACTGCGCTGAAAGAGACCAAAGTTTCGGTATTGGCTGTGATTGATTGAGCCGTTCCACGGTAAGCCTTTGGACTCAAGGTACGAGTAGCCCCAGCAACCATGCCAATACCGAGAAGGTCAGCCCCATCGTTGATAAGCCAAACTTGGTCAGATGGTTTTGGGGCATAGTGGCTCAAATATCGAACTGAAGGCAATGTAAAGCCATCTCCTGCAATCTGTACATTCATGGTGCGATTAGCATTGACACTTATGACGGTGCCTTGGCGTAACCTAAGTCCAGAGGGTGTTGCCTTAATCTGATTAACGAGGTAACTCAAGTCCATTAGAATCTCCTACTTCTGCCAATGGCGTTCATCGTAGAGGTAGCCGCAAGTGGGATAGTAATTGCATCCAGCATCAAAGTAGCATTGACTCCAGATGGCGAGCGCACAATCTTTACCAAGTCATATACATCGTGGGCTGGGTTCACAATTTGGTCCCATGTAATTTTCTCAGATGCTCCAATAACCTTTTTCAACTCAGCGCGAGCCGCTTCTACAGCCTCGGCAACGGTCAAGATGTTGGGAGATGATTTGAAGATGGGAACTGAGCCGTAAGTTGTTACATAGGTAGGGCTAGATGGGTTATCGTCAAAAGCCTCACCGATAACGCCGATAGTCAGGTTTGTTCCTTCACCTGTATAAATTACATGGTTATAGGACTCATCGCTGGAAAGGTTGCGACCCAATTGAGTAAGGACTGAATCCTCGCCATCTGTGTACTCAACTAAAGCCTTGCCTAAATCTGGGTCTGGGATTGGTCTCATACGAGCCGTACCGTTTTCATCAAAGTACAAATCCATGCCAGCCGACTCAGCAATCTTAAGACATTCTTTCCAAGGGTCAGATGACTGGTCAAGAGAGGGATAGATAATACTTGTGACTTGCCCCGTGGCTGGAAAATCTGTTTTCACATTTGGGTAACGGTCTTTAAGAATTTTGACTATGGCTGTTTCTTTTGGGGTTGCATCCTCAATATAAAAATTGTGGTTTGTCCACTTAGCCTTGGCAACTCGAAGGCTTCTATCTGAGCCTTGAACTGAAATCTTTACACCTTGAGGGCTATCTGAAACTTCAACGGTTGTAAGTTGAAAAACACCGAGCGGAACTAATTCTTCAGTTCCATCTAAATATTGAATTCCACGGTAAATCTTTACTTCACGGTTATAGGGTAGGAGAACTGAGGAGCGGTTATTAGTTGGAACAAGCGTTCCATCCGCATCTACGAACTCAAGGCTACATTGCCTACGAACAGAACGGCGACTATCAATTGTTACTTCTCCACCTATCGGGGATACCGTACTCAAAATGTTTCCGTTAGCAGTATCGTAAATCTCTACCTTGATTTTAGATATATGAGACTTTCGAACTGACGAAAGGAAGGTGTCAGTTACGGGATACATTATGGAGCGCCTACCTCAAAGTAATTGACCTTGGCGTTACGAATAAGGTTTCCGATTGGTCCAATTTCTGTCCAAGTTCTATCCACAAAGCGAACATACTTTTGGCGACCTAGTGGGTCGTGAACATGAAGAATTCCTTGATATGTAAGAACTGGATAAAGATTTTCCCACTCGGTTTCGCCCTGCGTAGTGAACTCGTATGAGCCATCAATTCCGTAAATGCTCGTAGCAATAACGATTGTCTTTGATGCTCCAAGGGGCTTGAATTGTCCGTATGATTCCACAATCTGTGAATTCAAAGGTTGCTGAACTCTAAGTGAGCGCACCGCAATTGTTGGATTTTGAATAGCGGTAAAAGACCAAATTTTAGGATTTGTAATCTGGATTGGCTCTGTAGATACATAGCCTGATGAAAGAACAGCCATTAGATTTCAGCCCTCGCCTTCGCACGATAAATTACGGTTGTATCAAGAGGAACTTCATAATCATCCAATGTAGCAATTTGTGATGCCGATGCCGTTACTGGACTGTTTCGGATTTCTGCAAATGTTGTTCCAGAATCTTCAGAGCGCTCAACTACAAAAGAAAATGTAGTGAATCCACCTCTTGTCCAGACTGGAGTATCGCCCGCATGGAAAGCAATCTTGTCTACGAAATGAGTCTCACCCGCGCCAGCGCTTGCAATCTTTACGATTACTTGAGCATGGGTCGCTGTTGCAGGTGCCGTACCAGATACATTGCACTCATTCCACGCACTAGATGAATCATTTTCTGCTGTTCCGAAAACTGTTGAGATTGCGGTTCCACTTGTATTGAGCCAGATGATTCCAACAGAGCAAGCGCGAGCCGTGGTTCCAGCCCTGAACTCAGCGGTAGCCGAGAACTTATTGTTAGCCGTTACAGCGAACTTTGTAGCCGTGGTAGTTGATGCCGTCATATCTCCAGCCGAGCCAGAAAGAACTGCTAAGGAGGCGGTACCGCTTGAATACTGGGCTGTACTGCGCGAGATTGAGCAGTTCGTGACAGCCGCCCATCCTGTTGTATTTGTTTCAAGAGATGCTTGATTAGCGGAAAGGGCGTTTGTACGACCAAAGATTGTTACTGTGACTGCGCCCGTGGTTGAATCATAGAAAGCCGATACGGTTGGAGTTGCTGGAGAATCAATGGCTAGAGCAAATTGTGAAAATGCCCAAGCGCTAAAGTAATTGACACCATTGATAAGAGAGGCAACTCGAACATAGGCTCGGTAGGTAGTGCTATTGGCAAGGTCGCCTTCAAGAGTTTGACCGTTATTTGTGGATGTGATGATTCCAGTACCAATAATCGGAGTGGATGTATCGGGGCTGAAGGTTCCCCCGCCGTAAGTCGCCGCATCAAAGATTTTAATTTCGTAGGCGGATTGAGGGCTACCGTCTGAAAATGTTGGAGTCCATGTAACTGAAGGGAAAGATGTATCCGTGACAGTTCCAGAAGGGGCTGTAACGCTCACGGTAGGGCGTGGAGCGGTCTCTACATCAATGTAAAGCGCATAAAGAGTTGTTCGGTTAGTTGGGTCTGGTGGCAGAATTGCTGAGCCTGTAGCGCCATCCGTGAACTTCACTACTAAGTTATCTAAAAGCGTTTGTGTCCAAGTGGCACCATTTGGGGCGCTTGTTAATTTAATACCTAGGTCAAAAGTTGTCGCTGTGACTATGCCCTGCTTTGAGACTGGGATGCCATAAGTAACGGTGCGACCATTACGGTCTGTAATGACACCGATGCTGAACTGAGCAAGTGAATCCGCCGCTACAGCCGAGATGCGAGCGCGAAGATTGATTGAGGTAATTGTTTCATCGGCTGACAAAGTGGTGGTTCCGAACTCAGTCTCGTATGAGGCGGGTACGGTTGTGCTAGTACGAAGAAGAAAAGTTGCATCGCTATCATCTGCTAAAACTGCATGGTCAGAGCCACCTGTACCTGTAAATAGTGTGTCGCCATTCCAGTTAGCATTAGGGCGAAGTGTGTACGAAGCCATTATTTAGCCGCCAATTCCTTAGCCAAGATTGCAAATGTTTGTTCAATCTTATCGGTAATCATCTTGATTTCTTCTTCGGTATTTGCCGCACCTGAAGTATTGACGACAACTTGGAAAGCGCCTTGCTGAATGAACTGATTGTTGCCTGATGTGCGTGTAGCAAGTTCAGCCTCAGTTAAACGGTTGAGTTGAGCCTGAGCATTACCAATCAAGCCACCGAACGCCGCATCTGCACCGTACTGACCAATCGCCGCACCTGAGAATGAAATAGCCTTTTGGAGAGAGTTAATTTGCTGGATAGCCTCTGCACCACCACCGAGAATTGATGCCGCAAGTTGAGCGCCCTTGACTGGTCCAGATTCAATAATGTCTTTAAGAGCGCCTGAATCCAAGCCCATTGCCTGAAGTGTGGCAATCTGCTGAGCAAACTGATTACTCTTATCAAGGCGCTGGCGCATATTCTCAATAAGAGATTTAGCCTTTGGAACAAATCCATCTGGCAACTCAATGCTTTTTAGACCAGCAAATCCTACGATTGTGTCTTTGAGACTATCAGCGAACTCACCTGATGCTTTACGAAGGTCATCAAGAACGCCCTTGATTGAGTCAATACCTGCTTGCATTGCTTCACGGATAGCCTTCATACGGTCAGCCGCTTTTAGAGCATCTTCCGCCGCTTTAGTATCATCAACAATTGTTGAGGCTTCGTTATATTTTTTCTTTTCTTCAGCCAAAATATCGCCAAAACCCAGACCTTCTTTAAGACTGTCTTTAATCTTGTTAATAAAGTTACTAATACCATCGCCTACCGCCGCTGAAAAATCTGTATTATCTGCGAATTCCATCATAGATGCAGAAAGACCAATTAGGAATTGACCTGCTTGTTCTGTTTTACCTGCAATACCATCAATAAATGAGCCAACTGTTCTTGCAAAATCAAAGTCTTTTACATCTTGAATAGCATCAATCATTGTGTCAATTGCGGAAGAAGCCAACTTTGCGCCAGAAACCATCACTTGAAGAATCTTTGCGCCGTTATCTTGACCGCCAAATTGTTCTACCTTGACAGCAAAATTCGTCAAAAGTTTTTCTGTTGCTCTTAAACCTTTTTCAACTCCAGCACCAATTCCACCAATTTTACTTACAGCAGTTTCTACTCCAGTTACAATTCCATCAAAGGCTTTTTTACCAAAGCCAACTAAAGTTCCAGCAAAACCTGTAACTAATGTTCTGCCAGCATCTAAACCACTACGAATACTAGCCGCAATCTCAGGACCAATTTTAGGTAATTTTTCAATAAGGTCGGCAAGTTTTCTAATAAAAACTGTCATTTTGTCGTAAACAAAACCAAGGAACTCGCCAATATTAGAAGCAACATTTTCTAAAACATTGAAAATTCCACCTGCAACATTGCTTATGACATTTAAGATTGATAAAAATACTTTTTTAACTCCGCCGAAAAGGTCATTAAACGCTCCCACAAGGTCGGCAATTGTGCCGATAATAAATGCAAGAACTCTAATAATGCCCTCGACAACCAAAGAAATAATTTTGATGATTCCGTTAAAGATAGTTTTAACGACATCATATAAAATTCCTTGGCTTTCCATAAGGTTAATAAAGGCGTTGATAATAGATTGAATAACGACAAGTTGGAATTGGTAGTAGGTTAAAACTACATCCATAATGAACTCAAATACCTTGGCTACTACTTCCGCTACAAAGCCGAGAACTTTTATGTAAGAAGATAAACCTAAAAGAACATAACCAATCGCCTTAACAATAAAGGCAAATGCTTTTACAGTAACCTTCATTACAAAGTTAAATACTTTGCCTACTACCTTGGCAAAATCTTCGTTCGTAGCCATCAGGTAACCCAGAGCGGCTAATAGAGCAACAATAAGACCAATATAAACCCCAATTGGGTTCATAGCCATAATCATATTAAGTTTTCCTTGTTGGATTGCTAAGAATCCAGTAACGGTTGCCTGAGCAGTCGTGAGCGCTGTTTGAATCTTCGTAACAGCGTTTAATATAACGACTTGCGCCATATACGCACCAACTCCGATAGCCAAAATACCAAAAACCACGGCAACTGTTTTGAAAACCCCAGCGTAAGTTTTCACAAAATTTATACTTGTACGGACTATTGTTGCAAGAGCGTTAATAGCCTTGGCTAGAACGGCAACTGCCACTACCGAGAGAGCGCTCATGGCTTTTGCAATAGCAGTAAATATTGGAAGTAATGGTTTGAAGGCATTGAGAAGATTCAATATTGCTGTTCTTACCTGTGTAGAGGTAGCCGCAAGTACAACTAAAGCAACTGGCAAAGGAGACAATTTAGCCAATATCTGACCGAAAATTGGTATAGCACTAAACAACTGTTTTCCAGCCATTACAGCAAATGCTGAGCCAACTGAAGCAAGAACAGGAAGTAACATTTCAAACTTCTCAGCCATAGAGACTATGGTTGTCTGAGAACTTTTTAATACCCCGTCTAATTGTTCAACTGGGGGCTTAGCCTCAGTAAACTTCTTTATCATGTCGCCAATGTAAGTTAAAAAGGCTGTAACAGGAGCGGTAAGTTTTACAATTACCATTTCCAATGCTTTTAGCACATTTTTGAAAGTTTCGCTTTTAGTAAGTGCTTTAGATATGTTTTTGTAAACATCATAAAAAGCCTTAATCATTGGACCTAAGCCTTTTAGAAGAACTCCACCAATTGCTACTTGGATTTCATTAGTTATACGCTTAAAAGAACGGAGGACTTTTCCTGGGCTATCCATAGCCGCTTCATAAACTCCAGCAACTTTAGCCGCTTCTTTGAGCGCTCCCGTTGCAACCGCTGTTTGTTTTTCTTGATATGTTAAAGCGTTGGCTGATTTTCCAATGCTTCTAGCAAATGATTCGTACATCTGCCCAGCAGATTTTTGAATACCAACTGATTTAAGAACTTCACTTCGCCCTGTAATAACGGCGTGTGTAAGCATATTAAATGTCTCGGTTGAGTTCTTACCAGAGACAACTGCGAGGTCTTGAGCCGCTCTAGCCAACTGAGAGGCATAGGCTAAATCTAAATTGTTTTGGGCGAACTTAATGGCTGATTGCTGGGCAATCTCCATTTCGATACCCATATCTTTTGTGGCTATCGCCGCATCTCTAATTGCTTGATAGCCAAGACCCGTTGCTTTTCCAACGGCGTTCATGGATACATCCAACTCGTCTACGCGAGCCGCCGCCATAAATGCCTGAGTGCCAAACGCAATCATCGTTGCAGTTGCAGTACCCGCCGCAATTCCGATACCCAGAACGGCACCGCGAAGGCGTGAACTGCCCTCTGAGAAAGAATTCATAGACTGGGTAGCCTGTTGCATACCCTTTGTAAACTGTGCGGTTTCAGCGGTTAGCCGAGCGCGAACTTCCATGGTTGGAGTTTCTGCCATTATCGCCTCGCTTTCGCTCTACGCTCTGCCTTCTCTTGCTCTTTTGCCTTGAGAGTCCAAAGCGCAGTCCACTCAGTTAATTCCATACTTGTAAGTGGGCGGTGTGCTGGACTCCCGTAAAGAAGTTCAGCCACCGACCTACCCAACTTTTCTGCTAATTCGAAAAGAAATCTACGCTCAGGATTCTTTAGGAAATCGTGCCTGTGCTTCGTCTACCGCCTCTGCTGTAAGACCAGATGAGCCAAGTGCCTTTGTAGCAAGGCGCTCAACTACCGCGCCATTCTTAGAAAGGATGGACTCTTTATCTTGGTCTGTAAAGACAGGTAGACCTGTTGCTGGGTCATAAACAGTTGCGATAACTGTCATGGCGTACATAAGACCGACATCTGTTTTGTCGCCCTTAGATGCGCCCTCACCCAACTTGGCGCGTTCCGCCGCTGTCATGGAGCGAACCTCTACGGTTACTCCCCACTCTGGAACTTCTACAAGTTCCTTTGTGATGTCATCGGCACTAAAGATTGTTTCTTTGAGACTCATTTATTTCTCCTTGGACACTAGGTTGGTCACGACTTATTAAGTTGTACTGCTATTTAATTATGCTGAGAATGTACCGCGTGTTACCGCGCCTGTTACTTGGAATTCTGCTGAGTATGTCACGACATCTCCAACAGCGCCAGACTTCTCGTAAGAAGTCATAATGCACTCACCTGTGTACTTAGTTGAGCCGTTGGCTGTGCCTTCTGGACCGTACTCAAATGAAAGTGTTGCCGCTTGACCTAATACTGCCGCTAGGTGAGTATCAACTGTTGCATCGAAGTTACCTGATACTGAAACGGTTGAGTCTGACAAACCGACAATGTAGGTCTTTGCAGAACTTCCGAAACTTGTAGTTTCGGCTGTCTCAATTGTCTGAGGGAATGAAACATCTGTGAGTGTATCTGAAATGTTGGTAAGTGTGCCAGCCGCATTGTCTACCTTGAATGAGGTGGACTTACCATGACGAAATGTAGGCATTTATTATCTCCTTGAAAAAGCCACGATTGGGGTGGCGCTACCTGTGGAACCTGCAACCGTGTAGTTCACGCGCAGGTATCTTGCTACTGATGTTCCAGCCGCAACTTCAACTCGGTAAGAAATCTTTTGAGTTGATGTGACTGCGGTGAATGTCACCAAATCCGTAAATGTTGAGTTGTCGGCTGACTGCTGAACCTTTACGGTGATATTTCCGTTTCGGGTATTAGTCGGAACGGAAAGATATGCAACTCCACCATTGGCTGATGAAGCGCCATTGTCCACGCCTGTTCCGTTTCCAGTTGCGCTAACGGCTGAACCAGAGGACAAGATGACCCCGTGTTCTACACCATTAGATGACTGGAACTCAGCACTTGCTTGGACAACATCTGCGATTGCTCCTGATACCTCGTATGAAGTGGCATCGGACTCAAGCATGACAGCGCGAGCGCCGTTAGCGTGACCTTCGGTTGCAACAATAACTTTTTCTTTTGTTGTGCCTCCGAGAACTGTTGCGAAATAGGCATCTGTACCAACACTTGCTGTTGCCTCGAACATACCTGAAAGCGATACGGTTCCATCTTTTAGACCTGAGATGTACTCCTTGGCGCTTGAACCAAAGGTACTTGTCTCGGCTGTCTCAACTGTTGTTGATGCGCTTACATCATTGAAATAAGATGAGAAATCAAACTCATCTACGAAAACTTGTACATTTTTACCGTGACGGAAAGTAGGCATTATTTCTCCTCAACTGGGCGCTGGTGAATTGTTCCATCTTGAAGAAAACCATCTCCATCGCCATCTGTGGCATCTGGGTCAAATCCATCTTCTTCTTTGACAGCCTCAACTGGAGCCTCGATTACTGGCTCAACAACTGGTTCAGTCTTTTTTTCTTCAACTTTAATTACTGGCTTAGAGGAATCCTCAATAGCGCCAGACTCAAGTAGCCACTTGATTGATGTGGCTGGCAAATCTTCTACAACATCGCCAATTTCGGCGCGTTTGTTTGGTGGGTAATCAATACCCTGAAGTACGCGGTACTTAGCCATTTATTCCTCCTTGACGGCGCATGGGTAGCCCAAGTACACCGTCTAAGGTCACACGGACACGGAGGTAAGACGACTAACTCGGGCGACTAGCGCACATTAAGGAAAGTGTACCGTATGGGTTTTTAGACAAACTTGCAACGAGTAAGAACTGTTGAGTAAACATCCTTGTACTCATCTGAACCCTTGACTGTTCCCTTGATTTTGACCTTATCGCCAATTTCAACATTGCCACCGCTGGATGAGAACCACTTGAACTGGTAGCCACCCTCGTTTACAAAAGTGAACAATGTTGTCCAGCCATATTGTGTTTCGAAAGTATTGGAGCCAGCCACGGTAACTTCGACCTCAATCTTGGAGCCTGTCTCAGCAAACTGCTCCTTCTTGAATTCGACCTTTTCCACGACTGCCTTCTCACGCTGATTTGATTCAGCCTTGACGATGCTAACCGCAATACCGACTGTTGAATCTTTTTGGAACTTTAACTGGCAGACGGAACGCACATTCTGGGCGTATGAACTCTCACCTTCGAAGTTCTTGCCCCACTCGATAAGTTGGCGAGCCTTCTCGTACTCAGCCTCTCCAGCCTCACCGATTTCATTCTTTGCCCAGATTTCGTTGTATTGGTGAATGTTCTTGAGAGCGCCCCACACTAAATCCTTTGTAGAAACACCCTCAGATGCCTTCACATAACCTAACTTCTTAACTGCCAAGATAGCGTGAGCGATGATTGCCTCTGTGCTAATCGCAGAGATTCTCCCACCTGAAACGCCACCGAACTCATCTTCGAAGTCTTGTTCTGCAACTAAAGCGCTCGCATAGAAAGTCCAGCCGATGAAGTCCTTAACGCAACTTGAGCCGACCTGACTCAACTTTCCTTCTTCGTTCTTGACGAAGATAACCTTGCCACGGTTACGAACTTTCTGGCAATGGTCGCAATATCCTTTTTTGACATCGGATGCTTGAATTGAGATTTCCTGAGAGATGCCGTGAAGAATAACTTGTTCTTCAATGAACTCAGCCACGCCTACGAATTCCCAGCCCTGATACTTGAGTGGTTCGCCTTCAATCACTAAGACCTGATACTGGCACTCAACGCCCTTGATTTCTTCAACGCGCTCTTGGATGCTGACTTTGAAACCGCCAGATAATCCTTGCTTCTGACCGCGCTGAGCAATCTTTTGCGCTCTAATAAGAGTCTTATCAACATTGACTTCGGAGATTCTGAACTCTCTCATGGACTTGCCCCTTTCTGACAAGATAATCATACCAAACTGGGGTTAATAATGCAACAATAAGAAAGCCCCTTGGCGCTTCCCCGTCACCAAAGGGCTTTCAAATCTGAACCTATCACGAACTCTCTCTGCGAGCGCGTTCCTCTCGAATCATGGCGAGTGTTAAAAAGTAGCCAATCCCGTCTACAACTGTATCGGGCTTGGTGATATGGGCTTCTCGGGCAATCTTGACTCCCACCATACATAGGCTCACCTGCTCCGCTGTGACCTCTATGCCGAGGATAGCGCTCCAGATTTGAGCCGCCCTAGTGAAGTTATCCAAAGGATGCCCATAAGCCTCCTGACGGTCTCCAGAGACGAGTTCCGCCGCATATAGGGCTATGTCTCTAGGGTCATTCATTGAAGCAGTTGGAGGTCTGTTATCCCCCGTTCCGACACAACAAATGTCAGAACTCCCACATCCGCAGTTTCTCCCGTTGATTGACTCCACCATACGCTTCCTCCATCCAACGCGGGGGCTTGGAGCCACTTAACTCCACCCCAATCTGCCATCTTGAGTGAATGATAATGACCAGTCACTAAAATATCGCAATCTCCAATTTTGTTGCGCCCGAGTGTCTGGTCAGCAATCCATCGGCGGAGTTTTGCTTCAACTCCTGCTCCAGCGCGAGCCAAGTGACCATGAGTAATTCCGATGATTTTAGTTCCCGCTTCAACTGTCAGCGATAAGGCATCTGTTGGAATGGCGAACTTGATATGTCCATAGGCTTCAGGATTGGCTTGGAAGATTTCCGCCACGGACTCAACTAGGGCTACATCGTCATTGTCATTGAGAGTCGTGAAGGCTTTTCCGTTCTTACGGTTTTCGCCATGGTTTCCACCAATCGCCGCAACTGTAATTTCAGGAGCGAACTTAGACCAGCGGATTAGGGCATCACGGAGCAGACGGCGAGCAATCTTTACTTGGTCTCGTCTATCAACTTCCACGGTAAAAGTCTGGATGTCATAATGTCCATCACAACCTTCAACTAAATCACCGAGGCAAAGGACAGTTATGGATTCGATAGGTCTGCCCATCTTTTTCAATTCTTTGTATCGTGCTTCAACATCATCAATGGCTTGGAGCCAGCGACCAACTAAACCTTTAAGTCCGTCTCCATCTTTCTTACCGACCTGCCAATCTGCGGCGACTACAACTAAACTCGCGCTACCTTCAATGAGTGGCTTTCTTTCTCTGGGCTTATGCTTTCGTATCTCTTGAATCAAATCGTCTATATCGGCGCGTTCTTTAGCCCCTTTACGAACGACCTTTCCTTTCCATTGGCGGTTGAGCGCACCTTCGGCGTTCCCCCACACATTGAACAAAACAGGCTCGACAACAGCAAAGTTGTCGGGGTCGAGACCCCAGATACGAAGAACTCCTGACCAATCTGGGTGAGCATCGCCCACCATTGGTTCTGTAGTTACTACGCCTTCATTACCATCCCATGAAACCCCAGGAGTCCATTCAGCGCTTCTTTTGCGCGACTCCATAGGTTGAGTCGTATTGTTTTCTGTTGTTTTTAATAAGTTCTCAAGAGCATCATCTAAATTCATTTTTCACACTTGCATCCGTCTAAGCCTTGCAACCTACGGCGGTGACGGCGAACTACATTCGAACTCATCTCAAACCCAAAGTCAGCCAGAACCTTTGTTATTGCGGTTCCTTCAATTGAGGGATTCTTAAGAGTTTCCATTAGTTTTGACGAGAAGGATTCAGGCAACTCTCTCATCAATTTACCCATCGCGCACTCATGCCCAGGCAAGGTCTTTTTTCCATTGAGCGAGTCTAACTTAGAGGTGAAATCATCCAGACTTATTTTTTGACTTACACCTTGGACATCGGATAGACCATGGGCGCGTTGCCGACTCAAAGAGGAGTCTGTCGCATTTCCAGCACCTTTGGAACTCGTCTGTCGTTGCGTTTCTGCCATACGGGTCTACCACTCTCTCTTGGGGAGCCGTTGGCTCCTGTGCTATTTCCTCACTAGACATCGAAAATTCGCCGATAATAGTGGTCTTTGCTTTGGGTCTATACCCAATGGATTAACACTACCCATTGGCTCTATACGCAAAACATGGACACCCGAAATTGTGACACCAGTTATCGAAGCAAGCAAGTTTCGAATATCTTCAATTTTGTCTCTGGCTGTTGGATAATCTTCTTTCCCTGCGCGAGAAATAATCTGGAGCATCGGGTAATCAATAACGATGCCTCCGCTTCCCATGGTAAAGGCTGGTGGGGTTCCAGAGTTTTCGTAGATGGCTGTGCATACATCAGGAGACTCAGGAAGGGTGGCTAAAAATAGGTTAGTTCCAAGGGTGCCTTGAGAAGCGTGTGCGCCAAAAGCGCTTGCTGTGTTCTGCAAGTAATCGCCTATGGACTCAAGAATCGTTGCCATTACACCGCTCCATTCTTTCTCATTAAGTCAATGATACGCCTAGCCATATTTTGCTGAATTTCTGGCAATCTTTCCATAAAAGGTTGCTCCAGATATTTAGCCTGAGTTGGCGGGTTATGGTAATTGCCTAGAATCTCATGGACATACATGGCGTATGGAGCGGCTGGTCCACCGAAGAAAATATCAACTCCGATGCCTTGAGGAGTGTTCATTGGAGCCGAGACTCCGCCTGAGCCACGCAAAGCGCCTGTATCAATAGGGGTCAAAATCATCGCTCTGGCAAAAATCATGTTGGCTTCTTCAAGGATTACTTGACCAACAATTTTGCCAGCATCCTTGCCAGATAACTCCAGCATATTGCGTAACTCTTGAGCGCCCTCTAGTTCAAATGTAAAAGTTTGCGCCATGGTTATCTACCAAAGCGTATGACGGTGTGATGCGCTCCGTTTTCGTCTGCGATGTTATCAACTGCATTGATAGTAAATGTGTCGTTTCCGACTACCATTCTATGAGAAACGGTGATTGAAGTCTGTGGACCTTTAGTGATAAAACGACCAATATCGGTAACTTCAACTCCTTGAACATCTCGACTTCTAATCGTGTCATAGATGAGGCGACCAGTAGCCGAGATATTTGTTTGGGCATTGCCAAAAGTGGTTTTGTTGTATTTATCAACTGATGCCTTTGGGGTAAAGACCACGGTATCGCTCATAAACTCAGCGACTTTGTTGTAGATAGCATCTGCCATGGCTACACCCCTACTCTACGATGCGTGTTTCGTAGAAAGAGTTTGGGTTATCCATCTGACCAACTACAAAGTCTGTATTGTAATCGGTGGTTGTCTTGTCATCTGTAGACTTAAGAGCATCGGTCTTAGCCCATGGGCGAGGAGGAGATTTACGCATCTTGCGCTGAAATAGGCTGTGAGCCAACTCTTTGTAGTGCGTTACCTTTGAACTATAAGACTCTGAAACTGAAATATCGCCAACGCTCTTTGATGTGCTATCGGCTAGACGGGCAAAGCGAGCGATAAGAATTTCAGCCAACTCACGCGCCGCTTCATAGGAATCATTTGACCACTCGGTTAAGACATAGGAAATTTCTTCATCTGAGAAAAGGGCATCTGTTGAATCTGTATCGTTAAGAAGAAAACGAACATAGTTTCTAGCAGATGTACTCGGGTCTCCTGAATATGTAAATGTCATTACATACCACCAAGGAATAAACTAACTGTGCGAGCGTAATCAAGAACATTAGCCTCAGTAGTTAGCGTTCCAGTCTCATCTGGCAGAGTTACAGTTCTATCGGCTGTTGGCTCACCCGCTGAGAGGGTAAGTTCAAAGGCATTGGCTGTAGTTCCCTCAAAGACAATGTTTTGAGAAAAAGCCAACTCAAGCCCTGACTGCTGACCAGTAAAGGTCGCATTGCTGATAGTTGGTGAAGTCAGAGCCGTAATGTCTGTGAGGTTTCCAGTCGTAATGACTGTTCCGCTAACATTTGCAAAAGTCACGGTTCTATCGGCTGTTGGGTCTACAACTGTAAGAGTTGTTTCAAAGCCGTTTGCCGTTGCGCCCTCAAAGACTAACTCAGTTGGAATCTGGATATTGCCAGTAAAGGTTGCTCCAGCAAGAAGGGCGTAATCGCTTAACTCTGTATCTACATCCGTAGCAAGGTTTTGAATATCGGTATGGATGGCAGGGTTATCTCCCGCTGTTGGGTAGCGTAAACCTTTTGTTGTTGTACCTGCCATTTTATACTCCTTTTATTTATATTGTTGCTAAAACCCAAGACAAAGTTGCTTCATCCCAGTCGTAATTTCCTTCAGGGCGAGCAACTGGGGCTTCCCAAAGATAAGTTTCTGTATTTAGTGTCCAAGATGGATATGGGCTTGGAGGAGCGAATCCGATTCCATCAAAGGTATATCCAACTCCAGCATAGTTTTTATGAATAGGAATTTTACCGCCAGAGTGAACTCCGCCATAGGTATTGTATGAAGTTTGTATCCATTCACCACCTAGATTTTGTTCACACCAATCGGGACCATCAGCAACAATTACTCTCGTAACTATTCCATTTTCTACTTTTGCGTAGTGTGCCATTTTTATTCCTTTTCTTCCTATGCTAAATAACGAATCATAACAACACCAGAGCCGCCAGCGCCGCTATCTTTGTTTCCTTCACCTGAAGAACCTCCACCGCCTCCAGTAAATATAAGTCCTGCTCTTGGTCTATTACTATTGTTAGTAGGGAAGGAACCTCCGTGACCACCACCGCCAAGTCCTCCAGCACCTCCTGGAGCGCCGTAGTTACCACCACCGCCTCCACCTGCTAGGTAATAAGTACCACCAGATAATTCACCTACGCCAGTAACAGTTCCCCAAGAAGAATAAGTTGATGACCCTACTCCACCTACTCCAGCATTGTTTCCTGCAACAGAACCACCAGCGCCACCAGCGCCACCGCCACCGCCACCAGCATTTGCTTGAGCAGGACCACCGTTACCACCTATATTACCTTGACCTGAAGTTGCACCACCAGCGCCACCGCTGTAGGAACCGCCACCACCAGAACCACCAGTATTACCAGTAGTAGCAGAAGTACCAGAACCTCTTGCTCCACCACCGCCGCCTTTTACAAGTGTGAGAGCGCCAAATTGAGAATCGTCTCCATTGTTACCGTTTTGTTCTGTTGAACCAGTTTGAGCAGGACCACCAGCACCTACAACAACATTGTAAGTAGTAGCAGTTAGTGATTGACCAGTAAATGCAAGAAGTCCACCTGCTCCTCCTCCACCACCACCTGCGTTGAAAGAACTGCGGTTAGTTCCACCTGAACCACCACCTGCAACTACAACAATGTCTGCTGTGATAGATGTAGTTGGAATAAATGAACCTGAGCCATAAAAAGTGTGATAAATATAAGTGCCATCTGTAGTGATAACACCGCCAGTTGCTTTAGCCGCAGGAGGAAGCACATAAATAGTTCCTGAAGCATTGAAAGTGTGAATTGTATTTCCACCTGAAGAAGTTACTACTCCACCTGCAACTACTTGCGCTCCTGTGTAACTAATAACAACAACACCTGAACCACCATTTGCAGGATTAGCAGTTCCTCCTCCAGCGCCACCGCCTCGGTTAGCAGTTCCGTTTTGTGCATTGGCTGAACTTGTACCGCCATTACCGCCGCCACCGTTACCGCCAGAGCCAGCCACATTTGCTCTTGATACATCTGCGCCACCACCGCCTCCACCTGCATAAAAGACGGCACTTCCTGAAATTGAATTAGAAACTCCTACGCCACCATCGCCTGATTTTGCAGTTGTGGCATTACCGCCAACTCCTCCAGCGCCACCGCCGCCACCTGAGCCGTAGTTTGGGTCGCCTTCTCTACCAGAACCACCACTATTTCCTTGAGATGGAGAAGTTGAAGGAGTGTTACCCGCTCCAGGATTTGAGATGAACCCACCTTGAACATAAGAAGCACCGCCACCTGAACCACCAGCCGCGCCGTTAAAATTAAAACTTCCACCATATCCGCCACCAGCACTTGAAACAGTAGTAATTGCACCACCAGATAATGATGAAGCCCCACCACTTGCTTGCACATTGGCTGAATTACCAGCACCACCACCACCGACTACTACTGTGTATGTAGTTTGTGAAGCCAACTGAATTTTTGTACCGCCAACATTTGTACGGTATCCGCCAGCACCACCGCCACCACCTGTGCCTGAACTTGAACCGCCACCACCGCCAACTACTAAGTATTCAATAGCGGGTGGGCTAAGAAAACCGCCTCGCGCTCCAGTTAAAGTGATATTTCCAGTTGTTAAAGCAGAAACTTGAGACCCAGGAATCATTATGCGTTGCAATCCTAAATGGGGCATTATTTTGTCTCCTCAATATCAACTGCGAATAAATCGTATCTGTACCTACGCCATTGTTGCGTTTCTTCGACCCATTCGTAATAATTTGATTCTAGGTTAGTAGAAGGCTTAGGTATAGGTGCTACCCAATCGCAAGTTTCTTCATCTAATACCCAAGATGGATAAGGTTTGGCTGGAATAAAAGCATCTCTGCTTTCATCCCAAGATGAACCTATTCCAGCAAAGTTTTTTCTTATTGATTTATTGTAACTTGTTCTTTTAACTAAATACGGCGTATTTAGCGCATAATAGGTTTCAGTATCTAATCCGTCAATAATTTCGGTTTCATCTTTACCAACTATAACTGCTACAACTATGTTGGTTTCTTTATCAATATATGCGTAATGTGCCATTATGCCCAACTAACTGTATCTGCTATACCTGCGGCTGTAATTCTTGAAATCTTAAATCCTCCACTTGAAGATGTAGTTTGTGTAACGCCACCGCTGAAAGTTGCAGTTAAAGTATCAGAGTATTTAAGAACAATAACGCCTGAACCACCATTACCGCCAACTCCAGTAGTTGTTACCGCCGCACCGCCACCGCCATCACCAGTATTTGCTGAACCGCTAGGACCATTATTGCTTGGACCTGATGTATGAGCAGAGCCTCCGCGACCACCAGCAGAATAAGTTACAGATGTACCAGTTATGCTGTCAGCCAAACCAACACCCGCTGTGGCTGGTGCTGAAGAACCTGCATTTGCGCCAGCGCCACCTGCGCCACCACCTGCGCCAGCAGGGTATGGGTCTCCTCTTGTTGCGCCATTGCTACCGCCAGCGTTACCTTGAACTGTTGTAGTTTCACCAGCAACAGGTGTAATAGTTTCTGAAATACCACCTGAACGGGCGGTATTATCGCTTCCGCCAGCACCACCACCAGAACCACCAGTTATTGAGGCTCCATCGTTTTGACCACCACGACCACCGCCTATTGATGTTACATTATCAAATACAGAATTATTTCCTTTTGTAACGGTTCCATTGTAAACAGCACCACCACCGCCAGCACCAACTGTAATAATGTAATTAGTGCCTAAAGATTTACTGAAAGTGCCTCGTCTAAAACCACCACCGCCAGCACCACCGCTGTAAGCGCCACCACCTCCAGCAATAACAAGCGCTTCAATAGCAATAAAGAAAGCACCTTTAGCACCTGGGGTCGTCAAAGACCCAGTAAGCGCAGATGAAACTTGCGCTCCTGGGTTCGCTCCTAAAAGTCTGGTCGCTAAGGACACGGCAACTCCTTATTAAGCAGTAGTTACGCGGTTAGCGAATCCGTGGATTGTTACTACATCTGCTGTTCCAGCGTATGCCTTTACAACGAGAGAGTTACGAAGAACTAGGTCTGGAAGAATAAGAGTTAGACCTGATGTTGCAGGAATAGACAACTTGATGTCGTCATCAACTGATGTTGTTCCGCCCCATTGAATAGTTAGGTTTACTGCTGAGCCTGATGAGTTATACGCATACATCGTAATAACATCGCAGTCAGTAGTAGATGAAGTCGCTGTGTGAATTGTTGTTCCAGCGCTTGATGTCGCCGCAACCTTTACTCCACGACCATGTGTTGAACCTGATAGCGGGATACGCGATACTGTTGTTGCCATTTATTTTCTCCTTATGCGAATACCTGCACCGCGAAGGCGAAGGCTTGGTCGTTGGCTGTTGTACCTGCCTCTGGAGTTGCCCATGTAGGAACTCCTCCAGCAACAGTTAATACTTGTCCTGTTGTACCAACAGCAAGGCGAGCAGGTGTATTTGCGCTTGATGCGTAAATTGTGTCGCCAGTTGTTGTTGTAAGGCTGTTGTTGATTACTCCTGAAGTCAAAGCAACTGTGCCTGTTGAATCAGGGAATGTGATTGTGCGGTCTGCTGTTGGGTCTGTGATTGCTAATGTTGTTTCAAAAGCATCCGCAGTTGTACCTTCAAATACGACTGAGCCATCATTGAATACTGCGCCTGTTATTGTTGGGCTAGTAAGAGTTGTGATGGCTGTTAGGTTGCCAGTTGTTACGACTGTACCCGTGACATCTGGAAGGGTAACTGTACGGTCAGCAGTTGGGTCTCCGCCTGAGAGAGTCATCTCAAAAGCGTTATCTGTTGTTCCTTCAAGAACAATGTTGTTGCCGAACTTAATCTCAAGACCAGCCTGAGCGCCTGAGAAGGTCGCGTTATTGATTACTGGTGCTTCAAGTGTCTTATTGCTAAGTGTTGCTACTGCATCTGCGGTGACTCCAGCGCCACCATTAGTAGTAATTGCCATTATGCAATCTCGCTTCCGAACGCATTGAATGAAAGGCTTGTTGATGATGCGTAAACTGTTACAACATCTGAAGCATCAATTGTAAGCCCTAGGGTATAAGCCGCGGTTGTATTTGCTTGAATTGTTGCATCGTAAACAATGTAATGTTCAGTTGCTAGAGTCGCTCCATTTGGGCGAACTGCGATTCGATATGTGCCACTTGTGCCAGCCTGATTACAGATGGTGATGGTTGAGATAACCGTCTGAGTAGAAGCAGGGCAGGTGTAAAGAGTCGTGGCGGTAGTGGCTGATGGGTTTGATTGCCCAAGAACCTTGTAAGTAGTTGCCATGCGGTTATCCTCCGATGAGTAATAATGGACTAATGGTACCAGCCGAGTTATTTTGGGCTGTTGTAGCGCTTGACGATGCTGAAGCCGCGTAACCCTGCGCCGAGGTTACGAATGATGTGATGTCCTCACCTGAGATGTTATATGTAGCCGCGGTGAGAGCGGAGTATGTAGCAAAGGCTGTATCAAGTGCTGTGTATGTTGAATAGGCGGAATCAATGTACCAATACTGACCAGAGGCGGGGAACTTATCTGCTGCTTGGTCAATGAAGGCATCCAAAGCCGTGATATTTGTTTCTAAGGTATTCCAAGAAGTTAGGTCCACAGCCGCTACATAACTTTCGGACAGGGCTGGGTCTGGACTAATATCTGCTAAATCTAGTGACCCTGAAGTGGTGTAAGGGATGCTGATTTCATAGGAGCGCCCATTAGGAAATGACTCCTCAACGCTGTAAACAAAAGGGTTTGGAACTACATCTGGGTCATTGGTTGCAGGGATAGAAACCGAGAAAGAACCTGAACTCAAAGGCACTACAACACTAGATGGGGCAACCATCTGGTCATCTGTACCGTTACGCAAAACCTCAGAAATGCTAAATCGAATCTGACCCTCAATTGGGTTGCCTTCAAAATCTACATAACTGCCTGTAATTGTAACCGTGGTTAAATTTGGACCGAGAGCCATTAGGCACCTACCAAAAAGAACAAATCAAATTTTTCAGCAACATAGGAATTTGCTGTATTTCTTGAAGTCAGGGCAGCGGCAGTAGCCGTTGAAAGGGCGGTTGCATTAGTCGCGGCTGCATCTGTAGCCACTTCCAACTCAGTCAAAAGGGCGTTTGAAGCGGTGTATTCGGCTATGGGTACATACGGTTCAGCCATCTTAGACTCCCATCATCATCAACTGATTAGTCGTAAAATTGGCAACTGCATCTGCTGAGTTTGAAGCCTCTGTTGCATAGGCTAAAGCGTTGCCTTCGTATGTAGAGGCATTGACCACAATCTCTCGCCTATTGCTGGCATTGTTGTAGCGGGTCAATAGACCCTGGTAAGCATCTACAGATACATAAGAGGTGGCATCTGCTTCAGAAAGGGCTGTAAGGAGGTCTGCGAGGTTCTGAGTGGTACCTGCAACTGAGAGAGGTAACGCAATTTGGAATGTACGACCAGAGGTAAAGTTCTCAACTATTGTGTAAATAAATGGTTGAGGCATTACATCTGTATCGCTAGTAACTGGCAAAGTGGTCGTAAAAGAGCCAGTCGCATCCAAAGTCTTAACGATGTGGACTGGCATGATGTGGACATTCAAGGTCTTTTCTTTCAAGATAGTCTGAGGTTCAATAGTGATTGAGCCTCGAACTGGGTTGCCTAGTAAATCCACATAGGTACCAGCAACCGTTACGGTTGAAAGAGATGCTGGTAGTGCCATAATTTAAGCGCCTTGACGAAGTACATTTACGGTCTGTGTGCTTGAAGCAACCACGCCGTAAAGTTTTTCACCATCCTGCATTTCAACTGCCATATCGGTTCCGCCAGTAAGAGCGAATCCGTAAGATGTTGTTGTTACGCCTTCTCCGCCAATGTAGACAGTAGCGCCCGCCGCAGGAACCTGAATTGAAACAGTCTGACCATCTTTTCCAGCATAGTTAGACGAAATTTGTGTGGCTGTTGTGCCTATTGATACGCGTTCGTGTGTAATTGCCATGATGCTCCCTTAGAAAAAAGAGGGTGACTCATTTTACTGAATCACCCCCTTTCCGATTACTTGGAGGCGACTGCTTTCTTCGCCGTTGTTTTTTCAACTGCTTCAACCTCTGGCTCGGCTTTTGGCTCCACCTTTGGCTTTACCGCCTCATCAAGAATCTTGATGTAACGGCTGCGGTTGAGAGCCTTTGCGTGTTTCCATCCTTTAACATCAATGATGTCTCCAGATTTCAATAGGCGACCATCAACCACCATAGTCTTAAGAATTTCTGCTTTCATTACGCAGTCATATCAATCCACACATACGAGAATGTACGCGCTGTGTCGTTGATTGCTGAAGCAGTTGGATTGTAAAGATAAATTGAAACTGTGTCTGCCGCTGTTACAGCCGCTCCACAGAAAATCAAATCATCATTTAGGTCTGCTGGTGGATTAACGATAATGATGTCGGTTGTCTTAGCACCTGTAAGAGTGAAAGTGACTGAACCGCGAGTTGTCGCGTTGATTGAAGCAGGGTCTACTGATGCTGTACCAAAATCTAGTCCATACACCATGTCGCCAGTTGAACCTTGAATAGCACCAACTGAAACTTCACCGCGAGAAATACGATTTACTTGAGGCATTTATTTTCCTTTTCTAAGAAAGAAGGGGAGAGCCTTTTCAGACCCTCCCCTTCACTCAACTTAATTAAGCAACGATTGTGTTCCAGAAGTAACCGAGGTCTGCTCCGATTACCTTGTTATCAAATGCCATTTCCGCTTCAATGCGGTCTGACTTGATTGACTCCATGCGGAACTGTGAAGTTCCAACAGTCTGTCCGAGACCACCTGAAACACCTGTCCAAGCGAATGTGTAACCCGCTGATGGTGTAAGAAGTCCTGGATTTGGAGCAACATGTGTAAGGAGTGCGCCCTTGCCAAAAGCAAAGCCGTAAGCCTCAGATGCGCCTTCGTTGTTAGTAGCCTTAACAGCCTTTGCAACCATAACGCGTGGAATGTCGAACATTGCCGCGAGCATATCGGTTGTGATTGTCTGTGAAGATGTGTACTTGATACGGTCTACAAGGTCTGGGTGATTCTTAAGAGCCTTGAATACATCGTATCCGAGAACGAGTGTGTTTGCTTCCATTCCTGTGTTACCAAGAATTTCTGCCTTTCCTGCTTCAAGGTCAGCAATTGGGTCTGATGATGCGTAATCTGACCAATGCTTTGTCTCACCTGATGATGGAGCGCCAGCAACACCAGTTACATCGTCTGCCCATACGCCTGTTGTGAAGAAGTCAGAAACGAACTGAAGTTCACGGCGAAGCATTAGACGGCGTGTAACGAACTCTGTTGCCTCACGGAGAGGGTTCAAAGGTGAGTCTGCGTTAGCAAGTGTCTGGTCATCTACATCTTTGTGGAAAGCCCATACATCTGCTGAGTATGTGCCTGTTGAAAGATTGTAACCGCCACCAGCAGATTCAGTTCCTGGGGCGCGGCGTTGAGCCTCGTCACGGAACCAATCGTTCTTGGTGTAAGTGAAGTATTTGTCAGACTTCTTATCCACAGGAATTACTGGGAATACCTTGTCTGCAATGAAGTTGTCTTGGTTCTGAAGATAAGCAACCGAGATGTTTGTGAGAATAGCATCAATGTGAACGCTATTGATATTTGGCTGTGGCATTTTTAGTTATCCCCCTTATGCCGCACGGTGCGGGTTCGCACAGTTGATTACGGCTGTGACAATGTTTCCATCTGCCGCAGATTCGGTAAGAATTGTTCCAGCGACATACTTGGTTGTATCTGTTCCAGCAACAAGAGCAACTGCCTTACCTGCTGAAGTTGTACCAATTTGTGCGCCATCTGCGATTGCCGCACTAGCCACAATCTTTGTACCGCCAACAACAAGCACTTCTGCTTCCTGTCCTGCGATTGGAGCGTTCTGTAGTACGCCAATTGGAATATCAGTCGCGGCTGCGGCTGCAATAGCCTCACCTGATGAATTCACCTTGACGAATGTGTACTGCTTGGCGGAAAGGTCGGCACCTGCAACGAGGGTGACCTTTACCGAGTAATTACTGATTTCGTATGCCATGGTTATGCACCCTTTTCATTACGGTATTGGACATAAAGTTCAGGATTGGAAGATGCAACATTAGCGAACGCCTGTTCGAAAGATTTTGCACTTCCTTCCTCAACTGCCGACTTTGCCAAAGCGGTCAAACGACCATAGGCATCGCCTGTAGTGAAGTCTGCTGATTTCCCGATTTCAGCAAAAATGTTTGCTGATTCAGCCTGAGCATTTACAGATGTGAGGATTTCCTCTACTGACTTTGCTAGGTCTGCATCAACTGTGGACAAACGGCGTAGCGCTGGTCCAACCTTCTCTGCATCAAGATTCAAGTTTGAGAATCCCTTTGCTTTTTCAATTGCTTCAGCATCAGCCTTAGCCTCGCGCTCCTTACGGAGTTCTTCGGTTGCTGTCTCTGCTTGCTTTTTGAAATCTTCAATCATTTTGACGACTGACTCAGGAGCGGACTTCATGTATTCCATTTCATCCTCGGTCTTATCTGATTCTGACTTATCTTCCTCTTTAGCCATTTCCTTTTCAGAAAGTTTGGCTTCGAGTTCAGCGATTTTCTTCATCGCATCTTCAAGTGTCATTTCAGCCTTTTCGACCTGTGCATCAGTAGCCGCGGTTGTTGTTTCCTCCATGATGGAGTCCTCCTCGGTGAGCGTTTCGTCTAAGACTCTCTGAACTTCAGATTCATCGGCTGATTTCATAACCAACCAACCTTCATGTAAGTGTGCAGGATGGTCTACTCCAGATGTTTCCTCAATGACTAAATTTGCCATTTTGCGGGTACGAGCCAACATTCACTCCTAACGAAAAGTGCCTACCTAATCCAGTATGGACTGGCAGATAAACACGGGTCTTGACAAGCATAAGAATAACACAGGTGTAATTTCACCCTTTTTAAGAAGAAATCAAAATCCTCAAATTAACCAAGGCGGCTATTAAATCTTCAAAAGCCATCATTGAGAATGGGTTATCGCTCTGCCAAAATCGGGCAACTCGGAAATGATAATCTCCTTCGCCCATCTCGCTCCAGACAAAAAAGACCTGAGAATCGTTAGGCAACTTGGCTACAATCCCAGCAAATCTAGGCGTTGTTGAGACCCAACTTACTTCTAAACCCATACCTCGCAATATATTGATGGTGTCATCAATAATGCTCATTTAACTTGTATACCTCTGGCTAGGCGTAATTCTGGATGGGCGCATAATGTCCATGTCATCCATCCAGCGTGGGTCATCGGCATCTAATTCTTCGTATTCTTCTTCTGAGTCATCATTATGGGAATGAAGTTTTTTTGGACTCTTAGGATTCTTTGGCTCGGACTCATCTTCGCCTTCGGAGTCATCTGGGTTGTACTTTCCGTTTGCCCATGCGCCATGTGAGCCTTGGTCATGGCTACCGTGTTTTGCTACTTCAGAGTTTTTTTTTAGAGTGGACATCTTATGTCCTACTTTTGTTTCAGTTGGCTTTCCATCTCGGTACAACTGAATAAGAACTGCTGGGTCATCTTCTGTGCCAGTAATTGTAAAACTTGAATCAGGAACATTTATCTTTCCGTTAGAGACAACTCGAACTACCTTGCCTCTTGCGCTTCCGCCTGAAGAATTCCAAGAAACCATATCGCCACTCTTTACAGATTTAGCCTTTTCAAAATCAACTGCGTAAGCGGTGAGATTTACTGGCTTACTGTCTCCATCATTGACGATAATTCCCATTACTTCACCTTTGGTTTCTTCTTCTTCGGATTCATAATTGTATCAACATGGACATCATTGACTCCTGGACCATCTTCTTTCTCAATTTCTTCCATATCAACATAAAGGCGCTCAGCCTTACCGCCGATTGAATAACCAAGAATCTTTCCTTCTTTGACTAAATCCCAAGCCCAAGGTTCCCAGATAACACCGAGAAATACTGTGTTTGGTGGGTATGTGTGGCTTACTTCTAATCCAGTTATAGTATTTATCGGAACTGTTAATTCGTATGGGAACGCCATAACTTCTACCCATTCTCCAGCAACCACATCGCGGTTATGCTGTAGACGGATACGGCGGTCATTGCTCTTTACATAATCCCAGACTGCGCGTTGCAACTCATCTGAATCTGTCCATTCACCGTGAGCATCAATACGGTCTGGGATGTACATGGCTCCGAGTGTGTAGCGCTTGGCTTCCTCTGCCTTAGAAACTTCATAAGCCCCAATGCTCTTTGTGAGTGCAAAGGCATCAGGGAATGACTCTTGCGCTAGAGACTCTGTAATTTCTTCATAATCACCTTCGCCCATAACTAGATAGGCAGAGATGTTGCGCGTTGGTGTCCAGCCTTGTGTCGGATACCAGCGTTCTTCATTGATTATGTCGAAGCGATACAGGTTAAACGGTACGCCTCTACTCATTTTGACGAAATATCTCATGCTTGTCCTCCTCTCTTGGGAGTTATATTACCAACTGGGGTTGATTTAATCAAGCCAGCCTCTTGAGCGGTTTGGAATGTCTGTAGAACGAGACTTCCTGTAGCCAGAATAGACCCATAGTTAGATGGGCGGGTTACGCCCTTGGCAATTTCAATCATCTGATTCCACATACTCAGACGGCTGGAATCATTCAACTCAACCTGATAAGCCTTATAGATTGGGTGGGTTCCACCCTTACCCTCTTTATGCTCAAATGAACTTGGGGTATGCAACTGAATCTCTACCTCAATGCCGTCTTTCTTAGCCTTGATATTGACTCCATCGTAAGGGTCACCAGATTGCCAAAAGTTCTTAACTCGCAATGTGAAGCCAGATGCCTCAAGAGCCTTGACTGTTGAATCAAGGGATTGAGCGTAATTCTCATCGCCTACCTTTAGGGTATAGCGAACTGCATCGGAGACAGCATCAGCCGCTCTTGACCTATCGCCATCAAATTCCGTAACTGCATCGCTATCAATCTTGCGAGCCAATGAATCTGTTGATTTAACTCTTTGTTCTAATTGAACAAATTCTCCACCAGCATTTTCCTGAATGGTTTTCATTAGTTCTGTAACTTTTGGCTCAACTGCAAGCGCTCTTTCACGGATGCGCTTAGCCTCGGCAACTGCTTCGAGTGACCATTTTCCTTGAGGTTCAACATCTGGCGCTAACGCAGGAACATCACCTGTTGCACCCGTAGCCCATGCGCCGTGAGTTTTTTGGTCGTGTTCTCCATGTTTTACGAGAGGTTTCCATGCAAGAGATTTCTTTGCTGGAGCATCAATAGCCTGTCCTTCAAATCCATTGGCGGTAGACCATTCAAGAGAAATATCTAACGCTTCTTGCGCTGTTACCGATAGACGATAAACAGGTAACTTGGTGCCAGGATTATCAAAGGCAAAAGCAACTGAAGCGCCCCATGTATGGTGACCATCAATCACGAAACCATCGCTGGAAATCAAGATTCGTTCTTTTTCTGGGATGCCGCCATCTTCGCGGAACTTATTAAAGATTGCTCCAGAGCGAGATGCAGAAATTTCTTTCTGAACTGGCTTTAGCGTGGTCGGGTCTACTTCTTCAGCCGTTGATGTAATACCCTCAGACTTTTCAATTTCAGCAAGAAAGCGACCCCGTTCTTTTCCAGGAATCTGTGGCATATCTTTACGAGCAATTCCCATACCTTCATCGCCGTATAGCAATGTACCTTCAATGCTCAACTCAGTAAGGTCTGGGTGGTCATCTCTTTTAGCCGCTTTCATTAAGAAAGCAGAAACATTTTCTTTCTCAACTGTTGGGTGACCACCAGCCAAAATTGCATCAGCGATTCCATCCGCCCAACTTCCATGGGTCTTTTGGTCATGCTTACCCTGATTGTGCTTTTCAATTTTCTTATCATCTTCAGCGACTAAAGACTCAGCCCAAGCGAATCCTGCATCTCCGCCCCAAGCATCCCAAGCAACTCGACCCGCGCTTGGATAGCCCTTTTCTCCTTGGCTAAATCCAACTGCATCCTTATCAACTTCATGGCGTGAGAAGAAAGACTTCATGCGCTTAAGTGTCTGCATAGTTACTTGCTCACCTGAAGCCAACTGGTTAGCGCGAGCGCGACCAACTCCCGTAAATCCGCTTCCAGCCTTGCCTTCGCCAATCCAATCAAGCGCTCTACGAGCCGCGCTACGAACTGCCTTCGGAGGTGTAAATGTTTCTGCCTTCTTAAACTGGTGCATCTGGGCTAGGCGATTTTCAGCCTCAGCCTTTGTGTCGTATGTGCCAAAAGGTCGCTTGCCTTCTTCATCGTAAACTGTCCATTTTCCGTTTTCACGGCGAATCATTTTGTTTACTTCTTCAACTTCTTCAAGGCGCATTTCGTACCCAGTAGTAGTTAAGAAAAGTTGCACATTGGCAACTGATGAACCTGTTGATTTAATAACTTCTTCTACCATCTCAGCGGGTAGTGAACCTTTGAGAGATTCTAGGTTTGCTCCCTTGAGAGTATCTACGAGAATCTCGAACTCATCCCACGCATCATTGGCTGGGGCTTCTAAGCCACGGCGCAACATCTCATTGATTGCTAGATGGTGGACTTCCAATACCTCTGGAGTGGCTTCAGACTTATGAAGGCGTTCGTGTAGAGCGCGTAGTTTATCCGCGCTAAGTTCTACGAGTTTTGGTGCAATATCCGCCATGTGTACATAGTAGCGGATTGATTTTTAACCCTTATTCAGATTTTTTAAGTATGGTTTGAATCTTGTCTGTAAGCGCGATTTCGTCTTGGTCGGATGAACCTGTTTCTGAAGTGAACTCAGTAACGGCAGACCATTCACGCCATGCCTTTTGAATCTCTCTTAACTTTTCATCTCTACTCATAGCCATATCCTACCACCTTTAGTTATTCGCTGGAGCGGGAGCAGGTCTTTCTCGACCTGTTCCGTCATAAATCAAGCCATCGCCATCACGGTCAATTGGTCCAGATAGGAGACTGCGACCTTCAGCAGTAAGAGGTTTTACATAATCAACGGAGAAGCCATAAAAACCTGCTTTGCCAAGCCAAGTCGGTTTTCCTTCATAATCCTTACGCCTATCGTAACCAAGCATGGCGAACTCGGCTGGGAATGGGAAGTCTGGGCTTTTCATGTCTCTCACCTCTCCCTTTTCTTCATCATAAAGTCTGCTATAAAGCGACTTAAAATCATCAATATCTTCTTGAGTAAAGAAGCCTTCTGGGGATTGTTGGATTACAGCCTCGACATAACTTTTCATTCTGACTGCCGTATTTGCAACTCGGTCTGGGTCAAAGTCGTATCCAGCATTAGCCCAATGGCGAGCGCCATCTTCAAGACCAGCAAGAACTTTTATGTAACCGAATCCTCTGTGAGTAAAGAAATCTTCAGTCTGTTGAATAAAGGCTTTTGCAAAACCTGTTCCCCTATGTTCGCCATCCATCTGTAGCCATTTATGCTCAACCGCCCAAACACCCGTAGTTGGGTCTTTGAAGAAAAGTCTCTCAAACTTTCCTACTGCGTTATCGTTTTCGTCATATACCCAGCCTTCTACATAAACCTCTCGCTTCCCGTCTAGGGCTAGGTCGCCATAAACCTCAGACATTTTTCCTGCATCAGTAATTCTTGACTCAAGAGTTCTCTCGACACCATCTTTATCTGTATATGTATGTTCCATATTAAACACTTCTTCAAAAAATGGCATTAAGTTTTTTACAGATTTGCCAATTGCTTCTCTAATTTTTTCGGTGTAGTCATCCCGCTCAATTTCAATATAAGCCTTGATTCTTTCTTCTGTGACCCTATCGGTCATTTCATTAATCATGGCTTGAGTAGGAGACTTTCCTTCTCTTTCTTCATAATCGTTAATCTCAGCCTGAACATAATTGGCAATAGCCTGTTCCACAAGTGGATAAACCTTTTCATCATTCAAAAGCATTTCACGCAACTCATCTTCGCTTACTGGGTCAAAAAGAGCATCTAAATCCTCAAGAGCGAAACCGCGATTTTCCCATTCAGCAATACGGGCTTTTTCTTCATCTGTATACCCAGCGGTAGCCCAAGAGCCATGACTCGCTTGGTCATGCTGACCTTCAAGATGTTTAAGGGTAGGGATTAGCCCCGCTTGGAATTTAATAACCTTGTATTGCTTCTCAAATGTCTCTGGAACTTCCCAGAACTCTTTTGGCAGGAGAGCCACTTTCTGCTCAGCAAAGACTTTACCGCGTGAGTTGTACCAAGAATTTTGTCCACGGGTTTCTGTTGTAAGCGCACCCCGAGCGGTCTCTGTAAACATCTGGGAGTGGTGAACCCAAGCCGATTCTTCTCCATCTTGACCGAAACCTCGACCTGTCGCCGCGTGTCCAAAGAAATCGTGAACTGCTCGGAACTTGTCGTTCTGTTCATCTGAAAGAAATGGGTGTGAGCCTGTTGAGGCTGTACTTAATACTTTTAGAACTCCCTTGCTTACATCTGCAAACATCTCTCTGGAAGTTTTGTATGGGTCATCGGCTACGAATTCAACCTTAACGCCCAAGGTCTTTGTCATATATTCGAACTGCGCTTCTACCTCTGTAGCAAGGGCTGTGTAGGCTGGGAAAGCATCTTCATCAACCGTAGGCAACTCATCGTAAGCATCGGCAATACGCGCCGCTCTTGCTCGGTTAGCAACTGTCTTTTGATAGTCAATGGAATCGTCTTGCTCAATTCCTGCTTTGAAGGCGTACTCTTTCGCGCCGTCTCTTGCTGACTTAACTGAATCTGGACCAAAGCGACCAGATGCCCAAGAACCGTGTGTGGCTTGGTCATGCTGACCCTCTAAGTGTTTTTCTACGCCTTGGTATCGCCCGAGGCAGACATGGGGCGATTCTTCTCGATTGCGTTGAGAATCTCCTCCGCGAACGCTTTCTTCTGCTCTGGAGTCATTTGATTGACGGGGATTGGAACTTCCACCATCAACGGCTTTTGTTGTTCTGTCATCTTCCTCATCTTTCATGTAGATATATTCATCATTGTCAATATCGTAAACAGATTGTTGGTCGTTTTTGAACCCAGCGCGAACTGCTTCACCTCTGGTGTCATAACGGCGTGAGACATCAAGGTACACGCTTCCTTGGTCTTTTACAACCCATATACCAAAATAGGCTCCGCGCTCGCTAAGTGCATCTGCGTTCTTTTCGATGTAATCCAGAAGAATCTTTCGGCTACGGTCTCGGCTTGAGAAGAAATCATCGTAGGAAACTGTTTCCTCAGCCCCAGCGTTGGAAGCCATGTACCCGCTAGTAGGTTCGTTGCGACTAGAAATATCTAGGCTGAATCCAGTCACGCCCTTTTTACTTAGTCGGTCAATAATTCCAGTAGCGATTGTGCCACCTGTTGCCCAATTGCCGTGGGTTTTCTGGTCATGCTCACCATGCTTTTTTACGGCTTGAATAATCTCAACATCTTCAAGAACGGTTCTAAATTTACTCATTTGTCCACCCTTTGAAAGACTGCGACCTTATCCTCAGACCCTATACCTCTTTTGTACCCCAAAAATAACAAATCCGTACTGCGAGGTAATAGAACTTCTTTCTCTCTATCTGAAACTGAACTCGTATCATTGACGGAGGTTCGATAAAGGTCTACGGCAATTCCCTTACCGCTCTTGGTTGGGCTTGGAAGAATGACAGCAACGGTATCAGGTGTGTCATATATTTCGCCAAGCGCATCCCGAGCATCCGTATCTTTGGTTAAATCTATTCGTGTAGTTGATAGATAACCCTTATCTCTGAGAGTGTCGCCTGGGGCTAACTGCGCTAAAACAAAATTATCTACGACTCGGAATAAAGTTTTATCTCCGAACATATCTGGAGCCTTATCAATCAAAGAATCTAACCCATCAACCTTTTCTTGAAGAAATTTTATTTCATAAGAATCTTCAAAACCTCTTGGGTTGCGAAGAAACGCGTTTATATTTTTATATCCCTCTTGAGAATAACTATCAATAGCATCATGCTCAAAGGTTTCAACTCCAACGATTTTGCCGTCTCTGTCTACTCCATAGCGCTCGCTATAAACCATCAATGCTGGGTCATATTCAGATTCTTCATCGAATGTGCCTAGGGTTAATAATTCTGGATAATTCTCACTTAAAGCCCAGTTACCATGAGTGGATTGGTCATGTTCTTGATGCTTAGACATGACAATAGTAAGACCATTGCTGGAATCGTATTGGAATCTCTCTAGGCTCATGGAATCAACTCTACATCCCAGACCTTGCCGCGCTGAGCCACAACTTTGAATTTGCTACCACGCGGTAATAAGAACTCAGCCTCGTTTGCATTTCTATCCCAATTTTCTTCGCTTTGGTCTTTGTAACCTGCTGGAAAAATTCCTTTGCTACCCGCTGGTAACCTCAAGCGCATTGCAAGACCTTGGTACATACTCCCCGATGTTCCAAATTGCTGAGCAACTCCAGCATCAATAGTTGTAGAAACATAACCTTTATCTTCGAAAACATCGCCAACTTTTAACTTCTCAAAGAAATTTAACCCGTTGCCTTTGATACCGCGATATGCAATTACTTCCTCGCGTAGAGGAGGCGCAGTTTCAATGGCTCTATCAAGGTACTCAATAGTGTCTCTAAATGCACTTTCACTTACTTGAGGGTCTCTTAAGGCATCATTCAGACTATAGCCGATAGCGCTTTCATATTCTCCTATTGCTCGGCGGAACTCTGGATACTTCTCCTCTGTGAAACCTTCTTTGCGTTGGCTTAAAAGCATTTCAGCAAAATAGGCATCTCTTTCTTTCATTGAGCCAAATACTTGCATCTCATCGCTATACCATTGAGCCAAATCTTCATAGTTTCCTGATGCCCAATTGCCGTGTGTTTTTTGGTCGTGTTCCCCATGCTTCTCGACCATATCCACATCTGTAGAAATATAAACCTCATCCCAATAACCTTTGGCAAGGATTGAGGTAAGGCTACGAGACTCAAACTCTTTACCGTCTGCCTTTACATGGGCATAGATAATTCCATCTTTCATCTCATCAAAAATTACTAACGAGCCACTTTTTTTGGCATAGAGGGTCTGACCTTTAATCATTTATCCCTCCTCTTTTGGTAACGGCAGAACTTCAACTGGTATGTCAAAGCCTTTCGATTTGAGCGCTGTGCGGATTGATTCCGCTTGTGCCACATGGTCTCTCGGGGTGTATTCGTAGGTATTGTCATCGAAACTCTTAGAGGGTACTACATAAACAGCCTTTATATCTTTAAGTTTTACTTGACCGTAGACCTGAGCCTCTGCGTAACTCTCACGCTGGAATCCGCCATGGCTGGATGAAAGGTCGTAATAGGCTCCAGCATTGATAAGGTCGGTCTTTGTGTTACGGCTTAAAGGCTGAGGAATTGCGTGTCTGTCCAATGAATCTGGGATTGTGTATGAGGTGCGCTCCCTAACCTCATCTTTGAGAACAACCCGAACTTCGCCGTATTGACCTACACCTGTGTTATTTACATTCCACTTATCGGTGTTATACGGGGATGTATTAGGAGTCTTTCCGTCATTTTGTACTGCCAAGTAACCGTAGATAGGGCGCTCAGATGCTTTTGTATCAAGGGGAACTCCAGCCATAGCCAACTCAGCCTCTCTGCGTAGCGCTGGCTTGTAGGCTCCGTTTGATTCTCTGGTTTCGTGTTGAGTCTTAAATCTGCCATCCTTGATAACGCCAAGAAAATCTTCGGTCTCAATTGCTACAACTGGAGAAGCCTTAGATATATTTTCAGCAAGAGTTTTCATAGTCTTTGCTCTTTGCTCAAAATATTCTCTACTGCCGCCCTTTTCTTGGTAGTCGCCAAAATCTCTTGAGTAAGTTTTTTCTGCCGCTTCTTGACGAAGTGCTTCGTTGTACATAGTTACATACATAGATGCTCTGGATGCAATCGCTTGACCGTAATAAAGAGCCTGACGGGAACCCATTCCAGCATCTAGGGCTTCCTGCCGAGCAGAGTTTTCAATCTCCTCATAATTACCGCCAAGCATTTTTTCTTCATAATCTCTGAAGATTTGAGCGCCCTCTGGGTCATCCCACTCGTAAGGCGCTCTATATGTCATAAATGGTTGGTCTAAACTGTCATTAACTGGCTCTCTTACAGTTAGATATTCATAGCCAGAACCATCTTCTTTTGGCTTGTAAGTTCGCCTTCCTCGCGTAACTTCATCTTTTTTAGTAATTAAACCGTCATCAAAATACTTCTTAAGTGACCCTTTTATATCTGCAAGTTCGTGAGGCAAACCAGATGCCGCCCAGCGACCATGGGTAGATTGGTCATGCTGACCCATAAGATGCTTTTGAACCGCTCCACCAATATCGGCTTTATTCACAGTTAATTTATCGGCATTGAACAGAACAACTTCAGCCCTACCCGTTGCATAGACTGAATAACCGTCATAACCTTTTGCCGCCCAATAAAGGTTTGCAATATCTGAATCAGAAAAATTGTCCATCTTGCCAGAAGTGATTCTTTCCAAAATCTTTGGCATATCTAAAGATGATTCTTTATCAAACAGGCTAAATGCTTTATTCCAAGCAATTTCACCTTCAACCAACTTAGCGCTTTTATCCAATCTTAAACGAATAAGTTCACCATAAGATGAAGCGTAATCTGGTTCAGAAGAAACATAAATGCCCTGCCCCCATGTCTGAAATGGCGTAAAAGGAATTCTTCCATCTAATAATCTTTGAGCATCTCTATCAACATCCGTAACTCCACGGTAAAAGTTAATTTCATCTTCAGAGAGATTTTCTAAGGATGGCTTCATGCTCTTACCTAGGCGCTCGGCAACCTTGCGATACATCTCATCAACTGTTTTTGAACTGGAAATAATGTTACTGATTTCATCATTTGATAACTCGGTGGTTGTTCCTTGAGACCCTTCAGCCCAGTTTCCGTGGCTTGACTGGTCATGCTCTTGATGTTTTAGAACTGGGATTAACCCAGGCTGGAATTTAATTACCTTCATCGGGTGCCTCTATCTGGTGGCAAGATTACGAAGGTGCAACGGCAATTAGGGTGAACTATGGGCTTCTCCAGCCCAATAGAGAAGGTTCCAAGCCAAGGTACGACTTCTCCATTCAAAGGCGCACAAATGTCGCAGGTGCGCTCATCTGGGGCTGTAATCCACATTTTCATTGTCGCTGGGTCAATGTATCCCGCTTCATCGGCTTGGCGATAGCCTTCCAAACGCCCTTCATTCTGGGCTATCTGAATCTCTGTGCGAGCAATTGTCTTAGCGCGAGCGCTTTTGAGGCGGTCTGCATACGCGGTAGCAGATTTCTGGGCGCGTTCGATTGCTTGAGCCTCTTTGATACCAGCCTTAATTAAACGGTCTAGTTCACGATTCTCAAACTTTCGAACGGCATCAGCCCACTTAGGATGGAGACCAATTATATTTTTGATTCGAACGGCTGTTCGTCTTACATCAATTTGCTCATTGAAAGAATCAATAATTATTTTGCGGATTGCCTGACGGGTTAAATCATCAATACTCTGCACCAACTGTCCAGCCCTACGAGATGCGAAGGCTAGGGAATTAGGGTTTGTCTTATCGAAAGAAAGGCTAAACGCAATTGGCTCTGGATTAACTCTTGCCCAATTAGGAATCTTTGAGAAATCCATATTTGCCATGGCTTCAGGATTAGCAATTCGAACTTGGGTAGGGGTAAATGCTGGTAACGCCAACTGAGGAGCAATATCTTTTAGCCCCTTGATTGCATCTTTTCCACCTAGGTCAATAATGCTAAGCAACTGATTTTCAATCTTGTTTGCATCACCTTGAATTGAGATTGCTCGCAGTAATCGGTCAAGGGTGTCTGCATCAAGTCGCCCAAGAATCTTGGCTAACTCATCTACCTTAATTTTGTCCGTTGCATTACGGATTGCATTGACAAGGACACGCGCCATCGCCGCTTCCTCGGGTGTGAGAGGGTTTCTGGAGCCATCTGAGCCAGAGCCGAACCTAATTGCCATGCTCTACTCCAAATCGCCGTCTAGCGGTTCCTGTCCTTCTGGAATATCCAGTTCTTCTTCCAAAGATGGCGGTGCATCAAAGTTTTCTGGAGCCGTAGCGCCTTCTGCATCTGGCATCGCTGGAGCGCCGTAGGCTTCTTGTCCATCATGCTCGGCAGGTGGTAATCCAGCCAAATCACGGAGATAATCTTCCAACTTAGGGTCTGGCATAAGAACACCAGCGGTAGCCAACTTGGTTACGAAGTCTGAAATCTCAGTCAAATCAACATGGCTTACTTCTCCGTAGGTAAGGTACGGGCATCGTGAAGCATCCATTCCATTAAGTTTTAGAAGGCGTGGAATCGCATATTGATTAAATACCTCAGCGATATTTTTAGCGATTGAATCAACTGCCATTGACCACAAATCCATCTTGGTTGAGCCAAGAGCATAAGAACCAACGCGGTCTGAGCCGAGAAGAATAAAGTCTGAAAGGATTGACATAGACATACGCTGGTCATAGCGCTGAACAATCTTGTCTGTATCGAACTGACGAGAACCGCCTGAAGATAAGAGAACTAGGTCGAACTGCTTATGTCCTGCATCATCGTAAAGCGTTGGAAATACAACACCCTCTTGCTCATTGCGCTTGATAGATGTGACGATGTTTTGAACTGTTGCTAAAACATTTGCTTGCTCGGCTGTAGCCGCACTTGATAGATACTCAGGTGGTACATAGGCAACTGGCAAACCTGCAAGGTCGCGTTCGATACCAACTGCTTCGATTTCCTCAATACGGCGCTTGAAGAACCAAGGGCGATATGCGTTACGAAGGATTGAGCGACCTTCTGGGTTATTTTTAGCGGTGGTTGTACGGAATAACAAAGCCTTTTCGATAGGGATGATGTGAGTGCCACCCGATGATGGGTCGGTCTGCTCCATTGCTTGAATTCCACCGCGCTCATCAATCTGCCAGCGGAATAAAGTTTCTTGCGAGCGGATAGGCAACTTGCGCCATCCGATTTTATTATCTGTGTGCTTAGAGCGCTTAGATGGGTCTTTCGCATCTGGACCTGTACGCACTTTGTAAACAATTTCGTTATAGGAGTATCCGTAAACGAGCATTGAAAGAATTTGTGAAAGTGTTTGGTCCCATGAATCTGACATATCGTGCAAGCAAGAATCAATAAACGCCGCGACTTCTTCATCTTCAGGTTTTACATCTCCATCTACAGAATTATCTGAATATGGGTCTACGCGCCACTCAAGACGAGTAATAACCTTTTCAATCGCATAAAGCATTGACCCGATTGTTGGGTCATTGTCAGCCATTTCACGATAAACGCGAGCGCCACGAAGCCCACGAAGATTAACTAAGAATTCTTCGTAAACCGTTCCACCTGAACGGCGTAGCCCAGTAGAGCCGAGTTCCTGTAAATCTGGCTTTTCTGCCATTGTTTCCCTCTACTCTTTAGATGCTAGTCCGACAAGAATTTTGATTGCCTGTTCTTCGTTAAACCCTGCGCCCTGCAACTCCAAGAATAATTCATGTGTCTGCACAGCGAAAGCACCGAGAACGGACAAGACTCCACCGCCATTTAGGTCAGAGTAGTCGTGTTCCACCCAATGATTTTAGCATTAAGTGAATTTTGTACTTATTCTCCGTCTAGGACAAATTCCTTGCAATTCATACGCATAGTGGTAATTTCTTTTGCAAAGCGGCGAGCCATGTCTTTTGTACCCGCTTGAGCGTACATACGATGTTCTGTTTGCTCGCCGAGTGAATTAAATGAACGAAACGAAATCCTAAAAGGCAACTCATGGGATGTCTCGGTCAATTCGATTTCTACATAATCGCCCACATCAATCTTGTGCGATACGAACGGTCTGCCAGATTCGGATACAACGACTTTAGCACCAGCAATATTGCTGACGAAGTAATCAGTCCAAGCCACGATTTTCCCCTTTCATAAGGAAATTATTAACCCCTATCATACTATACGATGGTTAAAAAGGCGCAACATCCGAACCGAATGGAGCGCTCCAAGGGTCAGGCGTGGATGGATTGAATGAGGCATCTGTGCGCTGGACAACGCTTGCGGTGGTTACATGGCGCTTGAGGTCAATTCCAACATTCCATGCGGTGACGGCAATCTTTGAGCGCTTAGCCCCTGTCGCCTTGTCATCCCAATTCTCTTGAACTGCGGTTCCGACCACAATCACGGACATTCCCTTTTGAACTGAATCGGCTACATTCTCTGCGGTCTTACCCCAACATTTAATATCCCAAAATGTTGTATCGGTGTTTTCCCATGAGCCATCGGCTTGCTTGACTGATTTTGATGATACGACTGTGAAGGTTGCAATTGCTTTTCCGCTAGGGATAACACGCAACTCTGGGTCGGCTACTACATTTCCCGTTATAGTTAATTGAGTCATTAGATTCTTCCTTCGGTAATAGGTATCGGGATGATATTTAGTTTTGTTCTCATGCTTTGTCTTTCTCTGGCTGAGGTTCCTCCCCAGATTCCGACTACTGTGTAATGTAACGCGTAGGTCAGACATTCTTGTTTCCAAGGACACCTGCTACACATTGCCTTTACTTTTTTATTCTCCTCCGTGATTTTGTTCTTGTCTGGAAAATAAAACTCTGTATCAATCTGCGAGCAAATCGCTCCCTCGAACTGCCACGGTTTCAACACTAATAAATACTTCTCTCTCCTCATTGACAATCAGCGGATATGGGGAATTAGGAGATAACCTAGCCAATAAATTGCCATTACGCCATACCTTGCCACCAGCAATTCCATCGTAATTAGAACTCTCTGGCTTTACTAAAGAGTCACACTCATTCCAGAATTTACAATTTCGGCAATACTGCAACCCAGGCTGGGCAAGGTCTAATTGATATTGGTCAAAGAGCCACGGGTCTGAATTGCGACAAGGCGCGTTATCAATAAACTCTAATAAACTCATGGTGTAAATACTAGAGTTAGTTATTCGAATTGTTTGTGATTTGACTCTCTTGGCGTGTCGCTAATTCGCCATATCTTTCAACTAGGAGTTTCTGGAGAAGTTCCAGTCTCTCCTTCTCCGTCATCGTCATCGTCAAAAAGGTTGTCCTCTCCCCATGTATCTATCGCGTGATGCAGTAATCCTTTTTGTCGCCAATCAGGTTGCTGGTCATCTGCCAAAGTAGTTGTCCAGAAACCGTTAGCGGTTCCATCTGTCCATTCCGCTACCAAGACCCAGCCAGTACAAATGGCTGGGTCAAGGAAAGCAACTCTGGCTATATCAGCAAGAGCGTTATCTATCGCGGAAGGTTTTTTCTGTTCTTCATCCATGCACCAACTCTAGTACCAAAGATTTCGGTGCCAGAAAGAATTGGCTTCGCATGGCGTGTCGTAGCGAGATTGGATATAGAGAAATCCTCTTTCAATCTGTCGCTCAACCGTAGTATCTGGGTCGAGTCCTAGAATCTGAGGAATTCCTCCTGCGTGAAGTCGCTCGCCATTTTGGTAAACGGCTTGCTTGTTATACGCATTTGGTCTCCAATTTGATTCGCCAGTCCACAAATCAACGAGACAAGCCCATTGCTTAGGTGTATCCCAGCCAAATAAAGCCAACTGGGTTTTGGCGTATTCCTTTGCCGCCTCTGGTGTTCTTTCAACCAGAACTGGCTTAGGAGGTTTTACTGGTTCAACTATCTCAACTGCATTTGCCGAAGGGTCTCTTGGCATCTGAAGCGGATTGGTTGTAATCAGTAATGCGCTGATTAGCGCTATGTGAATCGGTTTTAGCG